>Ga0247727_10011267_pt1 | contig 15645 bp, 17 predicted proteins | sample WisWelCaveWW1625_FD_202498 | JGI IMG/M metagenome (GOLD analysis project Ga0247727, IMG submission 202498) | Biofilm microbial communities from Wishing Well Cave, Virginia, United States - WW16-25 | ecosystem: Environmental > Aquatic > Deep subsurface > Groundwater > Cave microbial mat | place...
CACGCCGGCCGTTCATCATCCCTTCGCCGATCATCATGGCATCTTTGCGGCCGGTCTTCCCCTGGTGCGCCTTCACACGATCCTTGTACGATTTCGTGTCCTGAAAGTTCAGCGGGTCCTGGGGGCCGAGCTCCGCATCCCACTCTTTGAACGTCCCGAGGTCGACCAAGAGCGCAATGCGCTCCATGACAGAAATCGGGAAATGGTAGTCGCACTTCGGGCAGACCTTATTATTACGCTCGACTTCTTTGCGATAGACGATTTCCCGGCAGTGGTTACACTTGAGCCACATCCCTTCCGAAATCTTGGATCGCTTTGGAGGTTCAGGCTCGGCCGTTTTCTGTTTTTTAAACCAGGCCATTGTGGGCTCCTCCTACAGCGTGCCTCTCGCCACCCGTGAAACGTATCTCGTTCAAGCGTTCAGGTTGCAAGTTTCTAGTTTCAAGTTTTCAGAGGATGGTCCCTGACAACCTAAAACCTGGAACTAGAAACCAGCAACTTCACTCCCGAGCGACGAATGATGAAGATGGCAGATTACCATAGCCGCCGTCATGACGCACGTAGATTTCCCGCCGATGAAGGTGACGGTGGGGCGTCAGAAGAGTTAGCCCGCATTATTCACGAAGACTTCTACTGCAACCGCCGATACAAAAATCAGAACTCATTGCGGTATTCTTTCTTCGCGCCAGGATCATACAAAGGGCGCTCGACCTCGCAAGCGCGGTGGCGACGCACCTGACGGCGGGCGGGCTCGCCGCTCAGTCGGTCAACATACTGCTGGGGACTGTCGCCCTTCTTCCTGGCGACTGTCCCCGTCTGCGCAGTCGCGGGACAGGCACCGTCGCAGACGTCGGAGCCAGTCCCCTGGGCTCCACGCGCCCGTCTCGCTTGGCGTCTCGGCGGTTTCGTCACGAACTCTCGTGAATAATACGGGTTAGCCGCCGAAGGCGATCTTAAACATCATCATGAGTCCGACGGCAACGCTCCCAAGACTCGCCAGCCCCTGGACCGCGAGAAAGACTGGACGCCCGAGATTCAGAGACCACAATACCGGAAGGCTCACGACTATCCCGACCAGCATCATCCCCATGATCGAGCCAAGCCCAAACACCACGATATACGTCAGCCCCTCCGCCACCGATCGCGCAGACGACAGCACGATCAACAACAGCGCCGCCGACCCGGCCAGACCATGGGCCATGCCGATACAGAACGGTCGAACGGAATCACGCCACCAGTGTACATGTTCGTGATCCTCGACCCGCGCATGACTATGCAGGTGCACGTGCCGTTCACCGTCATGGTCATGCGTATGCACATGCCAACGTTCTCGGACCAATCGCACTCCGAGTATCCCGCCGAGGAGCACGAGCATGGCGCCGACGCCGAACTCGGCCGCCAATGCGAAGGGTTCAGGAATCGACACGCGGAGCACCAACACCACCGCCCCGACCAGCAACAACACCACCGTATGCCCGAGCCCCCAGCTGAATCCGATTATGCCGGAGGCGCGGAGCGAGGGCCGTTGCGCGAGCACCGTGGATACAGCAGCCAAATGGTCCGTGTCCAAGGCGTGACGAAGCCCCAGCACTAACCCAAGTCCTAAAATGGTCAGGAATTCAGTATCCAACATGCAGGCATCAACATGAATTGGCCCTGTGGCACAGGTGTCGGCGGCACAATGGGATGTCAGCCGCCTCGAGCGTGCATTTCGAGATGTGGGTTTTCGCGAAGTTTCTCAATACCGATGAACCCCCCGACACGCAACCCGTCCCGTTCAAGCGCCTTGCGCTCTTCTGCGCCCCGGTCACGGCGGCCTTCCCAGCCGTCACGGATCAAGGCCCGCATCTCGTCCGCAGAGGCACCGGCGCGGAGTGGCTTGCGCAGATCCGTTCCCGTCGTCGCGTACAGACAGCGGTACCACATGCCGTCGGCAGTCACCCGGCTGCGATCGCAGGCCTCACAGAACGGCGTGGTCGTCGAAGGAATAATCCCAAAGGTCGTCCCATCCGGCAGCTGAAATCGCTGCGCCGGCGCAGCTCCCCGCTCAGGCAGCGGCTCGATCTTCCCATAGTGTTCGCTCAGCAGGGTGAGCATCGCGGCTCGGGAGAACACTTGCTGTTGAGACCACTCATTCGCACCACCGACGTCCATATACTCGATAAACCGAACTTCCGCCTGCACCTGCTTGCCGAACTCGATCAGCGCGACCAACTCATCGTCATTGAAACCCCGAATCGCCACTGTGTCGAGCTTCAACCCTGTGAATCCCGCCCGAGCCACCGACTCAATCCCTTCCATCACACGCGCAAACTCATCATGGCGGGTCAGTTGACGAAATCGTTCCGGTCTCAGCGTATCGAGGCTGACCGTCACACGGTGAAGCCCTGCCTCATACAGCGCTTCCGCCTGGTTCGCCAGCAGAATGCCGTTCGTCGTAAGGGCGATATCCGTCACCCGCCGGTTTTGGAGCAACAGGCGAATCAGCTGAGGCAAATTGCGTCGAAGCAACGGCTCTCCGCCGGTCAGCCGCATGCGATCCACGCCGAGGTCGGTGAAATAGCCCGTCAGGCCTGCCATTTCCTCATAGGTCAGCATATCCTCGCGCGGCAGCCAGACATAATCCTCCTCCGGCATACAGTACTTGCATCGGAGATTGCATCGATCCGTCACGGACAAACGCAAGCTGCGAAGCGGTCGGCCAAAAATATCGCTGACTGGCACCACAGAATTGCTGGCTATTGCTGACTTCAACAGCGTCCCCCTTGCCTCAGAAAACGATTCACGCCTTACCCCTTACGCCTCACGTCCCTACGGATGTTCCTCCACCCAGACTTCGCCTTCCGGTGTGTGTTCAAGTTTCCAGATCGGCGTAATCTGTTTCAACTCATCGATTGCCCACTTGCAGGCACGGAAAGCTTCGGCCCGATGCTCAGCCCCCACGACAATCAGCACGATGTTTTCGCCGATGCCGATTTCTCCATACCGGTGGAGGATCGCGACCTCGATGATGTCAAAGTCCTTCAACGCCCGCTCGCGGATCTCGCGGAGCTTTTTCTGTGCCATTCCTTCATAGTGCTCGAAGGTAATGCTGTCGACATCCCGCCCCTTTGACCGATCACGCGCCGTCCCGAGAAAAATCGAAATGCCGCCGATGCGCTTCGACCGGCTTCGCACCCGATTGACTTCCGCATCAACGGAAAAATCTTCACGTTGCACACGGACAAACTGGGCATCGTCATGTGTGTCATTCATCGCGGATGTTCCACCGGCAAAAGGAGGCAACAACGCCACCTCGTCGCCGTCTCGAATTTCCGTCTCCTCGTGGGCAATCTCTTGATTCACCGACACCAGGACTTTCTTCTTATGGATTAATTCTCCGATCATCGGATATCCGGCATTGAGAAGCTCAACCAAATCTTTCACTTGTCGCCCATTAGCCAATGCCAGCGAGAGGGAACCTTGATTCCCTGCCAGTGACTTCGTTATGCCGAATAGTTGAACCGTCACCATGAGTACAACAATGTAGAATTAGGAATGTGAAATTCCGACTGATCGCCCGCGGCATTTCTCATTCCACATTCCTCATTCCTCATTTCCTTATATAGGTTCCAGACTTTCCACCTGATTTTGAGAGCAGGCAGACGTCGCTGAAACTCATCCCGCGATCAACTGCTTTGCACATATCGTAGATGGTGAGCGCCGCGACAGAGGCCGCGGTCATCGCTTCCATTTCAACCCCGGTCGGCCCAGTCGACTTGGCCGTCGCAGTGATGGTAATCGAACAGCGGCCTTCGCGATCCGGCTGAGGTTCTTCTTTGAATGAGATGTCGACGCTGGTGAGGAGAATCGGATGGCACATGGGAATAAGGTCCGGAGTCTTCTTAGCTCCCATCACGCCGGCGACCTGCGCGACGGACAAGACATCGCCCTTGGCAATCTTGCCCCGTTGAATCTTTTCGAGGGTTTCGGGCTGGAGAAAGACTGTGGCCTGCGCCGTCGCAACCCGCTCGGTCGAGTTCTTAGCAGTGACATCGACCATCCGCGCCCGTCCCGACTCGTTGAAGTGCGTGAATTCGGGCATTTTCCTCGCTGAATCAGCCGTTTGTAGGAAGAAACATGAGGTGATTATAGGTGGCGGTGGAAAGGGCAGTCAAGGGCGAGAGGGGGGAAGCCTGGTGAACCCCCTTTGCTCGCAGAGTGCGCACGATCAGAATGTGCTCCCTCGATGCGCGCAGCATGTGATGTGGGAGCAGGAGTACAGGTCAGGCACGAGTATCGACTCAAAGATTCATCAGCGACTTCTTAACCTGTGTTCCCTTACAATGCGAGGGCACATACTCAATAGTCAGCCACCTCAAATGCCACGTAAGCCCCGTACAGGTCAATGCTCCTACTGTGGGAATCACGGCCAGGTGACGAGCGATCACGTCCCACCGAAGTGCCTTTTCCCGCCAGATGACCGCGTCAACCTGATCACGGTGAACGCGTGCACCACCTGTCATGATGGATTCAAACTCGACGATGAGTATTTTCGAGTAGCACTTTCCGTACGTGCCGACCTACCCGACGGTCCCGAGGCAGCGTTCTTGCGTGAGCAAACCAGGCGCACATTGCGAAATCCTTCAGCAAAGCAGTTCCGTGCTGCGATAAGTCGGGCGACGGCACTGGTACCATTCCGTTCCCAAGATGGCGTTCACTTAGGCGACGTATTCGCAATGAAGCTCGACCCCATCCGAATAACCAAGACTGCAGAGCGCATTGTTCGTGGTCTTTATGCAAAACACTTCAAAAGAGCATTGCCGGATACGCATGAGGTGAGCGTCAGCATCCTGGACTTTCAGAAGGACGACACAGCGCTCAAACAACCCGAGACGCGAGAAGTCCTCATCCTACTTGGTCAGTACGGGAAACGACGATCGTTTGGAAAGACCCTTGACCTCTGGTATCTGACGACCGATGATGACCCGAACTCTTCTGTATGGTGGGCACGTCTACATGGCGCGTTTGGATTTCTTGGATTCACTCTTCCCAAACTCTGAGCAAAGTGAGAGTCAGACATGATTGTTGGCTTGGAATTTCGTCGAGGAGTTTTTGTCGTGTGTTCGCATACTGTGCCAATCAGCATGCCCAATAGTTGGGGGTGATAAGGGGTATGTTTCATGGCCACGACCAACTGGACCACTGCTGAAGTATTCCAGGCTAATCTTCCGCACACCTTTAACGCATTGCAACACTTGGTAATGGCCATGTCCGACTTTGTAAACAGCCGAGGAAAGAAGAGCTTCTTTGGAAAAGACAAGGGGTTGGCTGCATACAAGAAGTTCGAAGAAAAACTCAAAGACACGCTTTTGGCCATGGTCCTAGACGGTGTCATAGAGAGAAACGCCGCTCCCTCCCATGCTAGAATTGAACTAATTAAAGCTATTGAGGTTTTCGCCGCCACATTTCCGAATTGGCAGGAAGCATACACATTTGCGAATGAATTCCTGATGGACTCTGCGGCTGTAGCCGAAGACCGAATTCAGAGCGCAATGCGATGATACGGGTTCAACTGAGATGTGAGAGTCGTTGCTGACCTCGCATCAAGAAACGGGATCGCGTCTTGAAATCCAACATCTCGCGAAGCGTGGCTGGCCTGCTCTTTCCTCAACCTCCCCTCCCCTCACACAAAGCTCCCCCAATACAGCAGTCGCCGTCCGATGCACAACGAAGAAATGGACCAGGCCGACTTGAAAAGGTGGAATGCGCCAGCCCGACATTCGCGTGCGGCCGGTGACTGATTATCGATCAAAATGCTCATCCGAGAGATACGGCGGGCTGATCGCTGGATAGACTGTGGATTCGCAGCCAATCCGGTGGGTGGAACAGGACGAAAGATTGAACAAGTGTTGGAAGTTCAAGTAGACTTGCCTTCGACCAGAATGTTCAGGCGACCGTGCTATTATGATGCACGGCAGTTCACAACAGACTTACTGGTTGGGTAGACGGTGGGGAGCAATTCGCATGAACGCCGATGACCAGATTCTGAGAGCGTATGCCGCTATCACCTCGATTCGGGCTAATGTTCCGGAGCGCCACGAGGTTGAGGAGAGGTGGGTCAACGAGTTCAACGCTGCGATCCAGAAACTTGAAAAGTCGCTGGGCATTGATCTGCAGGAGTTCAAGGTTCCGCAAGACGCGCTCAAACGATTTGTCGCTTCGTGCAACAGCCTGACGGGTGACGTGACGTATCTCGACGGTCTGTGGTGCGAGCGGGCCATTCTGATGCAGAAGCTTGACTCGGTACTTGTCTACTTCACTGGCTTGGAAGACCGAGAAGACAATAAGATTGGTTTTCATCCAATTAAATAGCCGCGGCAACATCAAACCGGGGCACATTGCTTGACTATGCACCTAGCTCACTCTGTTGGACCTCCCACAGAGCGGTGCCGGTGCAGTTCGGCCAGTAGCCCTCGATGATTTCCAAAAATACACCAACTAAGCCGATCTTTCCCTCCCCTTTCCCCTAGCCAGGTTGGCATTTACTGCGCGTCTGGCTGACTAGACCTCTTGCTTCGCAATCAAGTTCCCGGGACGTACCATGAGCCCGGGCGAGTGCCTTCCGATTTTCCCCACTTTGCCCTAAGGGGAGCAGCCAGACTGTCCTTCACTGCGCGCATCGAGGGAGCACATTCTGATCGTGCGGTCTCGGCGAGCAAGAAGGATGGTCTTGCTGCTCCCCTCCCACCCTTCTGAGGGCGCGCGTTCCGGGAGCGCAGGACCAATGTGGGTGCCCTTCCAATCCTTTTCATCGTGGGGGTGCCGCGAGCACAGAGAATGACTGGGGCCGCCCTTACTCCCTTCTACTCCGAAAACACGGAGCCATGCAGGCGCTCTACCCCCCTTTAGGGGTACGCCCAGGTTGGCTTTTACTGCGCGCATCGAACGAGCACTGTTTCATCGTGCGCGTTCTGCGAGCAAGAAAGCCAACCTGGGCGCACCCATCCCCCCTCGCATACCCCGCTAACGATCTGTTGACAGCCTGAAATCCAATCCTTGAGAATGCTCCCATGGCTGGGAAGATTATCATTGAACGGCTGGAGTTTCAGGGGCGCTGCGGCGTAACCCCGGAGGAGCGCCGGCGACCTCAGCCGTTGGCGGTGGATCTGGAGATGGAGTGCCAAACTGAACCGGTGGCGACTTCGGATGACATCCGCCACACGGTCGACTATGCGCAAGTGGCAGATCGGGTTATTGAGATCGGCGCGGTGCAGGATTGTACGCTGCTGGAAACATTCGCGGAGCGGCTCCTCACCATGCTCTTCGCGGAATTTCCCATCGAACAGGCCAAGATTTGGGTGCGGAAGCTTGCGCCTCCTCTGGAGCATGTGACCGGCTCGGTGGGTGTGCAGATCGAACGATCACACCTGGCTCACCAGATTCAGGATGCGGAACCAACTCCGGCCCGGTTTCTGACTCAGCAACTCCATCGCTTACCGAAAGGCAAGGCGCTCGATATCGCGGCCGGGTCTGGACGCAACGCGCTCTATCTCGCCTCGCACGGCTTCCAGGTCGATGCAATGGACCGCGATGAACAGGCCATGGTACAGCTCGCTGCCACGGCGAAACAACGGAACTTCCCAAATCTCACGGTCCGGACGGTGGACCTCGAACGAAAGATGGATGACCGGCCGGAATTTCCGAAGCAGGAATATGACGTGATCGTCGTGTTCTTCTATCTCCATCGCGCACTGTTTCCCACGCTCATCGAATCGCTGAAGCCGAACGGGGTCTTGATCTACGAAACCTTCACCATCGACAACTACTTGCGCCATCGCCATCCGCGCCGATGGGAATTTTGCCTCGCGCACAATGAATTGCTCCGGCTCACGTCCAATCTCCGCGTGCTGTCGTACGACGAAGGCGAACATGACGGCAGCCATGGACCCGGTTCTGTTTTCACCGCACAACTCGTCGCCCAACAAGCGGGCCTCAGCAGCCTGCCGCACGAGTCGACATGAGTCGCATCGATCTCCATCTCCATACGACCCACTCCGATGGAAGCCTCGCGCCGGCTGAGGTGTTACGGCTCGCCCACAAAGCAAAGGTCACCGCCCTGGCCATTACGGATCACGACATTGTGTCCGGCATTCCCGAAGCCATAGCAGCCGGGGCTGAGCTGGGAATTGAAATCGTTCCCGGCGTGGAAATCAGCTCCTGCGTCGGCAATAGTGAGCTCCATATCCTTGGCTATTGCATACGGTGGCAAGATCCGGAGCTGATTCAACGCTTGGCCGCCTTGCGCGAGAGTCGGCATAGCCGCAACCCAAAGATCATCGAACGGCTGCGCTCATTGGGGCTGGACGTGACCTATGAAGAAGTGCGGGCTCTGGCCGGCACGGATTCGGTCGGACGGCCGCATATTGCGCGGCTCTTGATGGACAAGAAGTATGTCACGTCTGCCAAAGACGCCTTTGACCGATATCTGGCAGAGGGGCGCCCGGCCTATGTGGCGCGTGAACTGCCCCAGCCGGCGGATGCCATCGCCTGGATCAGAGCCGCTGGCGGCGTGGCAGTACTGGCCCATCCTACCTGGGCCAAGGTGTCTGGAGAAGGGCTGAACACACTCCTGACGACATTGAAAGCCGAAGGCCTCGGCGGCATCGAAGTCCACTACAGTACCCACACGAAGCAACAGACGATGGAGTATCTCGACCTGGCCAAGCGACTGAACGTGCTAGTGACTGGTGGAAGCGATTTCCACGGTATCACCAAGCCGGACATCGAAGTTGGTACGGGCCGTGGTGATTTGAAAGTTCCCGAGAGGCTGCTTGAACCACTCAAGAACGCCGCTCTCTTCGTTTGAGGTTTATCTGGTTCATCTGGTTTCTCTGGTTAATCTAGTTCAACCAAATAAACGAGACAAACCAGAGCAACCAGTCGATTTTCACGCTTCGCAAGTGTTGATCGCATCCCTGCACACTTCTCCCAATTCATTGACTCTCCCATTCCATCCGCTACACTTTGAGACGTTCACGGACATCCTCAAAGATTCCTATGTCGAAATCCTGGACTTGGATCGTTCCCTATACCTTCGCCATCTTGGCTATGCTCCTGGCCGGCCCTTTGCTGAGCAGCCTGGCATTGGTCCAATCTGTCTCGGTCCCGTATCTACAGCTCAGTGGGCCTCACGCCATTCGATTGGTTACAAACCTCCTCGCGCTCGCTATCCTCTGGTTCCTTGCCTTCGCTGCCTTCCAGCAAATCCCAGACAACGGCCGCGGATCAAGCTTTCTCCGCAACCTCATCCTTCCGCTCACGACCCTCGTCGTCATTCTCTTCGTCAATAAAGCATTTAGGACCGTGGGTCTGCCACTGATCGAACAGATGGGCCCTTCTCGATTCGCCATGGGCTATGCAATCAGTCTCGTCGGTTCCGGTATCTGGCTCACGGCAGCCTGGATCCTTAACCGGAGTTTGTTACGCGAAGCCTTCGCTCCCCCTAGCCAGACCAGGCGCCAAGAGGCGCAGGCGCTCTCCGAAGATGAGACCGCAGGACAAGAAGAAGAGGCTCCGTCAGATCCAACAAGTACAGCCGCCACGTCAACGATCAATGGCTGCACACCAGGCATGCTCGGGCGCTACAAGGTGTTGAAAGAACTCGGACGCGGCGCAATGGGACTTGTCTACCTGGGTAAAGATCCAACGATCCAGCGTTTCGTGGCCATCAAGACCATGCGACTCGATCAAATCGACCACGACGACAAGCTGCAAGACGTCAAGGCACGTTTTTTCCGCGAAGCAGAATCCACCGGGCGTCTCTCCCACCCCAACATCGTGACCATCTATGACGCAGGAGAAGAAGCCGATTTAGGGTACATCGCGATGGAACTCATCGAGGGAACCCCCCTGAAACAGTGGGCACGGAAACCCAACTTGATGCCGGTCAACGAGGTCCTCCTGACTGTGGCCACCGTCGCGGACGCCCTGGACTACGCCCATCAACAAGGCGTCGTACATCGCGACATCAAGCCGGCTAACATCATGCTCACGAAGGATCGCGTCGTGAAAGTCATGGATTTCGGTGTTGCGAAGATGGCATCGAGCAGCAAGACACAAACGAATATTGTGTTGGGCACGCCGACGTACATGTCACCGGAACAAATCGCAGGCAAGAAGGTGGACGGTCGGTCGGACATCTTTTCACTCGGCGTCGTGCTGTTCGAACTCCTCACGGGGCAACTGCCGTTTGCCGCCGACAACTTGTCAGCCGTGCTGTTCAGCATCGCCCATCATCCGCATCCCGCCATTCGGACCCTGAGGCCGGATCTTCCCCCGATGGTGCAGGAGATCGTGGATCGCGCATTACAGAAAGAGCTGGCTCACCGCTATCGGCGCGCGGAAGAATTCGCAGGCGAGCTCCGTGCCTGTCTGCAGAGTCTCGCGGCCTGAAGGAGGCGTCGTCTGGAACTCGAACGACTGTATAGCGCCAAATCCGATACCGGCCTTAAACGGCTCCATAACGAGGATCGTTTTGTGGCCGACCCTCTGCTCGGACTCTATGTCGTCTGTGACGGCATGGGCGGCGGCAACGCCGGTGAAATTGCCAGCGCCCTCGCAGTCGAGGCGATTCAAGCGCATATGGCCGAAGCAGCCCGGCAAGCAGACCTGCCGCTGATCGGCCCCTGCGATGCCACGGTGTCTGCACCGGCCAATCGTCTTGCAAGCGCGATTCGTGCAGCGAACGATGTCATTCATCGCGTGTCATGGAGCAGGCCTGACTATGCCGGGATGGGTACCACCGTGGTCGCCGCACTACTCCGAGAGGAAGTGCTCGCCATCGCCCATGTCGGAGACAGCCGGCTCTACCTCGTTCGAAACGGGACAATCCAGGCTCTCACTACAGACCATTCCTGGGTTGCAGAACAGATCCTCAAGGGGTTCATCACGGAAAAAGAGGCCGAACGCTCCCCCCGCAAGAACATCGTCACTAAAGCCCTCGGCGTCGAGAGCAGTGTCGAAGTGGAGCTGACGGAGGTTCCGGTCAAGAGCGGAGACATGCTGTTGTTATGCTCAGACGGACTTACCCGTGGTGTCCACCCGAACGACATTCTTCACATCCTCAGTGGATCGGAAGACCTCTCCACCATGTCCGATCGCCTCATCGCCATGGCGAATGAAGCCGGCGGCGACGACAACACGACCGTGGTCGTCGTGGCCCTGCGGGATGAAGTCCAAACCGGACTGTGGGAACGGCTGAAAAAGCGATTCGTCGCGTAAACAATCACAGGGACCCTGTACAGGAGGGAGCACCATGCCTGAGACTCTGCCACAACCAGCCACACTGCTCATCAAACTTCACGGGAAAGGCTCGCGGCATATCGAACTGACCCTTGAGACATTGACGATCGGTCGGACGGCCGACAACACTCTCGTGATCGAAGATCCCGCAGTCTCGGGGCATCATGCGCGGATCGTGAAGATTCAGGCCGTTTTCTTTCTCGAAGACTTGAAGAGCACCAACGGCACCGCTATCAATGGCCAGCCGATCACGCGGCACCAACTTCGTGACGCGGACGTGATCACCATCGGCCAACATCGGATCGTCTTCCAAGAGAATGCGACGGCCAGTACGGAAGCGCCGGTCCCATTTGTCGATCTGGATCGAACCACGGTGCTCAGAGGAACAGATCGTACACCCGACGGACCGAAGCTCACTGCCAAGGTCCTGATTGTTTCTGGGAAAACTGATCGGTTGGAATACCCACTCACCAAACAGGTGAATGTCATTGGGTCACAAGACGGAGCGGTCATTCGGTTGACCGGTTGGTTTGCCCCAAAATCTGCGGCGACGATCGCCCGACGGGGCCACAGCTACTCCATCAGCCGTTCTCAGCGCGCAAAGACTCTGCTCGTTAACGGCACGGACGTTGTGGAACAACAGGACCTGAAGGATGGGGATCAGATCGAAGTGGCGGGCGTGAAGCTGACGTTCTGTGTGCTCTCAGGAACCAAGAACACCTCGCGCTAATGCCCACCCGACTACTTGAAGAAGAACGTGCCCTTCGGAAAGGTCTGGTAGCATCGGTCGGAGACCTCCTGGCCATGCGATTGTAAGCACTGGAGGATCTGCCCGCTCCCAGGTTTGACTGCTCTGCAAAACCGCTTGACATCCTCGTCGCACGCCGCCATCAATCGACTTCGATCTTCCTTCCACTTCACAAACCGTTCGCGCAACTGGCTTTGGCACAGTGGCGGAAGTTGTTTGGCACGCTGTTGCAAACAGCGCGTGCGGGCAGAACCGTCTGGAGAATCGGGGCACAATTGTTCTATGTCCGCTTCGCACTGCAACCTGGCAGCCTGCAGCGCACGAGGATCCAACCGCGGCACAACCGGCTCAGCACTTGAGTCACCCGACCGGTCATCGTCCTGCCTCGACATGGCTGCCTCAGAAGGCAGCGGAGGAGAGGTGGGAATGGTTAAATCCAGCGTGGGTGGCGCAGACTGGGGAGACGAAGGACGTGCCGCCTGACGAGTCTCAGCAGGCAGTGCGGCTGAAGACAACTCTTCTTGTGACGGGAAATTGGTGGCCACCGTCACCCACACGAGCCCAAGGCCAAGGATGGTGATTGCGCCGGCAATGATCCCGCTGGAAGACTGCTGCTGAGCCATGCTTGCTCCTTATCTGACCAGACCCAGCATAGGATATGGCATCGAAAAAATCGACGAATTCTCCGGTTTCTACCATCAGCGCGCGAGGAGCGAGACGCGCGAGAAAAGCGGGACTGGCGAAACGGTCTAGGTGTGAAGGCTGAAGACTGAAGGCCGAAGGTTCAGAATTCCGACCTTCAGCCTAAGGACCTTCGGACTTCAGCCTTCGGATCGCGCTCGTCTCGCTTGAGTTGCGGGCTAGTTCTCTGGAGTTTCGACGATGTGGTTTTCAAACCTGGTGCAGCCTTCGGCGAGCAGCCGATTGGTGAGCATTTCTCCAGGCCATTCGATGGGCAAATCGGCCGTAAAGATCCACACATCAGGAGAGGTCCACACGGGACCATGGTCTTCAGGAAGCTCGGGATCAAACAGATCGGTCCAGACCGGCATGTACACGCCATTCCCGCATTGCGTGTGGAGGTGCACGATCGTGCGGGCACGGACGAGTGGGTCCAGATCGCGCCAGACTGCTGCGGTCTCATCCGCCAACCGATGGAGCCGTACGGCATTTTGTGCGTCGAAAATGGCATAGGCGGCATAGACCGGTGCTTCGATCATATCGTGAGCCAGTGCCAACTCAGGGCATTGCGCCACGAGACCTTCAAGGAGAGCTCGACGATGCCGATCCTCCAGCGAATCGGGCAGTCCAGAGTCCGGCACACCGATCAACTCAAAGAAGAGAAAGGCGGTACTCTCGACAGGCGGATAAAGCCGCGCGGCAATTGAAGTGGCCCGCTGGGAATCCGCCACCGTACTCAAATGATCATTCAAACCCTGGAGGCTGAGCGGCTCCAGCGTCGAATCGGTCAGTAGACGCGCCTCCACACGCACCACCGTCCCGGCAGAAAGCTGGAGATGCCGATGCAACAGATCCGCCGTCGCAACCGGGTCGATCTTCAACTTGAGTGGATGGGCCAAATTTGCTTGGAGAGGAAGTTCCAAAGCCGCCATAATGGCATAGGACAATTTTTCATCGGCCGGCCCATCTATGAGCACGGAACAGGATGCCTCCGCAAGAAGATCGAAGAGCCATTCCGCCATATCCTCGTCCAGCGCCGCCAGCACTGTTAAGAGATCATACTCCCGTCCCTGCTCCAAAAAGGCTTGCAGTGTATCGATTGCCGCATCGGTATCACCATGGTCATGGCGCCGGGCATTGATCAAGTGAACGAGATCTCGTGTGAGGGGATCAGGGCGAGACCAACTCAACATATCGACAGACTCCTACCGCGCGGCCTTGGCAACAGTGCTCTCCATGTTGCCAAACTTTCCCTGCGGTAGCAAGCGCTCCAACAGTTTATTCCCGCAGGGTCGCGGCCACCGGTCGAACGATATCATGCTTACGATCCAATTACCTTCACCAACACACGTTTTCGTCTCAGCCCATCGAACTCCCCGTAAAAAATTTGTTCCCACGGGCCGAAGTCCAACCGGCCTTCGGTAATCGCGACGACGACTTCTCGCCCCATCAGCTGGCGCTTGATGTGGGCGTCGCCGTTATCTTCTCCCGTCTCGTTGTGCCGATAGGTCGCGCCCTGAGGAACGAGCGTGTCTAAGAATCGGTCAAAGTCCTTGAGTAAGCCTGGTTCGTCGTCATTAATATAGACGCTGGCCGTGATGTGCATGGCATTGACCAGCACGAGCCCCTCGTGGACGCCGCTCTTCTTAACCGCCGCCTCAACCTGCTGCGTGATGTTGAGGTAGGCGCACCGCGTCTTCGTCTCGAACCAGAGCTCTTCACGATAGGATTTCATGGCCGTCGGTCAGTGGCACTCATTCTGCCGAACTGGACCGCCAAGATGCAAGCCGCACCATCTCTCCCACACCATCGATCAATCTGGCTGCTGCCGGTATATAATGGTACGATGTCCGTCAAGAAGACGACCACGTCCTCACGCCCGCCGCACTCTCCACGACTTCGATTTTCAGCCAATGCCAAAATCGTCCTCCGTGGGCGCTATCTGGCCAAGAACAACGCGGGAACGATCGTCGAGACGCCGGCGCAACTATTCTGGCGCGTCGCGACCGACATCGCTCAAGCTGAACGACTCTACCCTACCCCCACCCGGCTGCCCGACGCGGCTCAACGCTGGTACGACTGCATGGCCCGCCTCGATTTTCTTCCCAATTCTCCCACACTGATGAATGCCGGGCGACGCCTCCAGCAACTCTCCGCCTGTTTCGTCCTTCCGGTCGAAGACTCCTTGGCCTCCATTTATGACAGCCTGGAACATCAGGCGCTCATCCACCAATCGGGCGGCGGCACGGGATTCTCGTTTAGTCATGTACGCCCTCACAACGACCTGGTCGCGTCATCAAGCGGCGTGGCCTCCGGACCCATTTCCTTCATGCGCCTCTTCAACCTCTCGACAGACATCATAAAACAAGGCGGGACCAGGCGCGGGGCGAATATGGGCATCCTCCGTATTGACCACCCGGACATTCTCGACTTCATCGCGCTCAAACAGACGCCAACCGAGATGACGAATTTTAATCTGTCGGTCGGCATCACCGATTCCTTCTTGCAGGCCCTCGCACGCCGTCGCACCTATGCCCTGATCAATCCTCATACCAACAAATCGACTAGGCGGCTCTCGGCACAGCTCATATTCGATCTGCTCGTCGAAGCGGCTTGGGCCAGCGGCGAGCCAGGCCTGGTCTTTCTAGACACGATCAATCGGGCCAATCCCACTCCCCGCCTTGGCACCATCGAATCGACCAACCCCTGTGGCGAACAGCCGCTCCTGCCCTATGAATCCTGTACCCTCGGCTCCATCAACGTAGCCAACTTCGTCGCACGACCGGATGCACGCCCCACCATCGACTTCGTCCGATTGGCCGAAGCCATTTCCCTTGCCGTACGTTTCCTCGACAATGTGATCGATCGCAACCGCTTCCCGCTTCCTCAGATCGGCCGCATGACGAAACAAACCAGGAAGATTGGCCTGGGCA
>Ga0247727_10011268_pt1 | contig 15645 bp, 13 predicted proteins | sample WisWelCaveWW1625_FD_202498 | JGI IMG/M metagenome (GOLD analysis project Ga0247727, IMG submission 202498) | Biofilm microbial communities from Wishing Well Cave, Virginia, United States - WW16-25 | ecosystem: Environmental > Aquatic > Deep subsurface > Groundwater > Cave microbial mat | place...
CGCCGCGGCCGAGAGGTGATGGCCGAGCGCCGCTGTCTTCGGTGCCACGTTTCATCGGAGCAGGAACGGATCGGACAGCAGGGAATGCCGGAGATCCTGGCGGAGGGTCCCGACCTCAATCGCGCGGGGCACAAGTTCCACCCGGACTGGCTGGCGCGCTGGATTGCGAATCCGAGGGATCTCAACCGCGACGCTCGCATGCCGGCGCTGGTCGTCGACGAATCGGGAACGTTGAAGGCGGACGACTCGCGCGTGCTCGATCTCGCCGCCTACGTCAGCACTCTGGGGGCGGAGCTCGTCGAGACCGAGGAGGAGATCGGACTGGACGAGGAGACCGCCCGCCGCGGCGGCGTGTTGTTCGCGCAGCTCGGCTGCATCTCTTGTCATCTGCGTCCCGACCGTCCGCCGGCCAGGGACGAGCACGATCGCGTGCCACTCGAAAATGTTGCCTGGAAATGGCAGGGTCCGGCACTGGTCAGGTTCCTGCGCGACCCCTCCAGGGACGATCCATGGGTGCGCATGCCCGACCTCGACCTCAGCGAGGACGAGGCCCGGTCGCTCGCGGCATTCCTGATCGTGGCGTCGAAGACGAAGGTGCCGGGCGAGAGAGCGGCTTCTGCCTTGGCCCTCCAGTCCGGCGATCCGGCGCGCGGCAGGGAGTGGTTCTTGAAGCTGGGTTGCAGGGGCTGTCACGACGCCCCGGGGGAAAGTGTGTTCGAATGTCCACCTCTTGAGGCGATCGAGAAGGTCGACTGGCGCGAGAGTGGCTGCGCCGCGGAAGGCAGAAGCCCGAGCACTGCCGTTCCAGACCTGGGACTTGGCGAGAATGATCGGGAGGCCCTCTTTGCGCTGCAGTCGGCGGGACTCTCGTCGATCTTCCGGTGCTGCGCCGCCGACTTCGCCCAGCGCCGCCTGCGCGACCTTCACTGCAACGCCTGCCACACGATCGGCGGCAGGCACGACCGCTGGCAGACCCTCTCGAGTGAAACACTGGATCTGCTCGCCGGCGTCGCTGCACCCGCTCTCGACCAGTCGCGTCCCATGCTTACCTTCGTCGGAGAAAAACTGCACACTGATTGGATGGCGAATCTGTTGCAAGGAAAGGTGGAGACGCGCACTCGTCCGTGGCTGGTTGCGCGCATGCCCTCCTTTCCCCAGAACGCGCCGCTGCTCGCGGAAGGACTCGCGTCATTGCTGGGATTGCCAGCCAGCCGCTCCTCCCCGGAGTCCTGCGACCCTGAGGAACGCATGACCGCGGAGAAGCTGCTGCTGGAGGGCGGGTTCTCCTGCGTGTCCTGCCATGACATCGGCGAGCGCGCGGCCCTGTCACGCTTTGAGTTCGGCACGCCGCCCCTCGACCTCGCCCATGAACGCATCCGGCCGGAGTACTACCGGCGCTGGATGATGAATCCGCTGCGCGTGGAGCCGTCGTCGAAGATGCCGCAGTACGCGCGCGAGGACGGGACCTCTCCGTTCACCGAATACTACGGAGGCGACATCGGGCGGCAGTTCGAGGCGATCCGTCTGTTCCTTGCGCAGTTGTCACGCGCGCCCGCCGCTTCCGAGGACTGACGACGTTGGCGCAAACAATCGGCGCGGGACTGTTTTGCGCGACGCTGGTGGCGCTGGTGCGAGTCGCGATGCAGATGTACGTCGACGGCGAGCTTGACTTTCCATCGGTCGTTTTCTTCGAGCAGCTCCGCAGTCACGCGCAGGCGTCGCTCCCCTACGTTGCGGGGGGCGCCGCGATCGCCGCCCTGGTCCCGTCGGGCTGGCGTACGGCGCGGGGACTACTGTGGGCGGCGTTCGGACCGGCGGCGATGCTGGGGTTTCCGCGCTTCGACCCTCAGTACCTGCCCTCGTGGTCCTCGCCGCAAGGACGCGCGGGCCTTGTCGTCGTCGCGCTGGGGTCCGCCGGGATCGTCGCCCTCGATCTCTGGTCACCCGCTCGAAGACGGTTGGCGGGACCAGGCCTGGTCCTCGGAGTGATGTTCCTGTGTTTCGTGCAGTCCTCCGTGCTGGGATGGCTGGTCGCCGCGGGTGCGGTCGTGGTCGTCGGATGGTTCGATGCCCGGCGGCGCAACGCCCGGGTTTCATGGGCTGGCGCGGCGGGACTGTTCTCGTGCGCCGCGCTGGCGATCGCGGCGGCGATCCTCATCCAGTCGCGTACGCGGATCGAGATCTCCGCGGTCGAGGTCGACCTCCTCGAAGTATTCCGGAGAGGTCGTGATCCGAGCGCCGACCACGGCGATCCGGGCGCGGTGCGCGCAGGATCGCTGATGCCCAACGACGACTTCCGCGTGTCGGGCGGGAATCAGCCCGCGCTGTTGATGACGCCGCCGGCGGAGGTCGAGCTATCGGTCGCAACAGCGCTCGAGGAGGAGGAGCAGGAGCTTTGTTTTTCCGTCGGCGTCGACGCAAACAGCCCGGTTCCCAACGAGTCGGGGCCCCCGGCGGAGGTGGAATTCGCGGTGGAAGTCGACGGCAGGAAGCTCTGGTCGAGGCGACTTGCGGTCGCCCCGCGTGCGGCGCGGCGCTGGCTCGACGGGTCGATCGCCCTGCCCGCTTCCGCCGGCGCGATCACGATCAGGCTGCGAACAAGTTTTGTCGGCGCAGAGCTGAAAGGGACGATCGCCGGATTTGGTCGGCCGCGGATCGCGCGGCAGCTCACCCGGCGGCGCAAGGAGTCCTCGGCCGATGCACTGAACGTCGTCGTGGTCCTGGTGGACACCCTGCGCGCCGATCACCTGAGCGTCTACGGCTATGCACGGAATACGTCGCCGTTCGTTGAGACTCTCGCCGGCCAGGGCGTGACCTACGAGAGCGCCATCTCGACCTCCTCCTGGACCTGGCCCGCGGTCGCCTCGCTCCTCACCGGTCTCGACCCTGCGAGCCATGGGGTCCTGTCTCCGGATCGCTGTTTCCTCGATGATTCGATGGTCTCGATCGCGGAACGGCTGACGGCTGCGGGGATCTCGACCCTGGGTTGCGCATCCAACCCGCTGATCTGCCGGGCCAAGAACTTCGACCAGGGCTTCGAAGAATGGCGGGAATTCAAGTTCAAGCCGGCCGACTGGGTCGCCACCGAGTTCGAAACCTGGCTGCGCAAACGCAGGCGCCACCAGTTCTTCGCGTACCTGCATTTCATCGACCCGCATCACCCCTACGCTCCGCCGATCACACAGCAACGAGAGTTTGCCCGCGAAGGCGTCGACGTAAGGCTCAACGACGGCTTTGCGGAGAACACCCGGCAGTTCATGCTCGGAAGGAGCGCAAAGGTGCCGGACGAGGCACGGACGGGCGATCTCGTCGACCTGTACGACGGTGAGATCGCATTCGTCGACCAGCAGATCGCACGCGTTTGCGGGGCGATCGAGGACGCCGGAATCTGGGAGCGGACGATCGTCGTCGTCACGGCCGACCACGGCGAGGAGTTCCGCGACCATGGCGGCTTCAACCATGCCTGGACGCTGTACAACGAGCTGTTGCACATTCCGCTGGTGATTCGCGATCCACGCAGGCCCGGCGCACAGCGGCGCAGCGAGGTCGTCGGTCTCGATCAGCTTCCGGCGACGGTCCTTGAGTGGATGGCGGTGGGGAGCGAGGGCTGGCCGGGAGCGCCGCCTCTCAAGCCCTGGAACGACGAGTCGAGCCCGATGCGCGTCGCGTTCAGTCATACCGCACGCGGCATCGTCGCCGGCCGCACGCCGGTCGATCTGTTCAGCGCGCAGAATGGCCGGTTCAAGCTGATCCTCGATTCCGAAGGTCGATTCCGGCGGGGCTTCGATCTGGTTCGCGATCCCAGGGAACAGAGCGATCTGCTCGAGTCAGGGTCCTCGCTCGCCGAGCTGCGCGAGCTCGAGGATGCGCTCGCTGTCTTTCGTCAGCGCCATCGGGAGCACTTGCAGCAAGCCAGCTCGCATCGTCTTGACGCGGCGACCCGGCGTCTGCTCGACAGTCTGGGTTACCTCGATTCGGAAGAGTCCTCGGGAGCGGCGGAGGACAGGCGTTGAACGATCGTCTCCCGCAGGCGGTGCGCGGATGCAAGCATCGGGTCGATCAAAAGAGCCCGCTCCACGAGTCCGAGCGCCTTGAGTTCCTCACCGAGGTGGTGGAGAGCGAGCGCGTGATGGTAGGCGAGTGACGCAGTCCTGCGACCTCGTGCGTGCGCCTGGGAATAGGCCTCCACGGCCTCGAGCGCGCGGCCTTGCTGGTCCAGGCAGATCCCGATCAACTCGAGCAGATCGAGCGATCCGGGAAACAGAGTCCGTCCTTCCCGGAGGAGCTCGAGCGCCTGCGCCGGATCTCCATCCTTGCGAACCCTCTCGGCGAGCCTGAGCCAGAGGGAGGGAATGCCGCCCATCGCCTCCTTGGGGGAGCCGCGGACTTCGTGGCAAGCCCGCTCCCAGAAGGCGCGCGCGACCGCGGGCTCGCCGTTCTCGTCGGCGAGGGCGCCGAGGTTGTACAGCGCTCCGACCCGCCGCGGATTGCCCGGCGGCAGCAGATCCAGAACCATCTGAAAACGGACCGTGGCGCGCGCGACGTCGCCACGCTGCCATTCCACCTCGCCCAGTCCGAGCAGCGCCTGGGCGGAGCTGGGATGGACCCTCTGCTCGGCGGCGAACAGCGATTCCTGATCTCGAAAATCGAGGGTTCTTTGGGCAGTGCGCACTGCGAACGCCGCGAGGACGATCCCGAGCAGCAGGAGCCGGCGGCCGGTGAGCCAGGCTGCGAACAGAAAGACGACGAAAGCGGCGAGAAACGCGCACGACAGGAAGAAAAAGCGTTCGGCAGTCGGGCTCTTGAGAGCGATGAGCCCCGACGTCGGAAGGAACAGGAGGAGAGCGAGAGACAGGCACAGGCGCGTGCAGGAACGCTCCCGTGACCAGCGGGCCAGGAACAACAACACGGCGTACAGCAGGATCGCCACGAGCAGGCTGATCGATCCCGCCGGGGGCAGATACCCATCGCCGTAGTCGATCGACAGCCGTGCGGGAAACGCGAACAACTGAATGAAGAGGTTCCAGTTGCGGGCGCAGGTGAAGAGCGCGGCAGCCGGGACAATGTCCGTCTGCGCCAGCGCTCCGGCCGACAGGCTGAAGTCGCGTTCGAGAATCGACTGGCGCAGCAAGAGGTATCCGGCGGTGATCCCGACCAGAGCAGCCGTCAGCCGGAGGATCTGCCGAGAAGCGAGGCGGAGGCCGGCGCGCCGCGACCGATACACGCAGATCACCGCCGCCGCGGGCGCCAGCAGGATCGCGGACTCCTTGCCGAGCATTGCCAGCGCGCCGAAGATCGATGTCGCAGCGGTCTCGAGGTTCGGGCGGTGACTCTTCACCGACCGCGCGGCATGGCCCAGGGAAAGGAACAGGAACAAGGCCGCCCAGAGGTCGCCCTGGCTCGAGATCCAGGCGACGCATTCCACGGTCAAGGGGTGGACCGCGAACAGCAGAGCCCCTGCGGCATGGAGGCGCGGAGTGGTCGGTGAAAGAGAGGCCAGGAGGAAGAGAAAGGCGCGCACCGTGCACAGGAGCAGCACCAGACTGACGGCGTGAAAGCCCGCGGCATGCGGTCCGAAGACGCGGTACTGGAGCGCGAAGCCGAGCGTGCGCAGCGGTCGATAGATGTCGCGATCGGCCGGATCACAGGCCCGCCCGATCGACGTCAGGAATTCCGCGGGCCGCTCAAGGTCGTGAACGCCGGGATTGTCCCGGACGAATCGAAAATCGTCGTAGACGAAGTCACCCCACAGTCCCGGAAGGTGGGGAATCAGTCCGAGCAGCGCGATCAGCCAGTGGCGGCCGCCCTTTCCAAGGTCGAACTTGCGCACCAAAGATCTCGCCGCGCGCAGGGTTGAGAGGAAGGCATGAACCAGACTCCTGCGCGGGCGATTCATGGCCTGCGGAGTCAGGAAGCCGCGACCGAGGCGGGCAGACTCGCTCGCGACGAGGCGTGTCGGGCGCGAAGCGCCTGGATCGTCGAGAAAATGGGTCGTGCAAGCAGCGCCGGCACCGCCTCGCACGGAGTCATGCAGCCCGGACAGAGGCGGCGGTCAACCTCGGCTCGCGCAGCGCGCGCCTCGTCCCGCTCAAGGAGCCGGCTCAGGGAATAGGCGTGATCCCGGAGGTTGCCGAGCGGACGATCCCAGATCGAGCAGGGATGGACGGTGAGGTCGGGGGCCACGAAGACGGTCTTGTCGATGGCGACGCAGCCCATCGGAGGAAAGCCTTCCGCGAGTGCTCGCCGCGCGAGGCGGGAGTAGGTCCACTCGATCCACCCGATCGGCGACCAGGAATTCCTCCGCTCCTCGAGGATTCTCAGGGCGTCCTCCCCTGGAAGGTCGTCGAACCCGCCGTTCTTGTAGTAGTGGCTCGAATGATGGGCAAGGTTGAAGTGCAGCTCCTGGTCGGAGAATCCGCGCAGGCGATCCTTCAATGCGGTCGTCAGCGAATCGACCTGTTCGCGGGCGTGTGCGGTGAGAGTGCAGCCCACGCGCGTGACGAACCGGGAATTGCCGATCTCACGCAGCCTCGAGTAGGTCTCGAGCGCGCGCTCGAAGGCGCCGTCGACGCCTCGAAGTCGATCGTGGATCGCCGGGCCGCCATCGATGCTGACGGTGACGGACAACAGCGGGAGGCGGGTGCAGAGCAGCTTCTCGACGATGCAGAGGATCGTGTCCGGCCGCTGGCCGGCCGTGGGAAAGTCGAGCAACGCCAGTTCCGGCAGGGCACCGACCAACCCGTCGAGAAGATCTTCGAAGCGGCTCTTCACGAACACCTCGCCGCCGCTGAGATTGACCCAGCAGAGGTGACGATTGGAGGCGAAGAATCGCAGCCAGTCCTCGAGGGGGGCACCCTCTCTCGGGTCGTTCCACAGATGGCAGAACTGACAATGCAGATGGCAGTGCTCGGTCAGGATCGCCGTCACCTTGGGGGGCGCGAACCGGTCGCGGCGCGCGGCCTTGAGCAGCGTGGCTTGGAGGCGGGCGAGCGCGACCAGCGTGGCGGGCTTCACGACACGACCTCGCCGGAGGCGTGGCGCACGCTCGCCAGAACCTGGACGGCGGCATCGACGACTTCGTCGACCTCGATCGCCAGGATGCACGCCGGATAGCGGCAGTCGCTGGACTTGCCGCTCAGGTTGTTGAGACAGGGACTGCACGGCAGACGATGGTCGATGGCGCGCGAGTGGAGGCCCAGAGGGCCGTACAGGAACGGAGTGTTCGGGCCGTACAGGGCGACGACCGGAGTGCCGACCGCGGAGGCGAGGTGGACCGGACCCGTGTCGTTGGAGATCAAGAGGTCACAGGAAGACAAGAGCTCGACCAGCGTGCACACGTCGGCGACGCCGCACAGGTCGAGCACGGGGACACCGTGTTGTTGCAGCGGCTGGCGCAGAGCTTCGAGGACGGCCCTCTCCTCCTTCGTTCCGGTGAGAACCATCATGCCTCCGATCCGCGCGTGCAGATCGCATGCGGCGCGTGCGAAGCGTTCCACCGGCCAGCGGCGGCCGGGGAAATTGTCCCCGGAGCCGGGATGGAGCACGATCCATGGCCGTGATCCGGCCCCCGCGAGCAGCTCCCGGGCACGCCGGGCGGCGTCCGGCCGGCGGGGAACGACGAACGGGGGCAGATGCAGGGCCACGACTCCGGCGCTGCGCACGATGTCGCCGAACACCTCTGACATGTGCCGGTCGTCGCGGTAGGGAACCCGCGCGTGGTACAGGAGCGCTCGGTGCTGATGAGGCGTGTCGAATCCGATGGCCTGACGCACGCCGCCCAGGCGCGCCCAGATTCCAGTGACGCGCAGGAACTGCTCGAAATCGAGGTACAGGTCGACGCGCTGGCGGCGCAGGCGAACGATGAGGCGGAGCATGTCCAGCAGCGGCCGCCACAGACCTTGGTCGGCCACGGTGAAGACGCGGTCGACGCCGGTGCAGCCCTCCACGAGAGCTCGATTGCGATCGAGAGTGAGGAACACGATCTCCGCCTTGGGAAAGCGGGAGCGGACGGCGCGCACGTACGGCAGGATCATCGCGAGATTGCCGATGCCCCAGAGCTTGACGAGCGCGATCCGGCGGATCTGAGTGACCGGCCGCGCCGGCAGGAACGGCGAGGCCGACACGCAGACGGCGTGGAGCAGGACGTGCAGCGCAATGCCCAGGTAGCGGTCGATCCACTTCTTGAGCTCCACCCGGAATGCGGAAGTGGAGATGTGCGCCGGGTCCTCGCCGACAGGCGCTTTCGGGGGAGACTCGAGGATGACCGGGTGGGTCATGTCACTGAAACCTCGCGCTGACGCCGACGTCGGCGCCGTCGTATTCGGCGCAGCTGCGGCAGGGCTCGGGAAACTCGCGGCGACAGTGCTGGGCGCGCAGGGTTCTGAGACGCGTGCCGTTGAGAATCGCGGTCGGGGTCTCGCGATGGGCGTTTCCCAGATCGAGCCGGCCTTCGGCGTCCGCGCAGCACGCGGTCACCGTGCCGTCGACCAGGACGACCAGACTGCCGCGCCACAGCTCCCGGCAGGGCCGAGTTCTCTCACCTTGCGCCAGTCGGGGGATCACCTGCACGCGGTCGGCGACCTCCGACCATGAATTCCGGTAGTGCTCGATGGCCGGTCGCGTCACGTCATCGAGCACCATCGACACGTCGATCTTGAGAGGTGAACGGCGAGCGTCGCGGGCGCGCCGGAGCTCGATCACGCGCGAGCGGATCTCGGAGAGGGCGACGCCGCGGATCAGCTCGTGGGTGTCCTCGTCGCCGTCGATCGAGATCGTCAGCCGGTCGAGGCCGCAGGAGAGCAGCTCGCCGATCCGGGCGTCGTCGAGGAGCGTGCCGTTGGTGGTCAGCATCGAGCGGATGCCGCGTTCCCGGGCGTAGCGGATCATGTCGCCGATCTGTGGATGGAGCAGCGGTTCGCCCCACTGGAACGGCAGGATGAAGCGCAGCCCCGGGGTGCGGTCGATCAGCTCCCGGAAGAAGCCGGGGTCGAGAAAGCGCTTGCGCCGCGTGAGTCCGCGATTGACCGGGCAGATGGTGCACGCGAGGTTGCAGAAGTTGGTGGTCTCGATGTTGAGCGAGAGGACACGGAAGGAGCGCGTGCTTCGCGCCCGGAACAGGAATTCATTGACGGCCGCCGCCGCGATCGAGCCCAGGTCAGGGAACTTGATCGCGAGGAGCTCGGCGAGGTCGGGCTTCTTGAGATACCAGCGCGCGATGGCACGGTGGATCACTCGCGTCAGGAGAGACTCCCGGCGCAATGGGGTGCGTAGAGCTAATCCATCCATTCCTGGTCGATCCGAGAGCCCGGTACCGGAATGATAGTCACACCCTCCTCGACCCGCCACGCCCGACTTTCACCAGGCGCCGTGGGCGCGCTTGATGCGGGTGACGTACAGGTGCACCCGCTGCTTCTTGTCCTCCCGGCGCACGAAAAGGCGCCCCTTGAGGAGAAAGGCAGAGGCGTCGTGGAGGTGGCGAGAGGCCTGCCGCCAGTAGGCGAGGCGGTCCGGGATGACGATCGGCACGCTGCGGTTCTCGAAAATCAACAGTCGGCCGCCGGCCTTGGCGCGGACCTCGAGGGGAGTCTTCCGCAAGACCTTGGAGTCAATCTTGAGCTGGATCTCCTCGCCGATGAGGTCGCGGCCGCCGCCGCGGTAGAAATCCCGCTGCTCCTCCGGGTGGAGGATGCGGGTGTCGGACGCGGGCATCGTCGCCACCAGGAAGCAGGCAAGGCTCGACAGGATGGACATGAAACTCCCCTTCTTTGCTCGCGGAAAGCTGGAATCCATGGGTGGCCGCCGTCGCGAACGGCCTTCGCCCCGGAGGAGGGCGGGTCGCGAGCAGCGGTGGTTACAGTGCATCAAGGAAAAGCTGAGAACTTCGCGGCGCTCCTCCAGTCCGCCGTGAAAGTGGAGCTCCAGCCATCGTGCACACGAAAGGACGCTCATTGCTTCGGTTGATGGTGGCACTCGTCGCATGCTACGGCGCGATCTGTCTGCTGATGTTCTGTCTTCAGGGCAGGCTCTTGTACGTCACCTCGGTTCCTCCGGCCTGGAGCCCGGCGCAGTACGGCTTGAGCTTCGAGGACTGGATGCTCACCACGGAAGACGGCATCACCATCAACGCCTGGTATCTGCCCGCCCGCCAGGCGCGCGGGGTGCTGATCGTCTGCCACGGAAATGCCGGCAACATCGGCTACGAGATCCCGTTCGCGCGCATGTTCGTCGACCGCGGCTGGTCTTGTGTCCTCCTGGAGTACCGAGGCTACGGCCGGAGCGGAGGATCCCCGAGCGAACAGGGCACGTACCTGGATGCCGTCGCGGCGTTCGACGCCGCGCGCAAGGCGGCGCCCGAGCTGCCGATCGCGGTGTTCGGGTCGTCTCTCGGCGGGGCGATCGCGATCGAGCTTGCCCTGCGGCGCAAGGTGGCGGCGGTGATCACTGAAGCCACCTTTACTTCGCTGCCCAAGCTCGCCCAGGAGATGTACCGCTGGCTGCCAGTACGCTGGCTGACCCGGTTTCGCTACGACTCCCTGAGCAAGATGGGGCGGCTCACGGTTCCCTACCTGAACATCCACAGTCCGGGGGATCGCCTGGTTCCGTATCGGCACAGCGCGCCTCTTCTTGCCGCGTGCCGTTCGCGAAAGGAGCACCTCCGGACCGAGGGAGGTCACAACGACGGCGGATTCCAGCAGAACCCCGAATGGGTCGATGCAGTGGTGCGATTCCTGGAGGGCGCGGGCTGAGAGGCGGCCGATGAAGCCGTTCAAGGGACGACCAGAGTCTTGACGGCGCGAGCGGATCGGGGGCACACTTCACATCCGAGATGTGATCGACCAACCTCTAGGAGACAAGGTTCATGCGCCGATCGCTGTGGATGATGGGATGCGCAGTGCTGTACTCGTGCGCGAGCGTCGAGATCGACAAGGTCACGGACACGACCAAGCAGAAGGGCCTGCGGTTCTATCGACCCGATCCCTACTTGAAGGTGACTCAGGACGAAAAGGGAATGCTGCAGTTTTCCATCATCTACCTGCCCAATCGATCCGAGGAGTACGCCCTGCGATGGACGAGGGGCATCGGGTCAATCGATTTCACGGCGACCCTGGATGGTGGTTGGAATCTCACGCAGCTCGGGACGAAGGTCGACAGCAAGGTGCCGGAGATGGTGAACGCTCTCGTTCCGGCGCTCAAGGACGTGCTGGGGCTGGCCATTTCGGAGAAGCCGGTGCCACTGGACATCGGTCTCTACCGGATCAGATTCGATTGCACCACAGGGACTATACGCGACCTGGTCCCGATTGATGTGCCCAAGATCAAACGCAGACGAGTGATCTGACTCGCCGCGTTCTCTTCACCTTCGCCTCGAGGAATCTTTCTCGCGCGGAGCCACCAGGGCGCTGACAAGGCCGTGAAGCCCGGGTGTTCGGCTCATTCCCTCTGCACCATTGAGCGAGTCGCTCCTTGCCGTCTCCCTCTGAGCTCCTCGCGCCTCTGCACCTTTGCGCGAGGTGGACTGTGTTCAACTCTCCGTCTGGAGCAAGGCGTCGAGGAATCGGTCAGGGTCGAACCACTCGAGGTCTTCGGGCTTCTCGCCGGTGCCGACGAGGCGAACGGGAATGCCGAGCCTCTCCTTGATCGAGATCACCGCGCCGCCGCGGGCGGTGCCATCGAGCTTGGCGAGGATCACGCCCTGGAGCGGCGTCGCCCGGGTGAACTGCTCGGCCTGGCGGATGGCGTTCTGGCCGGTGGTGGCGTCGAGAACCAGCAGGCTCTCGTGCGGCGCGCCCGGGATCTTCTTCTCGAGAATGCGCTTGAGCTTGCCGAGCTGCGCCATCAGGTCCTCGCGGGTGTGCAGCCGGCCCGCGGTGTCGACGACCAGGTAATCGACACCCGTCGCCAGGGCGGCCGCCGCCGCGTCGTACGCGACCGCGGCCGGGTCGACTCCCTCCTTCTGCTTGACGATCGGCACGCCGATCCGGTCGGCCCAGATCGAGAGCTGCTCGGTCGCGGCCGCACGGTAGGTGTCGCACGCCGCGAGCATCACCTTGAAATCCTGCCGTTTGAGCATGCTCGCGAGCTTGGCGCAGGACGTGGTCTTTCCCGAGCCGTTGACTCCGACGATCAAGATCACGGTCGGCCCCTGCTCGGCCTTGACCATCCTGGCGGGCGGATCGCCCAGGCGTGTGCGCAGCTTGGTGCGCAGCCGGTCGAAAACTTCGGAGGTCGTCTTGAGCTCTCGCCGGCCGTATTCGGCGCGCAGCTCGGAGAGGACCTCCCTGCCCGTCATTCCCAGATCAGCGCCGAACAGCACTTCCTCCAGCTCCGCCAGGAAGGCCTCGTCGAGATCGCGCTTCATGCCGAACAGCCGGCCCAGGCCCTGAGCGAGCTTTTGACGAGTATTCTTCAGTGTCTGGAACAGGCGCGAGGCACCGCTGGCGGTGTCTTTGGCGGCCTGCACGATGCGCTTGAAGATCATGGAGCGTTCTGGTTCGGGGAAGGATCGCCAGCGGTCTTGCGGGGCTTGCGCCCGATGCGTTCGACGATGCGGTCGAGGACGCCGTTGACAAACGCGCCCGACTGCGCAGTCGAGTAGCGCTTGCCGAGCTCGACGGCTTCGTCGATCACGACGGTGGCCGGCGTGCTGGGAGCGTAGCTGAGCTCGAAGACCGCCAGCCGCAGGATGTTGCGATCGACCTTGGCGATGCGCTCGAGGGCCCAGTTCTCGGCAGCTCCGCGGATGTGCGGGTCGATGTCGGCCTGATGCTCGATCACCCCGCGGACCAGGAGGGTTGAGAATTCCCGCACGGTCCGGGAGGCGCCGGAGCTCTTGAGAAAAGCTTCGAGTCCGTCCAAGGCTTCCGGACCCTGGAAATCCAGGCTGAACAGGTACTGAAGCGCCAGCTCTCTTGCTCGAGTTCGAGGACGCACTTGCACCTACCTCATCGATCCAGCTGTCGAGTGAGGTTGGCCATCTCGAGCGCGGTCAGGGCGGCGTCGACGCCGCGGTTGGCCGCCCCGGCTCCGGTGCGGGCGAGCGCCTGCTCCAGCGTGTCGCAGGTCAGGATGCCGAAGGCGATCGGCACGCCGTGCTGCAGCGAGACTTGCTGGATTCCTTGGGAAGCCATCTGGCAGACGTAGTCGAAGTGCGGCGTGTCGCCGCGGATCACTGCGCCGAGGCAGAGAACCGCATCGAACTTTCTGTGCTTGAGAAGAAGGTCGACGGCAAGGGGGATCTCCACGGCCCCCGGAACCTCGACCAGGACGATCGACCCGTCCGCAACGCCGTGCTCGCGAAGCGTGCCCAGAGCGGCTTCGAGCAGACGCTGGGTGATGCGCTCGTTGAATCGACTGCGCACGACCGCGATGCAGAGTCCCTTGCCTTCCGTGCTTCCTACGCAGCGATCCATGGAGGGCCCACCGATTCCTCGAGTTCCCAAGAGCGACGCACAGATGACCAAACCGGGTTGCAGGTTGCAACACTCGATGAGATCTGAGGAGGTCGGGTGGGCTGGGACCAACCGGTACTCACGGAGTCGCGCCGCAGGCGGGTGGCGCCGATGCATGGTTGAAGGAAAAGAGCTGCGCACGCGACGGTTATGCTGTTCGCGGCGTGGTGAGAGGCAGGCGGAACGAGGATTCACAAGCGATGGACAGGATGATCTGCGCGGAGGACTCCGCTTCCGCGAGCTTCAAGCGCCCGCGCAACGCTGCCATCGCGGCCGAACGACCCACCGTCGAAGCAAGTGGGCAGAGTCCATTCCTCCGGGTGGGTAGGTGAGACAACCATCGGGAAGCTCCCGTCGAGGAACATTGCTGGGGCTCCTGCTGCTCTTGGCCTGGACGGGCTGCGGTGGAAGAGCGGACAAGAACGCGCCCGGATCGGCCCCCGCCGCGAGCAACCTGATCTTGATCGTCATCGACACGCTGCGGCGTGACCATCTGTCGGTCTACGGTTACAAGAGGCCCACGAGTCCGAACCTCGAACGGCTCGCGCGAGGGAGCGTCGTCTTCGAAGAGTGCCGGGCGCAGAGCTCCTGGACTCAGCCCAGCACCCTGAGCCTGTTGTCGGGCCTCTACCCGACTCGGCACGGCGCGCACGAGTACGCCACGGTCGATCCAGAGATCGACTTCTTGTCCGAAGAGCTCGTGGAGGCAGGGTTCGCGACGGCGGCCTTTTCGGGGAACCCCAACGTGTCTCCGCAGCTGTCGATGGACCAGGGCTTCGAGACGTTTCAGTTCATGGGAGGCGAGCAAGCCAAGGACTATCCGGACGTGAGCGAGCTCTTGAGGTCCGCCGAGCAATGGCTCGAGCGGCGAAGCCCCAGGGAACGGTTCTTCCTCTACCTTCACCTGATGAACGTCCATGGTCCCTACCGCGCCCCCGACGAGTTCCGCAGGCGCTTCATGGAAGAGCCCGCCGCGGAATTCAAGTTCCAGTGCAAGCTCTGGACCGACGTCATGCGCAAGGGCGAGGTCGCGCGGCGCGAGGATTTCGGCGATGCCCACCGCAACGATCTCGTTGCACGCTACGACGGCGCGATCGCGTACACCGATCAGGAGATCGGCGCATTCCTCGATCGGCTGGAGAGTCGGGGAATCCTGGAAGACAGCCTGTTGATCGTCACCTCCGATCACGGCGAGGAGCTGTTCGATCACGGCGGCTTCGGTCATGGCTTCACGCTCTACTCGGAGATGCTCGACGTGCCCCTGATCCTTCGTCCGCCCGGCTTGAGCAGGGAATGTGCCGGCGCGCGAATCCGTGCCAGGGCCGGGCTGATCGACGTCGCGGCCACCGCTCTCGACTACCTTGGATTAGGAGAGGGGTCGGAGAGGACGTTCGGTGACGGCCGGAGTCTTCGAGTGGTGGTCGAGACCGGAGACGGAACATGGAGCGATCGCCCGTTGTGCGCGCACCTGATGCGCGGCAGACAGGGCTCGGCGTTCCTGTTCGAACGACCGCCGTTCCGCTGGATCGGAATCGAGCAGGAGTACACCCGAAGGCCCGCAAGCACCGAGCTGTTTCGACTCGATCTCGATCCGGCGGACCTGAGCGACCTGTCGGCCCTGGAGCCCGAGGCGCTGGCGCGGCTTGCAGCGGAAGCCGGACAGATGCGCGAAGCGCTCGAGCAGCAGTCGTTCACCTCGCCCCGCAGGGATCTCGACGAGGAAACGCGACAACGTCTCGAAAAGCTGGGGTACGAGGCGAACGGGGAGGAAACCGAGCCTGCGCCACAGTCCTCGACGGACGACGACTCCTCATGACGTCCCCCGCATCTGGGCAGTTGACTACGGTGGGCAGGCTCGCCAGCATCATTCCCGCGTGCGCCCGTAGCTCAGATGGATAGAGCGTTGGCCTCCGAAGCCAAAGGTCACAGGTTCGACTCCTGTCGGGCGTACCATTCAAAGATTCACCGCAGAGGCGCAGAGAGCGGACCGATCATCAGGAGAAGATGGACCCTTGGATGCGACCGGCCGCCAAGGAAGACGAAGTCTGTCGAGCTGCATCGACGACTCACGTCCTCTAGATCTAGTGGTCTGATGCAGAGATACGGCACCTTTTGCGCCGGATCTTCGAACCGCAGGCTTCGTTGCGCCTTCTCAGCAGGTTTCTCTTCAACCTGCATCGGCAGCGCGCCTCGCCTG
>Ga0247727_10011269_pt1 | contig 15644 bp, 15 predicted proteins | sample WisWelCaveWW1625_FD_202498 | JGI IMG/M metagenome (GOLD analysis project Ga0247727, IMG submission 202498) | Biofilm microbial communities from Wishing Well Cave, Virginia, United States - WW16-25 | ecosystem: Environmental > Aquatic > Deep subsurface > Groundwater > Cave microbial mat | place...
CCTTCGACGCCGCCTGCACGCCGCGTGGCGGGATCAACTCGTCCTTCTCAGCAGGAATCCAGAGAATCTTCGTGGTTTCGGGAACGTGATCGAGCAAGGCCGCCGGGCGAAACTCGCGGTTGACCTGGCTGCTCCACCGGTCAATCTTGCTGCGAAACGAGAAGCCGCCATCAACTTCATCGCCTTGCCCCGTGCGCGCCCGCTTGATGCCGTCTTCCAGCATCTGTGGCGAGATCGCTACCGGGCCGCTTGCGCCAAGCCCGCCTGCTCCACCCACCTGCGCCACCACCGCTTTCACACGCACATCCAGCGCGGCGACCATCAACACCACGCTCGCGCCGTTGCTCGACCCCCAAACGCCGATCCGCTCGGGATCAACGCCGGGTTCGGTCTGGATATACGAGATGGCCGCGCGAAAATCTTCAGTCTCGCGGAAGTTGTTCAGGTTCGTCCGCTTGATCCGGATGCGAGCTTCTTTCTCCCACACCGCGCGTTCGTCGGTGGTCGTGTCCGGTTCGAGCAGCAACACGTCGCCGCCGCTGTAGCCGTAGGTGCGATAGTCAATCGCCATCGCCACGAGGCCCCGTTCGGCGAACGCGGCAGCGTACTTCTCGATCCCGACCGCCTGGGCGTTGATGCCGTGCCCGACCACGACGGCTGGCCATTTGCCGCGCGCGATGAATCCCTTCGGGAAAAAGATTCTGCCGTAACAAGGCGTCCCGTCGCTGTAAAACGTAATCTGCCGCGACGTGACGCCCGCGGGCAGCGCAAAGAGCCAGTCATGCGGCTGTGTGCCGCGCTCGCGCTTCATCTCGGGATCGGCGGCCTGCTTCTGAAGCTCCGCTCGATACCTTTCGATGAGATCGGTGTTGATCTGGGCCGACGCCGTCGTCACGGCCACGCCCAGGACGAACGCCATTCCAACTTTTCCTGTTACTGTTTTCATAACCCGATCTCTTAACAAATGCGGCAGCATCATTTCCCATCCACCGTGAAAGCCAGCAACACATTGCCGGGATAGCCGATCAGCCGGCCATAGCCGGAGTTCGTATAGAGCACGCCATTGGCGATGGCCGGTCCGCCGCCATCCAGCGTGCCGCCCTTCGCCTTCATGCCGTTGACGGCGTCATACGGTTGAGCCGCCGTGTCGAAGTCCCAGATGACCGTGCCGTCTTTGGTCGAATAAGCGCGCAGGTGTCCATCCGCCGTGCCGGAAAAGACCGCGCCCGGAATGACCGTCGCAGCCTGCGATTGAGCATTGTTGCAGCGCACCGTTCCCCAACTGCAAGCCACTTTGGGCGCGGGCACGTGCCAGAGCTTCTCGCCGGTGGCGATCTTCAGCGCGGTGATGCCGGGTTTGCGGGCCGCCCCGCCCACGTCCGCCATCGGGATGTAAACGTTCTCGGCATCGGCGGCGAATCCCCACTCGATGCCGCCGAGCGCGCCGCCATTCCCCAATTTGACTTCCCAGAGCTTCTTGCCGTTGTTGTCCGGGTCGAGCGCGTACATCACGCCCGATTTCTGCCCGGCCAGCAGAATCTGTTTGCCGTTCGGCAGCGTGCGCAGAATCACGGAGCTGCCGAAGTCGTGATCGGGACCTCCTTCTTCGGGGCAATTGCCCACGCCCGGTTGCCGGCAGCCGACCAGGAAGTTGTCGTTGGGAGTGACCTGATTCGTCCAGCGGACTTTGCCCGTGCGCAGGTCGAACGCCATGATCGCGTCAGCGTGGCCGGTATCAACGTCGGTGTACGAATTGCCGGTACCGGCATAGATCACCCCGCGTTTTAGATCAAGGGTCGGAGCTGACCAGATTGCGCCTCCGGCAGGGCCGTACATCTGCGTCCCGGAGGAATTCTTCTTGAAGGGCTTCGCCGCTTCCTGCAGCGTGTAACTCTTCCAGATGATCTTGCCAGTGTAGGCGTCCATCGCGACGATGCTGCCGCGGAACTTGCAGCACTCGTACCTGGCGTCGCGTCCGGCGGTCTCTTCAAATGAAGAGACCGGCACGTAAAGCCTGTTTCGGTGGAGAACCGGAGCGCCCGTGATGCGGGAGAGAAAATGATCCTCGACCTTCGTCTTCCAGATCGGCTTGCCGGTGTCGGCATCCACCGCGTGGACGTTCGATTTCTCATCGCCGAAATAGGCCGCGAACCTGGCCTTCGACCCGGCAGGCAAGGGGCCGACGCTGATGGCGGCGCGCACTGCCGCTCCCGGATTCATCGTCCAATAGGTGCAGCCCGTTTGCGCGTTCAGACAGAAGATCAACCCCGCTTCGATGGTCAGGAAGAGGCGGTCGCCGATGATCGCCGGCTGCCCCGTCGCCATCGTCCCCGGATGCGCCCACGCCCATTTGACCTTCAGCCTCGGCACGTCTTCGGGCTTGATCCCCGGCTTCGGCTGGTAGCGGGTGTTGTCCAGATCGCGGCCCCAGCCGTTCCATTGTGCATCGTTAAAGTTGATGGGCGGAGGAACGCCTTTGCAGAGGTTCGCGGCCAGATTTGTCTCAATGGGCGGGCCGGGCACTTTTCCAGTGAGGTGAATTGTGAGGGCGCGAATCTGATCGGCGCTCAGGCCGGATGCTTGTTGCTTCATCGAGCCAGTGGTCAGTGTCTGGATGACATCCTCCGCCGAGCGCCGCCTGATGAGGAACAGCGGCGGGATGCGATCCGACGGCTCGTCGTGGCAGACCGCGCACTTCTGCTTGTAGAGCGCGGCCCCTTCGGGAGAAGTGGCTGCTCCTTGCAGTTGCAGCCCGCTTCCAGTGGGGAACGCGCCCTTCCCTCCGGTAGAGAAAGAGAGGACAGAAAACATCAATCCGGCGAACAGGCTTCCAATGAGTGTGCGACCTGGTATTTTCATTTGTTTTCTTTCGCTGGTTTGGGGCCGATACTGCGAATGTAGTTGACGACCTGCCAAATCTGCTTCTCGGTGAGCTTGTCTTTATACGCCAGCATATCAGCCGACACGCCGTCGCGGATGGCGACGAAGATCTCGCCGTCAGTCGAGCCGAAATCCCAGGTGTCGTCGGTCAGGTCGGACGGCGTGCCGCCGGCCAGCGCCAGGCTGCCGTCGCCCTTGCCCTGCGGGCCGTGACACGAAGCGCAGAAACGTTGATAGAGCTTCTTTCCGGCCTCAACGGATTCGGCGTTGCCCGGTTCGGGATTCTTGAGCTTCTGCGCCTCCGGATTGCGGCGCGGCTCCTGAGCGTGAATCGCCAGCCACGTTGCGGTCAAGACAAAAAGCAACGCCAGCCAGCGGCGCGCAGCGATGTTGTTACTCCTGAGGTACATCAAAATTCTCCGCCAGATATTCAGGGTATGCATCGCGCAGGTGCAGGAACAACTCGTGCACCAGGTTGACGATCCGGTTTACCCCGTAAGCATACTGATTGTTTTTGACTTTGAGGGAGATCGAAACAAAGCCTCCCCGGCTCGTGCAGGAAACTTCAGCCCGCCTGCGATCAATCCGCCGGTGTTCGGGCAGTGAGCGGTCGTGCCGCTGCTCGATGAAGTTCTTCAACTCGGCGTACATTGTCGAATTCGCGCGCACGCCGGGCAGAAGCTGTTTGAATCGCAGCGTGTGTTTCGCCGCGTCCACACTCAATTCCATCTGGTGTCGGATCAGCCAGACGAAGCTGAAGTGACCACTTTTAACCTCACTGAAGCCGCGAAAGACGCCGCGGTCGGCGTACGCCTGCAAGTTCTCCCTGACTACACTCAAGGGCCTGTCTGTCATTTTCTGTCTTCTTCTGCCGGCTCGCTCACACCAAGCAACTTTTGGAACCAGGCGGCGATTTCAGGAATAGTTCGAGGCGTGATGTGTTCGCCCGGCGACTGGCGTAGGTTTTCTTCAGCAATTGAAACACAGAAATCAATCACTTGGTTGAGCGGAAATCGCCCTGGGATAGCGTAACCACAGCTTTCGAGAAAGAAGAGCGCAGCAGCAAAAGCAGTGCGTTTGGTCCCATCCATAAACGGATGACTTTTTATGAGCGAATGAAACAGCGCCCCGGCTTTCTCAAAGTCTGTAGGATAAAGTTCCTGGCCGCCAAACGTGGCGAAAGGGCGCGCCACCGCTGAGTGAAGCATCGTCGCTTCCCGCAAACCGGGCAATCCGCCGGTTTCAGCAATGATGACCTCGTGTATCTCGTACACCCGCACCAGCAAGTTGGCGACTTCATCCGCGCGGTCTTCACTTTGCATCTCGGTCCTTACTACCGTTGAGCTAACAATTCAAACAGTTCGCGATTCTGCGCGATCAGCCGCCGAGCAAACGGCACAGCGCTGGCGCCGAAGCGCCCACCATTTTCCGCAGGCGGTTGCGCAAGCCAGATTTCAATCGCCGCTAAGACGACGGCTTCGATCTCTTTTTCTGGAATCTCTCGTTCGCGGAATTGCTCGGTCAAGGTGTCAGGCAACTCTATCGTTAATGTCATTTCTCCACCTCCGATTGGATATTATCTTCCTCTTTTCGGGGAACGAAACCTTCAAATGAACAAATCCGACGACACTTTGAAAAACTCGCCCAGCGCCTTCGCCTGCGCTTTGCCGATCGCGCGTTTGCCGTTGATCACCTCCGAGACGCGCCCGCGCGAGCCGAAGACTTTCACCAAGTCGGCCTGCCGCAGATCATTCTGTTCCATCAGAAACCGCAGCGTCTGATGCGGCGGGCTATCGGGTACAGGAAAAGTCCGGTCTTCATAATCCTCGATTAACCGGCTTAACAGTGCCAGCAGCCGCTGCTCTTCGACCGAGAGCTTGTCAGAGCCTTTCCGCAGCAGACGACCGACCTCCGCGTCAGCCCGCTCGAACTCGGCTTCGGTCTCGATCACGAGTGGCACGGCTTTCGCCTCCAGCCAGGCATACTTCTTCAGGTCAATTTTCTTCAGGACGGTTTGCTTGCTAACAGTTACAGTCATTCTTCCCCTTCCCCTTATCATACTCTGCGTGCGTCAACGCATAGCGCACAGTTACGGATCAAGTGGCTTTTTTTTTGTGGTGAGCGAGAGTTGCTGTTCCAATGACTTAGCCAAAAATTCTTTCTGACTTTGCGGAAGAGATGAATTTTCTATTGCCTCCAGTTCTATCCTGACTTGCTCTTGAATTTGAACCTGCTGCCTGATTTGTCTGATTTTTCTTTCCTCGAAATATTTCAAGCCTCGGTAGATCAACACTGAACCGAATGCCGCGCAAGGCGCCCAAAGCCAAGCGCCACCAACCACTCCAATAACTGCGGAAGCGCCCGTTGCGGCAAATAAAGCTCCCGTCGTTGCCTGTCAATTTTGTTTGAAGTTTTGAGGATTCTCTCGGTCCAACTAAGCGGAGAATTTGGATCGTTCGGGTTCATGGGGGCCATTACCATTCATCCTACGTAGTTGTAATGCTCTTCCCATCACTCAACTCTTGCTCTAACGTCGAACGGGCAATTTGCCGAGCTTCCCTCTCACGTAGTTGTAATGCTCTTCCCATCACTGACGACTGGGCTCTTGATTCGTGGAGGCATAGCGCTCCCTGACAACCCAGATAGGCGCCAATCAACAGGAAAATGGTTCTGGTAACCCAAATACCGATGTGATCATCAAGTAGTCCCAGTTTCGCCTCGAGCAGATATTGTTCCGACGTCCAGATCAGTAACGCATTAAGTGTCAGGCCGAACGCAAAGATCAGGCTCCCGATCAAGATTGCCGAGAGAGATTTGCCGACATTCTCCCGAGCTATGTTTAAGAAGAACTCGATTTTTTCCCTCGACATTTTGAGAGAAATGACCTCACTGTCCGTTTCAATTCTGGTTTTGTGGGCAGACATTTCGTTCATAGCTTCACTCCTACTTCAGGCTAGCAGACTCACCACGCCGGGCGCCACTCAGTGATTATACGACATGCACCCCGGCTCGACCGTCCCCAAAAATCCCGGCGGGAACTGTTGCCTGAGCCAGAATTCCTTCTTCGCCTGGCAGTTGATCACCGACGGGCGGCTCTCTTTGGCGGCGATCTGGTAGCAGCGTTCCAGCGCCGGGCGGAACTCTTCCGGCTTGGTCACATACTCGCCGTGCGCGCCGAGCGCCTCGCCGATCTTTTCGTAGCGGAGGTTCTCCTGGAACAGGTGCAAGCTCCCGGTCACCGGGTTGCGGCTGTTGGCCGACCACGTGCCCCAGGCGTTGTTGTTGTAGACGATGACAACGATCGGCATCCGGTACTTCGAGGCCGTCTCCAGTTCCATCGCCGTGTAGCCGAAGCCGGCGTCGCCCGTCACGCAGATGACCGGCGAGCCTTTGTACGGCGCTTGCACGCTGACCCCATTCTGCACCGCCGCGCTGACGCCGAATGCATAGCCGACATCGGGGCCAATCGCACCGTACTGGTAAGCGCCGTTCATGATCTGGCCCGGACGGTAGCCGCGCAGCCAGCGGCGCACGTATCGTGCAATGCCGTAGCCGCCGGCAACAAACGTCGTCTGTTCTTTGGGCAGCTTGCCGCGATACATAAAATCGCTCAACTCTTTGGCGATCACCGCCGGATGCACTGCGTCGGTGTAGCCGAGGCCCGTTTTGTAGAAACCGTCGAGTTCGTCCTCGAACTTCTGTCGCGCGGCGGCGATCTCGGCTACCCAGGCGTCGTGCTTCATCGCAGGCACGGCATCGGCCAGGGCTTCGAGCGCGGCTTTCTCGCAACTGACCATGCCGACATCAATCGGCAGGTTGCGACCGATGTCTTCGGGGCACGGGTCAATGCGGATGTATTTCGCGTCCGGCCCGAAAGCGAATTCGCCGACGGTCGGCATGCAGTACTGGCCGACCAGCAACACGACATCGGCGCTGGCCAGCGCGCTTGGCGCGGCGTTGGCCGAGAGCGGATGCGCATCGGAAAACTGTCCCTTCATCGCGCCGGATTCGATGACCGGAATCTGCGCTTTCTCGGCCAACTTTTTGAGCGCGTCCCAGGCGCGGCTGTAGAAGACGCCGTTGCTCGACACGATGATCGGACGCTGGGCGGCTTTGAGCAGGTCAATGGCGGCGCGCATGGCTTTGGGATCGGGATGTGGTTTGGAGTCGGTGCGGTATTTCGACTTGTCGTGGAAGTAGGCCAGATCTCCGGGCGTCTTAAAGCTCGCGCGATAAACCTCGCTCGGAAAATCAATGTGCACCGGGCGGGGAACGCCTGAGCGCAACTGGCGGAAGGCATACGCGGCATACTCGTGAACGCGCGCTGGCGTGATCAGCCGCTTGCCGTACTTCTTCAACCCCTCGGTGGTCGGCTGCTGATAGCCGAGTTGAATGCCAGCTTCCGTGTCTTCGGTGTAAAGCGACATATTGCTGGCCAGCACCAACACCGGCGAGCGCGCGGCGTTGGCGGCGGCGACGGCGCAGATCATATCGGTGAAGCCGGGGCCTTCGGTGCCTGACGCGGCGGCGATTTCGCCGGTGATGCGGGTGAAGGCATCGGCGGCGTGACACATCGCGCCTTCGTGGCGGCCTGAGTAAGTCGGAATGCCTTCGAGCGCGATGGCGTTGACGACGCTGTAATTGCCGGGGCAACTAAACAGCGCGGCCAAGCCTTCTTCTTTGCAGACGCGGGCGAAGACCTGCGCGCCGGTCATCGGAAAAGCGGCCTTCACTGGCGGCGCTTTGGCGGCGAGAGCGAATTCTTCCGGGACTTTGATCGGCTTGGCATCGGAAGGGCCGGCGGCGGGGCTGCTCTGGGCGAGAACCGTCGCCGCCGATGCCCCGGCCATTGCTTTGGCGATGAATGATCTTCTGGAAACATCCGGCTGCGCTTTTCTTTCGCCAGCCTGCTTCGGACTGCGGGTTTTATCCATAACGCCTCCTGATATTGTGGAAAAGCCGCGAGGGCTTTCGTTGTGATGCTGTTACTTTTACGTGTCCATCGGCCAGCCGGTTACATCCGAACGGCTGGTCAGTTGCCCTTCGCGCCGGTTGCGGTGATCACTCTGCCTGGAGGCGGTTTGACGTTCCAGGCCGTGATCTTCTCGAATGGCCCGTCGAAGCCTTCCAGAACGCGGTCGAACCGGACGCCCATCTGCAAGGCCAGCGTCCAGCCCGCGTTGTCATATGGCGGCGTCGGCGGCGCGCCCGGATACGCGAAGACGTCGGGATGCTGCTGAGGCTCGAACATATCCATCACGTGTGGACGGAAGGCCTGCGCGGCGAAGACCACAAACGATCCCGCCGGGTGCGTTTTGCCCTGCGCCTGAAACTCGCGCGTCGCGCGATGGACGGCGACGCCGGTTTCGAGCAGAGCGTTGATGAATTTCACCGCTGTCGGAAAATCCGGCTGATCCGAAGGAATGATGAAGCCGCGCGGATCGCGCAATTCGGGGGCGCGCAATTCGGCCCAGTAAGCCTGGTCGCGTTCCGCGCTGTTTGAAAAAGCCCCGCCGCCTTCACGCGCCATCTTTGCGCTCAATGCGGCCAGGCGTTTTGGCGACGGAGTCCAATGATCGCGGCTGCCGCGCTCGATGGAGTTCCGGCCCATTCGATAGATGTTCAGCAGCAGGTTCTCTTTCATCCGCGATGCGAAATCGAGCACGGCGCGGTTGCAGGTGATCGAGTACTCGATTGATTGACGGAAGCGCCAGGTCTGCGGCGCAACCGGAAATGTCAGATCGCTCGCCGGCAATTGCCGCTGCACCACCAGCGGCACGCGCATCGGAGCCGGATTGCCGATCATCTCGGTCAGCAGTGCGATGATGTTGTGGAACGCGGCCATGCTGCGCAATCCCCCGTTCCACCAACCGTCGTAAGGCCCGCCCGTTTTCATCGTCGCCCCCGGTTTGTTTTCGGATGCCAGCCGCGTGTGCATCGCCGTTCCCAGCATGCTGATGCCGAGTACGACCATCGGGTCCTGGTTGTAATTGAACGGATCACGCATCGGCGGCGACCAGAGCACCGTCCCGGCAGGCCCGCTCTGATGATGGTTGTACAAAATCTGCGGAAACCATTCGTGGTAGAGCAAGCGATTGAAGTTTTCGGTCTCCGCCTGCGTCGAGGCGAAGGAATCGCGGTTGTTGTCGTGCCCGATATATTTCTGGTAAAGGCGCGGCAATCCCGCCAGGCTGCGCTCTTCCGGCTTCGGATTGCGCATGTACCAGTCGGCGACCAGATCGTTGCCGTCGGGATTGGCGTGAACGAAGAGGATGATCACGTCGTTGAGAATGCGCATCGTCTCTTCGTCGTTGCGGCTGACCATCTGATAAACCATCTCGCCCAGTTGCTGCGCGCCGAGCGTTTCAGTCGCGTGCAAGCCGCCATCAATCCAGATGACGGCCTTGCCTTCTGCGGCCAGCGCCCGCGCTTCGTCGTCAGTCAACCCTTCGGCCAGCGCCAGCCGGCGTGAAATCTCTCTGTATCGAGCCAGCCGCTTGTGATTCTCCGGCGAAGTGACAATGGCCATCAGATGGTCGCGCCCTTCGGCGGTCTGGCCGATCTCGCGGACGGCGATGCGATCCGATTGCCGCGCGAGCTTGCGCCAGTAGGCGGAGATTTGTTTGTAATTGGCCAGATGGTAATCGTCGCCGAAATTGAAGCCGATCTCTTCCTTCGGCGTCGTGATGCGCGATTGCGCGCTGATATTCGTTTGCAGCACCAGCGCTGCGGCAATCAACGCAAACACAAAACAGATGCGTATTGCAGTGACCATAACGATCCTCCGTTGAGACGGTAAAGGAGGGCAATGTCATTGTTCCTTCAATGGAGTGTGATCCGAATCGGACTCTGCTTCCGGTTCAGCCGCCGTGCTGCTCTCGGTGACTATCTCTGATGTTGTCGTTTCCCGGTTCGCTGCGTCCGTCGTTTGTTGTTTGGTTTCGTAATCGAGGATGATCTGGCGGATTTCATCCGGCGCAATGTCCTCCTGCTCCGTCTTGGAATAGATGGTCACGAGAACAATCACGCCATCCGTCGTGCGCTGATAGATGACGCGGTAGTCGCCGCTCTTGCCTTTCCCGCTATCCGAATTCCTCACACGGACCTTGAAGACTTCGTACTGGACGCCGGGTATTTGATCGCCGGGCGTCTGTCCCTGACCCAGCAAGTCAAGCAAAGGCTGCACATCCGTTTTGATTCGCCGGTATTTCTTGGCGAGTTGGCGGACGTTGCGTTTGAATTCTGGTGTATACAGCACCTCGACAGGTGGAAGGTGCTCAGACTCATTCGGCATCTATGTCATCCCATAAAGTTGCCACAGGAAAGGTCTCACCACTTTGTGCTTCGTTCCACCCCTGTTGGAAACTGGCTGCGGCCGGTTTCAAGGTAATGCTTTCCCGAAAGGCGCGCATCAGTTGCAAGACGAATGGGAGATATTCATCAGGCAACGCCGCCAGTTCGGCCAAGACTTGATCACGATACATAATCGTCGCTGTGTTCATCACAACCTCCTGCTCTATGGTGGGCTAATTATAGCGGTTTGTCAGCTTATCTGCTCTTTCGTGGCGAAGTCTGCTCGCCGATCCAGACCGGGCTGACCCACGCCGCTTCGCCGTCAATCTGCACCACGCGCAGGTAATAGTAATCGTCCTGCGCGGGCGGCTTCGTCGGGCGGAAGCTGAACGACACGTCCCACGCGCCGTTGGCTTTGGCCTTGCGCGCGTAAACGAAGGCATTGTCCGCCAGTTTGAACTCGGCCTGCTTCTGCGCCACGTCGTTCACTTTGAAGCTGACCTCGTGCAGCTTTTCGCGATTCGGCGGGCCGGGCGGTCTGCCGACCTGGCCCGATGCGCCCGTTCCACCGGGCGATCCGGTCAGGCTGGAAACGATCACCGCCACTCGCGCATCGGCAGGTGATTGCGCCAGCTTGATCAGCAGTCCGTCGAAATCTCCGCGCGTGCGGCAGGTGAACCAGACGCGGCGGTCATCCACCAGCCGGTACTCGTCCGAGAAATGATCCACGTTCAAAGGCTCGATTGAGGCGATGCGCCCGCCGCTCACTTCGATCCATCCGCCCCAGCCGACTCCGCCTTTCGGCGGCGTGACCTGATCGCCCGGCGTTTCGGTCGGCGAGTGAAACATGATCTGCACCGCGGTCTGATCGCCGGGTTGCGGCGCGAGGTAATCGCGGCGGTAGGCGATCTGGCCGTTGTGGACGACGTCAATGTGATCAATCGCCGCCGTGCCCAGCACTCGCGCTTTGATCGTTGGAACGCCGCCGGTCGAAACCGCTTCGCCCATCTGCTGGCCGCCCACCGTCATCTTCACCACGGGCCGTGTGGCGTTGCTCGTTGCGTAAGTGGCGCGCTCTTTCATCCCACGCCAGATGCCGTCGCGATCCAGTGTTGGTGAATAAACAGCCGCCAGCCCATTGCGCGTGGAGATGATCGCCGGACTGTAGCCGGGATGGCCCGTGTGGTCGTCGCTCGCCGCCACGAAGCCCGTGCGATAACCCCGCCGCAGGTAGCGCTGGCCGAAGTATTCAAAGCTGCCGTGCATCGAGAAGATTTCGACCAGCCGCTCCAGCTCGGCGTCGTTGAAGTTCCAGTCGCCCGCTTCGTGCGCGTGCGGGATGATCAGCACGTTGTCCGCCTGATCAACCTGTCGCAGTTTTTCGTAGAGCAGATTCGGGCGCGGCGCTTCGCGGAAACTGACGTAGCGGCCTTTGTCGGTCTTGAAGAAGACGTTGTGGTGGCCGCCTTTGTCGTAAGTCTGCGTCCACTCGTAGCCCATATAAGCCACGAACGATCCAGCGCGATTGGCCTTTTCGGTCTCGCGCCGAATCTCGTTCCAGCCCGGCGTGAAGAGGAACGCATCGTGGCCGGTCAAGGAAGCGAAATCGAGGAAGGCCACGTCGCGTGCGTACTCGTAATAACGCGGCACGCTGCCCGTGCCCTCTTCCCAGCCCGAATGGCCGTGCAATTCGCCCCAGTAGATTCGCTGCTGCGGATTGCGCTCGACCAGCACCGGGTTGCTCACGCAGGAGAAGCGCCCGTCAACGCTCGAGACCGTGAACTTGTAACCGCCTTCGAGCGCGATCTTCACGCCGTCCAGCTTGCCCGTGTAATGTCCTGCCGCGACCTCAATCTCGCCGACCGGCTTGCCGTTCAAACTCACCTTGAATTTTCCGCCGCCGAAGCGCGCCGGATTCCAGTATTGATCTTCGACTCGCAACCGCACTGCGAACGGTTCATTGACCGCGACGACCGATGGCGCGATGGCATTGATCAATTCCGCTTCGTCGCCGTAAATCCTGGTCGAGACCATCGCAGCGGGCACGAAAGCTCCCTGATTGTTGAAATCCGCCGCCACCACGAAGCGGAAGTCGTCGGCGTCGCGCGTGTTCGGGCGATAGCCCGGCCCCGCGCCGCCGATGGTCATGGTCACTTTATCGCCGGCTTTGAGCGCGCCCGAAGTCACGCGCAATCCGGGCACGGGCAGCGCCGCAAAGATGTTGCTGTAGATGCTGCGCCAGGGGGCGGGATATGTCTCGGTCTTCGCCGTGCCGCTTTCGACCCTGAACGTCGTGTAAGACTCCTGCGTCGGGTCAACCGACTGCAACCGTCCGTTGAAGAACGTCTGGCCGACGACCAGCCCGGTGCCTTGCGGAATCTCGGCCTCGCCGACGGTGTATTCGAGCACGACGGTCGAATATTTCCCGGCGATCAAATCGTTCCTGTCCACACGCACGAGCCTTCCCATATCGCCGCCCTTCTCTTCCAGCAAAGAGAGCACGCCGACCCAGCGTTTGACTGCCGCGACGGTCTCCGGGCCGAAAGTGCGCAGGCGGTAAAAGCTCAGGCTCAAATCCTGCGGCGTCAGCAGGCGGCGGCGCACCGTCAGATCATCGCCCCAATCGAGCAGCGTCTTCAGGCGTTCGGGATAGTTGTTTTCGTCCGTCGGGACGGCATTGATCTCGGCCTTGAGTTTGGCGATGCGCCCGGCGAGTCCCGGCTCCTGCGCGCCGCGCGTAACGACGTAACTGAGAGTTGCGCCAGCCAGCAGCGCAATCAGAAAGAAGAGACGAAAAGGCGTGACAACGGTTCTGGTCATCGGAACCTCCTTAGCGAGAGCACATATTTACCGCGCAGGCAGTCTACGAAGAGAGAAATATACTGTCAACATACGGGAGGCGCTTCGCAGCGATGACTGTTGCCTGCCGAAAGCCGGAAGAGTATATTCGGGCCGTCTTCGCTTCCCCTGAATTCAATTGGTAGAAAAGGAGGCTTCCGCGTTGTCGAAAAAACGGAGTCAAAGATCGGGCAAAAGATACGGCAGAGGATATAGCGGCGCGGCAAAATCGGCTGCGCAATCGAAGTCAAAGTCCAATGTCTGGTTGATCGCTGTGGCGTGTGTTGCATTGGCCGCCGCAGGCTTCGCCGCCTGGAAGTATTTCTTTCCGGCGGAGGTCACGACGGCATCCGGTCTGAGATACATTGACAAGGTTGTGGGCGCGGGTGAAAGCCCCTCGCCCGGCAAGACGGTGACAGTCCATTACACCGGCTGGCTGGAAAATGGCAATAAATTCGACAGCTCCGTGGATCAAGGCCAGCCTATTGAATTCATTATCGGCGCCAGGCAGGTCATCGAAGGCTGGGATGAAGGCGTGATGACAATGAAGGCCGGCGGTAAACGAAGGTTGATCATCCCGCCTGCGCTTGGTTACGGAGCACGCAGCAAGGGCAATATACCTCCCAACTCCACCCTGATCTTCGATGTCGAGCTGCTTGGTGTGAAGTAGCCTTAAGGCTGGCCGATTCAAACTGCTCACGCTCTTTTGACTCGACTTTATCCATTTTGGGGGCGCGAAGTGCGGCCCTTAAACGTTAAACGTCAGGTTAGGCCTGAAAGTCCTTGAAAATCAGCGGTTTTGCGGATGTTAGGAAATACGTTAGATCCGTTCAGGAAACATGTGACACCTGCTTTTCGAGCTGAGTTCACATAATTCCCAGGGACTTTTCACAACTGCCTGTCAATCAAGGGCTCCAGGCCATTTCAAATTGGATAAAGTCGAGTTTGAAAGGATCGCCCCGATGATTTTCGACAACCTGAACTTTCTCACTCTGGCTATTTTCGCTCCCATGCTGATTCTCGCCGGGATTCTCGGTTTCATCATTCCGCCCGGCAAAAGCCCAACCAGCGGCGCTGCGCCTTACAACCTCTTTCATATAGTTTTCGGTCTCATCGGCGCTGTTATCGTTTTGAGCAATCACCATCCGGCGATCAAAGCGTTCAATCTCGGCTTCGGTTTGATTGACCTTTATCAGGCGGCGGCAAGCTACCTGAACCTCTTTCCGAAACGGCAATTCAAATGGACGCGGGTTGACGATCTCCTGCACGTGGTGATCGGAGCGCTGCTGGCCGTGATCGGAGTTTTCGGCCGGTGATGCCGGTGATGCCGGTGAGGATTGATTTGCCGCGGATGAGACATCCGATTTCATTGTTACAGCGTAGTAAAGGCAGGCAGCGGCTTCAGCCACTGCCTGCCAAATTATTTTTGGATTCGACAGACCAACATAATTTCAGGAGCTAACGTACATGAACCCTGACATCGAGCGATACATCTCCGCTTCCGCCAGGATTGACACTTCGGACATTGATTGGAATCAGGCAAAAGAAACGGGGCTGACTGAAGACGAGAAATTCGTCCTCACCTATTTTTCCGACGTCGAGAGCCAGACGATTCGTTATCTGCGGATGCTGCTTCAGATGAAGATCGCATTCAAGCCTTCCGTTGCGGCTTTCCTGACGACCTGGAGCTACGAGGAATTCTTTCACGGTTACGAGCTGGCCAGGCTGATGGCAGTGTGCGGCAGCCCGCTCGAAGAAGATCGGATTGAAAAAGTCACGCGCAAAGCCCGTTTCAACGAATGGCTCGAAGCCGTATTCGCTCCGCTGCTGTCGCGCATTTTCTCGAATCAGTTTCCGGCGGTCTATCTGTCTTTCGGAGCGATCCAGGAGATGACCACCCTGCGAGGTTACCAACATCTGAAGGAATACACTCGCAATCCCGTTCTCAAAATCCTCTGCGACCGGATCGCGAAGCAGGAGAGAAGGCACTTCGCCTGGTATTTCAATCACGCGCGCGAACTCCTGATGGAATCGCGCGGCGCGCGGATGTTGGCCAGGAAGCTGCTCGAGTTCAACTGGGTGCCGGTCGGCGCCGGCATCAAAAGCCGGGCCGAGGTCAAACGCCTCTTTTCCATCCTGTTCCCTTTGGAATCCGCTCGCCGGCTCGTCAAAGAGATTGACTCGAAGATGGGAACATTGCCGGGGCTGGACGGGATCAGACTGATGGAGCCTTATTTTGAAAAGGCCGGAGCGCTGTGATCGCTCATTGACACTTCCTTCCTCCGCCACCCGGCCTGTTGCTGGCATCCACTTCGTACGCCCCGGTAGCAATGATTCCTCGGCGGGCCGATCAGCAAGGACAGGCTCTTCTTTTTCTCGAACTGGGAGGAGTACGACCCGGGCTTCTTCAATGGCACGGCGCGCGAGTTGCCGCAACTGGCCGTTTACGGCAATCCGAAGCTGGGCAAGGCCGAGCCTCGACGTGTTCAATGTGTTCAACCACACGGGGCACGGCAGCTACGGCGGCCTGGGCGCCACCTTTCAGTCTACGGCAAGCACGTTCGTAGTTCCGCCTTTAGGCGGCAGCTTGGCGCGGCACAGACGCCGCCTAAAGGCGGAACTACAAACGCACC
>Ga0247727_10011270_pt1 | contig 15643 bp, 17 predicted proteins | sample WisWelCaveWW1625_FD_202498 | JGI IMG/M metagenome (GOLD analysis project Ga0247727, IMG submission 202498) | Biofilm microbial communities from Wishing Well Cave, Virginia, United States - WW16-25 | ecosystem: Environmental > Aquatic > Deep subsurface > Groundwater > Cave microbial mat | place...
CGTTGTTTTTGTAGTCCTTATAGATATCGCAGTCATTAATGATCAGAAAATTGTCGATGTTTTGATCATCGTTGATGTCAAAAACATCAAGGGCCCAGAAAAGCTGCGAGAATTTCTGGCGGTTGGGTCTCTCATAAATATATTTTGTCTTTGCTGCGCCTGCTTCAGTGGGGGCGCCTGTTTCAGTGGCCTTGGCCGAAGGGGCAAGGACAGATAAAAAAAGCCCCGCGGAGAGGGCCCAAAACAGCAATTTCCTGAATAATTTTTTCATAGAATCCTAAAAATTGACGCTGTTATAAGACTATACGTCTCCATTGTAATCTTCCTGCGGTCTTTCTTCAACCGGAAGGCGTATCTTGCATAAATAACCGGACGGCTTTTTTGAAAACCGTTGGAAATCCTGCTTTTTCGAGTTGGGCCTTGTCCAGCCACCTGAAGGGACCTGATATTGTCGACTTTCCCAGTTTACCCGTTTTAAGAACGAGCTCGAGATCAAAATGCGTAAAACTATGGAGAATTGAGACCGGTTTTGATGCCCAGTCCCCCGTCTTAAAGTGGCTCATTATTTCCGGTCCTGCTGGCGGTGATTTTGCAGTCTTTAACGCCCATTCCGAGGTTGGCAGGCCCGACATCCCGCCCAGCAGCCCTTTTTCCGGACGCCGTTCCACCAGCACCTGTCCTTTGCTGTTTGTCACCCAGTACACATAGCCGAATTTCTTGGGCTTGGCTTTCTTTTTGTTCTGCAGGGGAAGATTGGCCGCGATTTTCTTCTTGCGGCCTTCGCAATGCTGGCTGACCGGGCATAATCCGCAGCGCGGCGATTTCGGTGTGCAGATGGTGGCACCCAGATCCATCAGCGCCTGCGCCAGGTCGCCGGGGCGATCTTCATAATGATCGTATAAACCTGCCGCAAGATTTTTTAAATTCTTCTTGGCGTCGGGCATCGGCACGGGCCATGCGAAATACCGTGCCATGATGCGCTCCACGTTGCCGTCTACAACCGTTGCGGGTTTGTTGAAGGCAATGGCGCGGATTGCGCCACTGGTGTAATCGCCGATCCCGGGTAGTCTTTTCAATTCTTCCTGTTCTTGTGGAAAGACACCCCTGAGGTCTTTTGCCACAATCCCCGCGCATTTATGCAGGTTGCGGGCGCGGGAATAATACCCCAGCCCCGCCCATTCCTGTATGATCTCTTCCTGCCGCGCCCCGGCCAAAGCCGCAATATCGGGCCATTTTTCCGTGAATTTCCTATAATAAGGTCCAACCGCGGCCACGGTTGTCTGCTGGAGCATGATTTCCGACAGCCAGACGCAGTAAGGGTCTGGTTTCTGCTTTTTTGTGTAGCGCCATGGCAGGACCCGGGCATGGCTGTCGTACCATTCCAGAAGCCGCTGGCGGAATTCCTCCGCCCGGCCTTTCGTAAATTTCTTGCCAATTTTTGCGTTTGCCATTCTACTCAAGCTTTCAAAAATGGATTCAAACCATGCGCCCGATTTCCGAAGCGACATCCAGAGTAACAGGCCAGAGCTTCAATCGTAAATATATCTCCCTCGGCAGGATCGTAAATGCCTGGCGCGAGATCGTCGGCGACAAACTGGCGACCAAGGCACAGCCCGTGAAAATCAATTACCGCAAAAAGGACAAGGAAGGCACGCCCGATGCTGTTCTCGACATCGCCGCTAGCAGCGCCGATGCCACCCTGCTCCATTACCAGAAAGACCTGATCCTCGAGCGTATCAACCAGATCTTCGGCGATAAATGGATTACAGCCATCCGTTTTGTGTCTATTGCCGCCAATACAGCCTCTTTAAAGCCTAAAAAGAAACGAATCCCCTTGACTGAGGATGAAAAAAATCATCTATCCGGTATGTTGGAATCCCTGCCGGATCCTGATTTAAAGGCCCGGCTGGAAAATCTAGGTCAAGCTATTATGACGGAACGCAAATCATGAAAGTAAGCGCGAACACTGTACGCAAGGGCAATGTCATTGAATATGAAGGCAAGCTGTGGCTGATCGTGAAGAACGAACTGTTGTCACCCGGCAAGGGCGCTGCCGTGGCCCAGATCGAAATGCGCGATGTCCGCACAGGCATCAAGAACAATGTCCGTTTTCGCACGCAGGAAACGCTGGAGAAAGTGACGCTTGAACAGGACGATTTCCAGTATCTGTATCCTGAAGGCGAAGGTTTTGTGTTCATGAACGTCAAGACTTATGACCAGGTCACAATCAGCAAAGACATCGTTGGCACCCCGGCGGCTTTCCTGCAGGAAGGTATGGTGGTCGAGATCGAAACGCATGAAGGAACGCCTTTGTCCGTGACGCTGCCTGATTCAATCATAGCAACTGTTGTCGAGGCCGACGCCGTGACGAAAGGCCAGACAGCGACCACATCTTATAAGCCCGCCATTCTCGATAACGGCGTCAAAGTCTTGGTTCCGCCCTTTATCAGCGCCGGCACCCGCATCGTTGTAAGAACCGAAGACGGCACTTACGTCGAACGCGCGAAAGACTGACGGTATGGCCGCCCTTCTCTCCCCCGATCTCAATGTGATGATCAAGGCGGCCGAGAAGGCAGCCCGTTCGCTCAACCGTGATTTCGGCGAAGTCGAACAACTCCAGGTTTCACGCAAGGGCCCCTCGGATTTCGTCAGCGCCGCCGACAAGCGCGCTGAACAGATTATTTATGACGAGTTGAGGAAGGCACGCCCTGAGCACGGTTTTCTCATGGAGGAAAGCGGCGAAAAGAAGGGTTCTAATGAATCACGTTTTATTGTCGATCCCCTGGACGGTACGACCAACTTCCTGCACGGCATTCCGCAATGGGCGATTTCGATCGCGCTCGAGGAAAAGGGTGAAGTGATCGCAGGTGTTGTTTATGACTCCATCAAAGATGAAATGTTCCACGCTGAAAAAGGCAAGGGCGCATTTCTGCGTCGCAAACGTCTGCGTGTGTCGGGACGTAACACGATGGATATGGCGATCATCACAACAGGCGCCCCGCGCCGCGCCCTTGAGAGCCACGAACAATTTTTCCGCGAGCAGCGCGCCGTCTGGGATACCGGGGCGTCGCTTCGCCGCTACGGCGCAGCCGCTCTTGATCTCGCTTATGTCGCAGCAGGTCGCTATGAAGGATTCTGGGAGCGTAATTTAAGCCCGTGGGATGTTGCCGCCGGGCTTTTGATCCTGAAGGAAGCGGGCGGGTTCGCCTGCGATCTCGACAGCGACAAAAACGATCCCTTCAAAACCGGGAATGTCCTTGTCGCCAACGAAGCCGTTTTTAACGTCCTCAAAAAAGTGCTAAGACCTTAGTCACTATGATTTCAAAGAAACCAGTATTTGTTTTGCTGCTCTCGCTGGCAGTGCTTTTTGCGCATTCTGCTGTGGCCGAGGATTTGCCCGAGCTTGAAAATTATAAGCCGCCCCAGGGATTGTTTGATATCGAAGAGGCACCGGCAGAGCCTGCGCCCTCCCCTTTTCTGACGACAATTGAGCCCGCTAAAAAAACCGAACCCAAGGCAAAGCCAAAGCCACCTAAAAAACCTGCGACGCCAGTTAAAACAGTTAAAAAGAAAACCAGTGCATCGCCTGTTAAAAAGACGGGCGTAAAAAAGCCAGTTGTTGCGGCTGTGCCTGTGGAGCCTGTGACCAAGGCGCCGCTGCAGATTGAAACAGAGCGCCTTGTTCACCCCACGGCGCGGGATGTCCTTGAGAATATCGAAGGCATCAAATCGACCGAATCCACCGGTAAAGGCAAATTCTCGTTGCTGTTCATGCCCGGCGAGACGGTTTTGACGTTTGATATGAAAAATAAACTCCTCAGTAATTATGTCCCTTCTGTTAAGAAACAGCCTAAGCAGAAGCTCGCGGTACAGGCTTATGCATCCCCCGGCAAAGACGGTGAAACGGGGGCGCGCAGGCTCTCCCTTGCCCGGGCGCTGGAAGTGCGTGATTTCCTTGTCGGTGCGGGTATAGAGGAAAGCCGAATCAACGTGATGCCGTTAGGAAATCAGACGGAATCGCAGTTATCGGACCGGGTGGACATCGTTCCGCTGAAGAGTGCGGATTAAAGCCTGGTGGATATTCGTGAGCTTTTACCTCTAAATGATTGACAAATTGCGGCCTTATGTAGATTTTAGGGGCTTGGAATTTTTCCCATATTGAAGCGTCGCTGTGCCAAAAGGGTACGGCGATCATTTTAAAGAGGAGCCCGACATGGCAAGTGATAACAATAAACCTACTGCAAAAAAATTGAACCCGCTGCTTTTTGTCGCCGGGATCCTGATCGTTCTCGTGCTGCTTGGTGTTGCCCAGTTTGTTGCCAAGGGCCCTGCTTCTCCCGACAGTTTAGAAGTCACAACCGAAGAGACAGCACAAACCGATCAGACTGCTTCAGAAACAGCAGTCAGTACCGAACCGGTGACCATCGATGTCAACGCGGCTCTCAGCGACAGAATTCTCGGCAGCACATCTGCTCCCGTTAAAGTGAGTGAACATGCGTCGTTTACCTGCGGCCATTGTGCCCAGTTTCACAAGGACACGTTCAAGAAATTCAAGGAAGAATATGTTGATACCGGCAAGGCCTATATCGTTTTCTCTGATTTCCCCCTGAATGCTCCCGCTGTGCATGCGTCTATGGTGGCGCGTTGCCTGCCTGAAGCCAAATATTTCGATTTCGTCCAGATGCTGTTTGAAACCCAGGACAAATGGGCTTTCGAGGCCAATTACCTTGATTACCTGAAAGAGAAAGCCGGCGAGGCTGGGCTTGACGAGCCGCATTTCCAGGCCTGCGTTCAGAACACCGAGCTCCAGGCGGGCATCGTCAACCGCATGAAAGGCATCCAGGCCCAGTGGAACATTAACTCCACACCGAGCTTTGTCATCAACAACAGGACAACGCTCAGCGGTACCTATCCGTATGAAGAATTCAAGAAGGTCGTCGAGGCGGAACTCGTCGGCAAAAAAGCTGACAACCCTGATGGCTTGGGCGCTTCTGAAAGTGCGCCTGCCTCTGCGGAACCGCCTGCACCGGCAGCGACTGAAGAAACTCCCGGGGCCACGACAGAAGAAGACCCGGCTCCTGCCACGGAAACACCTGAAGCAGATGCCGAAGATGGATCCGTTGTAGAAGATGAGGCCACTCCTGATCCTACCCCTGTTGAAGAAGAGGTTACTCCTGAGCCTGCAACTGAACCCGCAACTGAATCGGAAGGAAGCGGCGAAACGCCAGCCCAGTAATCAATGATTCAGTTCAGCCGACTGCGTATAAACGGATTTAAGTCCTTCGTCGAAAAGACCGAGCTCGATATCGGGCCGGGCCTCACCGGCGTTGTCGGTCCTAACGGATGCGGCAAATCCAATCTCGTTGAAGCCCTGCGCTGGGTGATGGGCGAAAACTCGGCCAAGCGCATGCGCGGCGGCGATGGCGGTATGGAAGATGTCATCTTTAACGGCACGGCGACCCGCTCTGCCCGCAATCTTGCCGAAGTCTCCCTGCTCCTGAACAACAGCGCGCGCACCGCGCCCGCTGCTTATAACGGTAATGACGAAATCGAAGTGATGCGCCGCATCGAGCGTGATCATGGCTCCCTTTACAAGATCAACGGCAAAACGGTCCGTGCGCGCGACGTGCAGATGCTGTTTGCGGATATCGTTATCGGCGCGAATTCACCCGCCATGGTTTCGCAGGGCCGCGTCGCGCAGATCATCAGCGCCAAGCCTGTCGACCGCCGGATGATCCTTGAAGAATCCGCCGGCATTTCGGGCCTGTATGCCCGCCGGCACGAAGCCGAACTTCGTCTGCGTGCCGCGGATGCCAACCTCGCCCGCCTGCAGGATATTCTCGGCGGCATGGAATCGCGTCTCAATGATCTGAAACGCCAGGTGCGTCAGGCGACACGCTATCGCAACGTCAACGCACAGATCCGCCAGCTTGAGCTTCTTGTTGCTTGGCTGGAATGGAAAAGCCTCGAAGACCGTCTTGAGAGCTGCCGCAAGACATTTGAAACGGCGGAAAGCGCTGTCGCTGAAAAACTTTCGACAGTCACGCAACTGACGGTGACACAAAACACGCAGGCTGAAGATCTGCCCGCCTTACGTCAGGCTGAAGCGGAAGCTGCCGCCGCGCTTCAAACCGTGCGCATCGCCCTGCAACGCCTTGAAGATGAATCCTCGCGTCATGAAAACGCGCTGAACGAAACCAAGGTTCAGATCGAACAAACAACGACCGATCGCGCACACGAGGACAATGTCCTCGAGGAAAGCACTGCGACCATCGAGCGCCTTGAAAAGCAAATCGAAGAAATTCAGGCCGAGCAGGAAAATGACAGCGGCAAGCTGGAACAGAAACGGGCCATCAAGGAAGAGCTGGAACAAAAAGTCCGTGCCCTTGAGGAGCAATATACAGCCCTGATGCAGAGCGCCGCCGAGATCCGTGCCCAGAGGCAATCCCTCGAACAGCAGGTTGCCCAGAACACCGCCCGTATCGAAACCGTTAAGGGCCGCCGTGAAAAAGCCGCCGAAGAGCTGTCTGCGCTCGAAGCCAGCCGCACAGATGCCGACTCTGATAAAGAAATCCGCAGCAAAATTACGGCTCTGGAAGAGAAATCTCAGTCTCTGAATGAAGAAAACGAGACAACCCGCGCCCGCATCATCGAAATCCAGAAAGACCTCACCGAAGCCCGCGCCGCGATGACCAAGGCTGACGCGGAGCGTTCTGAATTCCGTGCCGAACTTGCCATGCTGGAAAACCTCCTGCGCGGCGACTCCGAAGGACAGTACAAACCTGTTCTTGACCAGCTCACGGCCGACAGCGGCTTTGAAAAGGCAATTTCGCGCGCTCTTGGCGATGCATTGCTTGCGTCACTGGAAAGCGATGCGCCTGCCCGCTGGATGACACGTGCTGGTTTGCGCAACCTGCCGAGCCTGCCGTTCGGCGTTTCGCCATTGCTGCCGTCGGTTAATGCGCCGCTCGAATTGCACCCTGCCCTTAGCCAGATCGGCCTTGTGGCGAACGAAGAAGAAGGCAATCGCCTGCGCGACTCTCTCGAGCCCGGCCAGGCCCTGGTTTCCAAAGACGGTTTCTACTGGCGCTGGGACGGCTACTTTGTCCAGGCGCAGGCTTCCGACCGTAATGCCGTTCACCTGGAGCAGAAAAACCGCCTGCGCGAATTGCAGAAGCGCAAGAACGATGTCGAAACCGCCGTTCAGGAATTTGCCGATACGCTGAAAGCCGCCGAGACGAAACTCGAGGAATTTGAAACTGCGCGCCGTGATGGCGAAGCCGCGCAACGCGATACCGATCGCGAACTCAATACATTGCGTCAGGAACTTTCCCGGATCCGCGAGACGCAGGTTCGCAGCGAAAGCGAGATTTCCCGCCTCAGAGAAATCATCCGTATCTCCGACGAGGACATCCAGACGCTGGCAGAAGTCATCCGCTGGGACGGCGACCGCCTGAAAACCTATGAAGCCGCCGCGACCGACCGCAAGGCTGAAGACACGGAAAAACTGCGCCAGTCGCTGCTCGAGGCCCGCGAAAGCCATCAATCCGCCGTCAGCTCGTTTGATATGTTCCAGCAGCAGCAGAACAGTCGTAACGCCCGCCTGCACGCGATTTCAGATGAACGCATCAACACGCAAAACCGCCAGATCCGCTCACGCGAACGCATGAAACAGCTCGAAGAGCGCGGCGCGATGCTGGCCGATAAACTCGAACAGCTCGTAAGGCAGCCGCAGGATTTCAGCGAAGACCGCCAGAAATTCATGAGCAAGATTTCCGATCTCGAGAATCTCCGCACGGAAGCCGCCGAAAGACTGGCCGTTGTCGATAACGAAGTCACTGATACGGGTAAGGCTCTAAAGCAGGCCGAAGCCATGCTTTCTGAATCCCGCGAAGCCCGCGCCCATGCACAGGCCACACTTGCCGCGCTGACCGAACAACAGCAATCACTCAGCCAGCACATTCAGGAACAATTCGAAATCCCGGCTATCGAACTGCCGCAGTATGCCGCGATAGACACCGAAGAAACGCCGGATAATCTTGAGACGCTCCGCGCCAAGAAAGAAAAACTGACCCGCGAGCGCGAGAATATCGGCGCCGTTAACCTGCGCGCGGATGAAGAAGTCCAGAATCTTGAGAAGGAAGTTGGCGGCCTGCTTGGCGAACGTAACGACCTGATGCAGGCGATTGAAGAGCTGCGCGGCGCCATCAACAAGATCAACAAGGAAGCCCGCGAACGCCTGATCGCCGCTTTCGATCACGTCAATGGACATTTCCAGCGCCTGTTCACCCAGCTTTTCGGCGGCGGCAAGGCTCACCTGGCTCTTATCAATGCGGATGATCCGCTCGGCGCCGGCCTCGAAATTTACGCGCAGCCCCCGGGCAAGACGCTGCAATCGCTTTCCCTGCTTTCGGGTGGCGAACAGGCTTTGGCTTCCATCTCTCTCATTTTCGCGATGTTCCTGACGAACCCCTCGCCGATCTGCGTGCTGGACGAGATCGACGCACCGCTGGACGACGCCAACGTCGACCGCGTCTGCAACCTGCTTGAGGAAATCTCTGCGCGCGGTGAAACCCGCTTCCTGATCATCACCCACCATCGCATGACGATGGCCCGCATGAACCGCCTCTACGGCGTCACAATGGCTGAAAAAGGCATCTCGCAGCTGGTTTCCGTTGACCTCCAGCAATCCTTCGAATTTCTCGAAGCGGCCTAGGCCATGCCCTCCGATTTAGACGATCTCGACAGGAAGCTTAAACAGGCCTCCAAAGCCCATGGCCTGACGCCAGAACAGGTCCGCAACGCCGAGGATATGAGTATGGGCATGCGGGCCGGGACCGAACTCGTCGGGGCGGTCATCGCCGGGGGGGTCATCGGCTACCTGATCGACCAATGGCTTGGCAGCAAGCCCTGGGGCCTGATTATCTTGCTTCTACTGGGGGTTATCACCGGTTTTGTGAATGTCTGGCGGACCACGCAAAATATGGGCGTACAGGTCGGATATTCGGAGTTGCATAAGCAAAAAAAACCCGCTAAAACCCCCGCAGATAAAGGAGAATCAGAGTAAAAACATGGCCGATCCTATCCACCAGTTTATCGTCGAGCCTATCTATCCCCTGTCTGCGGGCGGCATTGATCTTTCCTATACCAATTCTTCGCTCTGGATGACCATTGCGGTTGTTACCTCCATTACGCTTCTGACGGTCGGCATGCGCAAGAAAGCCATGGTTCCCGGTCGCATGCAGATGGCCTCCGAGATGATCTATGGTTTTATCGCCAATATGATCAAAGAAAACATCGGCACGCGCGGAATGGAATATTTCCCGCTGGTCTTCACCGTGTTCATGATTGTCTTCGTCGGCAACATGCTGGGCATGATCCCCTGGTCGTTTACCTATACCAGCCACCTGATTGTCACGGCGTCGCTGGCGCTGCTGATTTTCCTGCTGGTTCTCGTGATCGGTATTTTCCGTCACGGGACGCATTTTTTCCACCTGTTCCTGCCGCCCGGCGTTCCGGTGTGGCTGCTGCCCCTGATTATTCCTATCGAAATCGTTTCGTTTCTTGCGCGCCCGATCACGCTTTCCGTGCGTCTGTTCGCGAACATGATGGCGGGCCACCTCGTGTTGAAAGTCTTTGCGGGCTTCAGCGTCGCGATGATCGGCGCCTTTGGCACAGCCGGCCTGTTCATGGGCCTCGTCCCGGCGGCCTTTAACGTCGCGCTGATTATATTCGAATTTTTGATCGCCTTCCTGCAGGCCTATGTCTTTACGATCCTGACCTGCATTTACCTGAAGGACACGATTGAAATAGGTCACTAACAACTTTTAATTAAAACCACTGAAAGGAACTAGAACTATGGAACTCGAAGCTGCAAAACTGATCGCCGCTGCACTGGCCCTTATCCCGATCGCGGGTGTTGGCGTTGGTCTTGGTATGATCTTCGCGTCGTATAACGAAGCTGTGGGCCGTAACCCGACCGCGCTGGAACTGCTGGAGAAGAAATTCTTCCTGACGTTCGCGCTGACAGAAGCCCTCGCGATTTTCGCGCTGGTCATCTCGCTCGTTATCCTGTTCGGTTAATCTAAAGATGACAAAGACGGTCCGTCATATCCTGATTTCTTCGGCGAGCCTTTTGCTGACGCATGGTTATGCGTGGGCCGAAGCTGCCGCGGGGCATGGAGAGATGGACCCTCAGGCTGCGCATGAGGCGGCTGTTGACGCCGCCCATGGAGCCGCCGATGCCGCGCACGGCGCCACTGATGCCGCCCATGGCGGCGGCGGTGTCGGTCTGCCGCAGTTCGACCCCTCGTCCTTCACCAGCCAGATGTTCTGGCTGGCGATTGCTTTCGCCATCCTCTATGTCTTTTTCTCGAAAAAGACCCTGCCGGATATCGCCCGCGTGCTGAAACGCCGTGACGACCACATCCGCAGCACATTGGAAGCGGCAAAGCGTCAGAAGGAAGTGGCGGAAGGGCTGCAGCGCGATTATGAACGCGACATCGAGAAGGCCCGTCAGGATGCAACGAGCGCCTTCACGGACGTGGAAAAATCCATCAAGGATCGCGCCGAGCGTGAAAACAAGGCGTTTCAGAACCGCGCGGCGGACAGAACCGACAAGGCGGAGCAGGACATTGAAAAAGCCAAGGCGGCTGCCATGGAAGACATGCAGCACCTTGCGGCTGAAATTGCCAGCAAGGCTGCCGAGAAGATTATCGGCATCGAAACCGATATCGACCAGGCCAAAACCGTTGTTCGTTCCCTGAAATCAAAGGCAGCCTAGGATGGAAATGCTTCAAGATACACATGTCTGGTTTGCCTTTTCGTTCGTCGGATTTCTCGTCGTGGCTTTCGTGTTCGGTCGCAAGGCGATGCTTGGAAAGCTGGATGCCCGCATCGCGGAAATCCGCAGTGAGATCAAGGCGGCAGAAGCCCTCTCCGCAGAAGCGCAGCACCTCCTGACGCAATACCAGATGCGCCATGACGATGCCGTGCGCGAAGCCCTGAAAATCAAGAACGAAGCCGAAAAAGACGCTGCCGAGATCCTCCGCAAGGCGGATACCGACATTATTGAAGCCATGGAGCGCCGGGAAAAGCAGCTCGAAGAACGTATCTCCCGCATGAAGCAATCGGCCATTTCCGAGATCCAGCAATATGCTGCCGACCTCGCCGCTGCTGCGACGGCGGAAATTATCGCGAAAAAACTCGACAAGAAGCTGAACGAAAAGCTTGTTGACCGCGCCATTGATAAACTCGGCGAAAATCTCCACTAGAACGGAAGATCGACATGGGCGCCCCGCAGACTAACACCACCGCCCAGCAGATCGTCAGCGAGCTTGGCCGCAAGGCGCGGGACTCTTCCTCTGTTCTTGCGCAAACATCTGAATCAACCATCAATACCATCCTGGATACACTGGCCGCCAAACTCCGTGCCAATACAAAGCCCATTCTTGAAGCCAATGAAAAAGACCTCGCCGGCGGTCGCCAGAAGGGTCTGAGTCCTGCCCTTATCGACAGGTTAAAGCTGAACCCCGAACGTATTGAGGGGATGGCCAAGGGGCTGGAAGTCGTTCGGTCCCTGCCCGATCCGGTCGGAAAAATCCTGTGGGAGAACACCCGTCCCAACGGCATGCATATCGAACGCGTCTCCGTTCCTATTGGTGTTCTCGGGATGATTTATGAATCGCGCCCGAACGTAACGGTGGATGCATCGGCGCTCTGCCTCAAATCCCGTAACGCTGTCATCCTGCGTGGAGGCTCTGAAAGCCTGCACAGTTCGCTCGCCCTTCATAAACTTATCCAGGAAAGCCTGACTGAAAATAATGTTCCTGCCGATGCGGTTTCGATGGTCCCGATTTCAGACCGCGAAGCTGTCGGCGCCATGCTGGCTGCCGTTCAATATATCGACGTCATGATACCGCGCGGCGGCCATAACCTTGTCGAGCGCGTTCAGAACGAAGCTAAGATGCCAGTGTTCAGCCATCTTGAAGGGATATGTCACATTTATGTTCATCCGACCGCCAAGGCCAATCTGGCGCGCGATGTTGTACTGAATGCGAAAATGCGCCGCACGGGCGTATGTGGTGCGATGGAAACGCTGTTGCTCGATGCGGCGCTCGACCAGAAAATTGCCAAGGACATTCTCAGCACGTTGCTCGATGCCGGTTGCAAAATCGTCGGCGATAAAATGGCGCAGGGTTTAGATAGCCGTATCGGCGAAGCCACAACCAAAGACTGGACCACGGAATATCTCGATGCAAAGCTGAGCTGCGCCGTTGTCGCGGGTGTTAAAGAAGCCGTCACGCACATCAACACTTACGGTTCGCACCATACCGACAGTATTCTCACCGAAGACAAGGACGTCGCCGATTACTTCTTGAACAATGTCGATAGCGGTATTGTCATGCACAACGCCTCAACCCAGTTTGCCGATGGCGGTGAATTTGGCATGGGCGCGGAAATCGGCATCGCCACCGGCAAGATGCATGCGCGCGGTCCTGTCGGTCTTGAGCAACTTTGCACCTACAAATACATCGTCCACGGCACCGGCCAGACAAGGCCATAAATCATGAGCTTTCACACCCTCCCCCATACGCTCGGCAGTCATTTGTGGAACGGGCTGCGGGTTGGATTGCTGGGCGGGTCGTTCAATCCGCCGCATGAAGGCCATGTCCATATCAGTCTCGCCGCGCTGAAGGGGCTGGAGCTGGATGCCGTCTGGTGGCTGGTGACGCCGCAGAACCCCATCAAGACAGAACAGGCCATGCCCATGCCGGAACGCGTCAGGCTTTCACAGGAGCTGACCGCGCCGCATCCGAAAATCCTCGTCTCTGATATTGAAAAAGATCTCGGCACCTCGATCACCTACGATACTATCCGCAAAATGAAATCCCGCTTTCCGAAGACGCAGTTCGTCTGGATCAGCGGCATGGACAACGCGCTGAGCCTGCATAAATGGCATCACTGGCATGAACTGCTGCAGGAAGTCTGCATGGTGCATTTGACGCGCAACCCGGCCACATCGCTTATCCAGAGCTGCCCGCTGCGCATGCTGAGTTCGCAGAAACATGTCGTCCTGAGCAAGGCCGGGCGCTTCCCGTTAGACGCCGGAACCACCTACTGGATGCTCCAGAAGAAAATGGTGAATATCTCCTCGACGGAGATTCGCGAAAAACAGGGCCAAACAGGCTGAAATCCTAGGGTTTTTTGGCTAAATCTTTGGAATCGCTGGATTCCCAAGGTTTGCTAAAGATGCTGAAAGGACCTATAATATACATATGAGTTTGAACAACGTAGTCGTTACTCAAACAGAAAGCAGAGGGACCCGGATTTGACCGAAACCCCCGGCCTTCAAAAGACTGGACCTGAACGTAAAGCAGACGCTGCGCCATTTGGCACGGCGTTTTTTTGTTTTTATAACCCCGAAAGGAGCCACACGCCATTCTGACCTATGCAAAGCACGGGCCTCTTGGCCCGGAAGACATCAAAAGCCTTATCGAGAAGTCCCTGGACGCAGATAAGGCCCAGAACGTAACCACAATCGACCTGAACGGTCAGTCGGCCCTCGCCGATTACATGATTATCGCTTCAGGAACATCCACCCGCCATGTCGGCGCCCTTGCCCAGAAACTTCGCGACAGACTCGAACACCGCGGTGTCAAAGATATCCGGATCGAAGGTATGGCGAATTCTGACTGGGTCGTCCTCGATGCGGGTGACGTGATTGTCCATATTTTCAGACCTGAAGTGCGGTCCTTTTATAACATCGAAAAGATGTGGGGTCCCTTCGCCGGTTTCGATGTCGTAGGACAGCAAGTCACGGCTTAATAACGCCTTCGCCCCTTCATTTGCGGGCTGGACCTGCCGCCATTTATCGCGGATATTGGTTGTATGATCAAAATCGACATTATTGCTGTCGGGCGCCTGAAAAACGGGCTTCTCCATGATTTATGCGAGGAATACCAGAAGCGCACGCGATGGGCGCTTTCGCTTTATGAAATCGAAAGCAAATATACGGAATCTGCACATGTTCAGGGCGACGAGGTGCGCAAAATCAAGGAACGTATTCAGGACGATGCTTTTGTCATTGTCCTCGATGAACGCGGCGACGGGCTGCGCAGCCTTGATTTCGCCAAGACGATTGAGAAGCTTCAGAACAACGGCAACGATCATATTCAGTTCATCATCGGCGGCGCCGACGGCCTGACGGAGGAAATCCGCGACCGCGCCAATTTGCTCCTCAGTTTCGGACAGCAGACATGGCCGCACATGCTTGCGCGCGTCATGCTTTTGGAGCAGATTTACAGGGCACAACAGATTCTGGCCAAGCATCCCTATCACAGGGAATAGATGATTATGCAGCGTTTTTTCCCCCTTCTTTTCCTGACGATCCTTCTTGGGTCCGCGCCCGCATACGCCGAGAAATCCATCGGCCAGAAGTTGACGGAGCACGAGAAGAAAAAAGAAAATCTCGAACACGAAGTCAAAAAAATCGAGAAGGATCTGGTTGGGACTCGCGATCAGCTTGTCGGTATTGGCCGCTCGATCCAGGGCAATGAAAAATCCCTGCAGGATCTTGAGGGCCGCATTGCAGAACTGGAAAAAGAAAAGGCTGAGATCCGCAAAACACTGGATTCCGACCGCCAGTCGATGGCGGATTTAATTCTTGCGCTGGAGCGTATCCGCCGCGTGCCGCCCGAAGCGATGATCGCCAAGCCCGAAGCGCCATTTAAAACCGCCCAAAGTGCCTTACTGATGGGCGACATCATGCCGCTTCTTTATAAAAAAGCCGAAGACCTGAAACAAAACCTGGAAAACCTGGATAAGATTACAGCAGATCTTGAATCCAAACGCGAGAAAGCGGTTGTAGCGTCACAGGCACTGGAGCAGGAACACGGCAAGCTTGCTGATCTTGTCGACAAACGCGAAAAAATGTTCGCCGATACGCATGCCGATCTTCAGCTTGAAAAAGACAATGTGAAACGTATCTCGCAGCAGGCCCGCAGCCTTGCCGACCTTGTTAGCCGTCTCAATGAAGACCGCGATCGCCAAAGACAAGCTGCGACTTCTCGCGGGCCGGATATCAATGTTCCCTCCGGTCAGGCCAGATTGCCGATTTCAGGGATTATCCGCACGCGCTATGACGAGCCTGACAATTTCGGTGCGCCGAGCAAGGGAATTTCCATTGAAGGCCGGGACGGGGCCCTGGTTGTCGCCCCGATGGGCGGGGTTGTCCGTTTTGCTGGCCATTTCAAGAATTACGGGAATATCGTCATTCTGGAACATCAAAAGGGCTACCATAGCCTTATTGCAGGATTGGAAAAAATTGATACAGTGGTGGGCCAAAGCGTTTCGGCGGGAGAGGCGCTGGGCCTTCTTCACCGGTCATCGACCCCCGGAGAAAGCCCTGCCCTGTATTACGAACTTCGCCTGAATGGGCGGCCCGTCAATCCTGCCTCGAAATTATCAGATCTCGGTTAAAGAAGGACATTAACTATATGCGCTACTCTCTTCCCTTCCTTGGATTTTTTGCGGTTCTGGCTCTCTCCGGTCCGACATGGGCGCAGGCGCAGAAGGATGACACGAGGACAGCAGGCACAAAGCCGGAAAACTCCTATAGTGAGACTTACAAGCAACTCAACCT
>Ga0247727_10011271_pt1 | contig 15643 bp, 18 predicted proteins | sample WisWelCaveWW1625_FD_202498 | JGI IMG/M metagenome (GOLD analysis project Ga0247727, IMG submission 202498) | Biofilm microbial communities from Wishing Well Cave, Virginia, United States - WW16-25 | ecosystem: Environmental > Aquatic > Deep subsurface > Groundwater > Cave microbial mat | place...
GGTCTCGCCATCTTTGGTGAGCCGCGTATGTCCGCTTAACTTGGCCAAGCCGAAATCCACGATTTTGACGATGCCCTCTTTTGTGATGATCACGTTTTCCGGCTTCAAGTCGCGATGCACGATGCCATGCGCATGCGCTTTCGCCAATCCTTGAGTGATCTGAATCGCGACGTCAGTTGCACTGTCTACCGATAACTGATCACTGGTTACTTTCCTTTTCAGTGTTTCGCCTTCATAGTACCCCATCGCAATAAACAACTGCCCATCTTCAGTCTCATCGATTTCGTGGATGTTGCAAATATTGGGATGGTCGAGAGCGGATGCGGCTCTGGCCTCGTTGATGAAGCGCTGCTTCTCTTCTCCATCCGGAGAAAGATGAGGCAGCAGAAATTTCAGCGCGACGAAACGATCGAGCTTGAGGTCTTGGGCTTTATACACCACGCCCATTCCTCCGCCGCCGAGCTTTTCAAGAATTTTGTAGTGCGAAATAGTTTGGCCGATCATTTTGTCGTTAATTCTTTTTAGAATTTTGCTCTACTTCCCGCCTGCTATATGTTTCTTCACTTTCTTCTCCAGCCATCCGTAGCAGTCATTACAAGGGGGTAAAATTGTCCCCCCAGTCGGCATTCAGCCCAGGATCACGCTTTCGCATCTTTCCCTCGATTTGAATTGTCCGATAATTGATCCCAATGTGTTGGGCCGCAATGTTCTAGGGGCGACCCGCCGGGTCGCCCCTACGGCGGAATCGGTGATGATCAAAATCCCGTGCGAATGATTCGGCATGATAACGAACACATCCAATTCAACATTGCCGCGAATTTCCGCCGTCTTGCGCCATTCTTCCTCAACGATTCGGCCGATTTCATTTAACCGCATGTGACCATCAACAACCTCACCGAACACACATTGGCGCTCGTGCGTGCATATCGTCACGAAATACCCGCCGACCTGGCCATAATCGCATTCTTTCAGCCGGATCGATTTACGATGATGTTCTTCCGGGTTGTATTTCATGGTATCAATAAAAGAAATTGACCTGCCAAAATATACATTATTTACTCTGCAACAGCGCATTCAAAAACAACTTGTACGTCCCATGCGTCTGCGCGCGATGCTGCACACGAAAGCCGTAAAAAATGACCCGGCCTTTTTCAATCGGAATCTCTGCAAGCGCGACATTGCCTGATAATCGCTCCGCTCCCAAAAGCCAGCCGCTGCGCCGTGGCGATGAATCTCCGTAAGATGCAATAATTTTACTCTCTTTCACATAAGGCAGCAAGCGAAATGCTGGGTTATTGGTGAAGTAAATAAATGCTTTGTCATGCATACCAAAAGCCAATGGCTGCGTTGTATCGATGTCAACTTCAAAAATAGATCCGGGTGCGTAAAAGTCTTTATTGGGAACTCCTTTTAGCTCATTTACCGCCGGCACGCGCAATTTTTCAATCGCGAAATTCGCAGCACCGCCAAATGCGAGTAGCGTTCCTCCTTCCTTCACAAATGCCTTCAGTGCTTCGACGCCTTCTTTGCCAATGCCGCCTTGATTCTCCTTCGGCAACTCCGGCGTGCCGAGCACCGGCTCATCTTCACGCGAGTCTTCATCTCCGCCGCCGCGCCGGCCATCGACGATTGCCGTCGTTGACATGTCCGGCAGAATGATCACATCGAGGTCTTGCTTCAAGTTTGCATTTTGCTTTTTGAAATCTTCGTTGTGAAGAATTTGATAAGCGACATTAAATTGATCGAGCACATAGCGTGTCCAGCCTTCGTCCATGCTGGTGAGCCACGGCTGATAAATTCCGATTCGAGCGGCTTTGATCTCGCGCATTGGCGAGGTTGGTTTTGTATCAACACCGTAGAGCGGAACTTCCCACTCTTTGGAGAGGCCGTCGAGCTTGGCGCGCGCAATTTCATCTGCGGCAATTACAAAGAGACCAGCATCAAATTTTTTATTCTCCAATTGCGCCGGTTGCATCGTTTCGAAAACCGTGACGGAATCTTTGAGCAGCGCATTGGCGAGTCCGAACGAATTCGTGTATCGGCGCTCGATGAGATAATAGCGCGCAGCCGTGGAGGGGGTTCCTGCGGGGGTGACGGCTTGTTGAATCGATTTGGCTTGCACCGCCACCGGCTCATCAAGCTCGACAACTTCAACGCCCATTTGCATCGGCAGCGTCCACGCCGTCACATCATACGGTATTCGCGGCGGGCCGCCGGGATATTGCTTGAGATCAGGATAGTTTTGTGCTTCAAACAAATCTTTGATGTACATGCGCGAAGGTTGCGTGAGTGAAATATAAAACGAACCTGCTGGGATTTTTTTGTTATCAATACTGATGGCTTGAGTCGTCTGTTGAATCTCGACGCCGGCAATCATCAGCTTATTTGCCAGTATTGCCGCAGCGTTGGGATCATGCTGATCAGCAGAAATGATGTACGCATATGGCGGTGCGCTTTGGCCCGCCCGAATCGCTTCGTGATTCAGCGCGTAGAAGTTCGTCTTGATTTTTTCTTTCAAGATCGCGGCGAAATCCAACAACGAATAGGTCACGGCTTTTTCATAGTCGATTATATCGCGCAAGCGCCACCAGCCGCCTTCCCACGGATCGAGATAGTTGGTTTGCGTTTTATTCTCAGGCAAATCCAAGCCCGCGCCGCCGATGCTGCCCTTCGGGAAATAAATCGGCGTGGCGATCTGGACGCTCGCCATTTCCGAAAGAATGCCGATGCGATTATGCCAGAGCGGGGTCTTCGACATTGTACCTTCAAAAAAAGCATTGAAGATCGTTCCCGTGACTACGCCCTTGAAACCCTGTCGATGCAAATCGGCAACGACATAGTTGCCAAGCAGGTTGGTTTGAGCCGTCAGCAGTGGCGGCACATTGGGATTCACCGGGTCGGCATAAGGCGGCACGAACAAACGCGGGCCGTTCGATCCCATTTGATGTTGGTCGTAAACGATTTCGGGAAACCAACCGTGATACAACACTTTCGCTGCGTGACGGCTTTCGACGAGATTGTACATGAACCAGTCGCGATTGTTGTCGTGTCCGGCATAGTGATGATACAGTTCCGGTGGCGCAGTTCCCTCGGCGGGCGTGCCCAGCGTTTTCTTATACCAATCCACCACAAGCTGCTGGCCGTCGGGATTGAGCGAGGGGATCAACAAGACGATGACGTTGTCGAGAATTTTTTCGACCTGAGGCGATTGCGATGTGGCGAACTCATAAAGCAGCTCGACCGATTCCTGCGTCGAAGCGATTTCCGTCGAATGAATGTTGAGCGTAATGAGCACGACGGTTTTGCCCTCATCAACTAATTGTGCCGCGGCGTTAGTTTCCAACGTATAAGGTTTTGCCAATTGGCGCTGGATGGATTTGTAGCGCTCCAGATTTTTTATATTGGCTTCCGAAGAAATGATCGCGAGCACAAAGGGCTTGCCGAGAGTTGATTTACCAAGCTCCTGCACGACGACGCGATTTGATAGTTCATCGACAGTTTTAAAATACGAGACGATCTGTGTCCAGTCGATGAGCTTGCGATCATCGCCCATTTTGAAGCCGAAGGTTTTTTCAGGAGAAGAAATGTTTTGTTGCGAGAGCAGCAGAGAGGGCAAAAACAATAACAGGCAGAGATATTTTTTCATGACACCAGCCTTTGGTTTTTTGTGATTTCAACTCAAAGCGCTCAGGTTGCTGAATGGGGAAAAGCCGTCTTAGTAGCGCTCAACTGAATACTAAAATGCGAGTAAAATGTCGAAAAAAGCTACCCATATTTAACAGAAAAGTCAAGAAGCGTTCTGATCGTCTTGCACACTCACGAAAAGTAAGATCGTGCTTTCAGCCCAGTTGGGTTTGTCCGTATCCCTTCAATCACAGGATGGGGAAACTAAACCTTGATGTTCGGTCTGCATTGCTCCAAGGCTTGATGTCAAGAAGCGATGTCACGGCATAGACGTGGCAGATCATCAGCATTCCATCATTCATGCATTCAAGCAATGCCGAAAATTATTCTTGACTTCCCAGAACGGTTTTGATATAATTCACGCAATTGATATTTCGGCTTCTTTAATTGTATCAACTCGTTTTGAGCATGAAATGAGGATAAATGAAAACTCTCAAGGGAAAAATCGCCGTCGTTGCAGGCGCCACTCGCGGCTGCGGGCGAGGCATTGCCCGCGCATTGGGCGAGGCCGGCGCTACAGTTTACTGCACCGGTCGAAGCGTTCACGGGAATTCATCGCCTTACAAACGCCCGGAGACGATTGAAGAGACGGCGGAGATGGTCACTGCCGTTGGCGGCGTGGGCATTGCTGTTCGTGTCGATCATAGCATCGAAGCCGAGGTGAAAGCACTCTTCGAGCGCGTCGCCAGTGAGCACGGGCAGCTCGACGTGCTGGTGAACTCTATCGCCGGACAAGACCCGGTGTTGGGAGGGTGGGGAAGTGAGTTCTGGGAGACGGATTTGTCGAATGCGGACATGGCGCTTCGCCAAACGTTGCTCTCGCATGTGATCACCGCGAAATACGCTGCGCTGTTGATGATCAAAAAGCGCCGCGGTCTCATCGTCGAAGTCACCGAAGGCGAGTTTTTAACCGGCGGGTTCAATGTGTTGCACGATCTCGTCAAGTCCGGAACCAAGGCGCTCGTGCTTCATCTCGCGGAAGCACTTCACAAAAATCGCGTGGCAGCAATCGCGATCACGCCGGGATTCCTGCGGTCGGAAATGATGCTCGAACACTTCGGCGTCACCGAAGAGAACTGGCGCGACGGTGGGAAGAAGGACAAGAATTTTCTCGAATCCGAGTCGCCGCTGTACATCGGCCGGGCAGTAGCGGCGCTGGCGGCGGATAAAAAAGTGTTGAAGAAAACCGGCGACGTGACCAGCTCGTGGGAGCTGGCGCGGGAGTACGGCTTCACCGATCATGACGGCCGCAAACCAGACTGGGGCAAGCACTTCGAAAAGATCGCGCCGTCAATCGGCTTGACCGATGGGTTGTTGCGGCACATAGATCTGCTGGATCGCCTTAAGCGCCGGGCGAAACGCTACGTTGGAAAGAAATAGGCGCTCGATTGAGGAGGTCAATTTCGAAGTGAAGAGCAAAACGAGGATGGGTGATAAATGAAAGTCAAAGCAGGAATTGGGGAATTCGCTTTGAGCCAATCGCGACTTCAAAACCCCGGCGCTGCAATCCCCTTGCGCGTGAAATAATCCATCAGCGTGAACACGAACAAAATCACCAGCCAAAAAACTCCGGCGCCGACGAACACCCAAGTAAGGCGCGGGCTATAACGTACGTGCATAAAGTAGAGCACAACCAAAAGCGCTTTACATGTCGCGATGGTTAAGGCAATGTAAAGATTCAGCCACCCGGCGTCGTAAAAGGCAATGTCAACAGTAAGGAGAGTCAGCAATAGCAGCGTGACGAAAACCAAAATGTAGATGCGTTGGGGAATTATGTGTTGTGACATAGTTATGAACCGTAATGGGTGATGCGTATTCGTAAAGACGTAATGCGTAATACGTAAAAAATTTATTACGCATTACGTATCACGGATTACGTTTTAAGTTCGGCTAATGAGATAAAGTAAGGGGAACAAAAAAATCCAGACAACATCCACAAAATGCCAATAGAGGCCGGTGATGTCCACCGGCGAGAAATATTCAGAAGAGAACCGTCCGCGCTTCGATTGAACGACGAGCATGGTTAAAATGCCGATGCCGATAATCATGTGCAGCGCGTGCAACCCGGTCATGGCGAAGTAGAAGCCGAAGAAGAGTTGTGCCTGCTGCGGATGCGCCAATGGCGGCTCGGGGCTGAAACTCGCTCCAGGAACCAAGTGATGCTCAAACTTATGGGCGTATTCTACCACCTTGTTTCCAAGAAACGCCGAGCCGAGAAAAATCGTCAAGAGCAGGAAGACGATGAGCGCTTTGCGTTGGCCGAGCTGGGCGGCGCGGACGGCTAACACCATGGTCAAGCTGCTGCAGATCAGCACCGCGGTGTTGATCGCGCCGAGCCGATAATCGAGCAGGCGGCTGGCCTCTGCAAACGCCTCAGGATAAAGCGAGCGATAAATCGCGTATCCTAAAAACAACCCACCGAAGAACATGATCTCGGTGATCAAAAACGCCCACATGCCAAGCGTCGAGGCCTCGAACTGTTGTTCGAGATCGTCGAATTGATGGGCGAGGGCCGATGAATGCTCAGACAACTTCGCTCTCCTTTAACTTTTCTCTACTCGGGGTATATTCATACGCTTCTTCCGTCACGACCGGCGTGCGCTCGAAATTTTCAGTCGGCGGCGGCGACGGTGTTTTCCATTCCAAGCCGGTGGCTCCCCATGGGTTGGCGCTGGCGATCGGGCCGTGCCTCAAAGACCAAAACAAATAAATCAGCGGGATCAAATATCCGACTCCTAAAATCGTCGCGCCGGCGGAAGACATGACGTTCAGCATTTGAAACTCTTCGGGGTAGATGTGATAGCGCCGCGGCATGCCGAGATAGCCCAAAACAAATTGCGGAAAGAATGTCAGATTGAACCCCACGAACACCACCAGCGCGGCGAAGCGTGCCCACCCTTCGGGATACAATCGTCCGGTGATTTTCGGCCACCAGAAATGAATGCCGCCAAGATAGCCCATGATGGCGCCGCCCACCATAATGTAGTGAAAATGCGCGACGATAAAATAAGTGTCATGCACATGTACGTCAACCGCCAACGTTGCCAGAAAAATTCCGGTGAGGCCGCCGATGGTGAATAGACCGATGAATCCGATGGCATAGAGCATCGGCGCTTGATACGAGACCGAGCCTTTATAAAGCGTCGCGGTCCAATTGAAAACTTTAATGGCAGAGGGAATCGCCACCGCCATACTGAAAAATGAAAACACCATCCCGGCGTAGATGGATTGGCCGCTGGTAAACAGGTGATGGCCCCAAACCAAGAAACTCAATACCGCAATCGCCACGCTGGAGAAAGCGATAAAGTGATAACCAAAAACTTTCTTCTTGGAGAAACAAGTGATCAGCTCGCTAATCACGCCCATGGACGGCAGGATCATGATATAAACCGCCGGATGGGAATAGAACCAGAACAGATGCTGGAACAGAATCGGATCGCCGCCAAGTTTGGGATCGAAAATGCCGATGTGGAAAAGCCGTTCAAGGCCCACCAGCAAGATCGTTATCGCAATCACTGGCGTCCCGAGAACTTGAATCAAGCTGGTGGCGTAATGCGCCCAGATGAATAACGGCAGCCGAAACCACGTGAGGCCAGGCGCGCGCATTTTGTGAATGGTGACGATGAAATTGATGCCGGTCAAAATCGACGAGAAGCCGGTGATAAAAATCCCGACCGCAGCGAGTATGACATTGGTGTTGGAATACGTGCTGCTATAAGGCGTGTAAAACGTCCAGCCCGTATCCACGCCGCCCAACAAGACCGCAGCGAAAGTGAACAAGCCGCCGATGATGTAGATGTACCAGCTCAAGAGATTCAAGCGAGGAAAGGCAAGATCGCGCGCGCCGATCATAAGGGGCACGAGAAAGTTTCCGAGGACCGCGGGAATTGAGGGAATCAAAAAGAAGAACACCATCATGATGCCGTGCATGGTGAACATCTTGTTGTAGGTCTCGGATTGCATGAGATCGCCGGCCGGCGTCATCAGCTCCAGGCGAATGAACACCGCAAACAAACCGCCGAGAAAAAAGAACAGCGTCACCGAGATCAAATAGAGGATGGCGATGCGTTTATGATCGTGCGTCAGCAGCCACGATTTGATCGTGTAACCGACGTTCAAATAATTCCAACGATGCGTCTGCGAATCTTGATCGAGTTGATCCGGGCGCGGGTTAAAAACTGCGGTGCTCATTGATTCGTATTCCCGTTTTTACTCAACGACTGAATGTAAGCGACGATCTGCAACAAATCCGCTTCGTTGATCTGGCCTTGAAATGTCGGCATGATTGGCTGATAGCCGGCAACGATTTTTGCCTTCGGATTCAAAATCGATTCACGAATGTAGTTTTGATCGACAACGATCTTGTCCCCGTTTTGCATTTGCACCTGCGAGCCAAACACGCCGACGAGCGATGGACCGCGCGCGCCGGGTTTATCGGTGTGACAGGTGTTGCACGCCAGTTGCTGGAATTTTTTCTCGCCAGAGACGGCGAGCGGCTCATTTGAATTGCCGCCGCTCAGCCAGGCTTCGTAGTCCGCCGGCTCCATCACCACCACGGTGCCGATCATCTGCGAATGCTTGGTGCCGCAATACTCGGCGCAGAAGAGATGGTACTCGCCGACTTTTATCGCCTCAAACCACATCGTCGTGTAGCGTCCCGGCACGACATCTTTCTTGATACGAAACGCCGGGATGTAAAAACTGTGAATCACATCCTCGGTGGCCATGGTCAGCTTGACCGCCTCGCCGCGCGGAATGTGCAGCGTGTTGATTTCGCGTTGTCCGGTCGGATGTTGAATGTGCCACATCCATTGCTTGCCGACGACGTAAATCTCCAGCGCGTTATCCGGTGGCGTGTAGGTATTAAAATATAAGCTGGCGCCCCACACGAAAACGATCATCGTCAAGCCGAAGGGAATGATTGACCAGGCCAACTCGAGCTTGAGCAAGCCGGGAATTTCCCGAGGCACCTCATCTTCCGAGCGCCGGCGATAGCGCATGGCGAAAATATAGATGAGGAAAAAAATCAACAGTGCAAAAAAAATGCTGACCGTCACCAGGAAGAAATAAAGCAAATCGACCTGGCCGGAAATTCTTGACGCCTGTTCGGGGAGAAAACGGAATTCTTTGTCCATACTTTCAGGTTACTTAGTTCATACAAATACAGTCATATTGTTCCGTCCTGCGCAGGATTGAAATAATGTGTATGCTTCATTCCTGTAAAGGTTTATTATGCGATACGCCTTGCTTCATTACAGAATTCTTGTGTTATTAAGGTTCACCAAAAAACGAATGAATCATAAAATCTTTCATATCAACATTCATATCAGGATAAACTATTGACATAAATAAAGGCAATACTAAATAACGAATAATCAGACCTTCAACCAGTAGTATCAAAATGATTGTTCCATCTATCCAAAAACCCAATGGGCTTAGAAAAAAACCGGTTGAAACAATTGTACGAGTAGCACCTTTTGCTAAAATTCCCATATACTCAAAATTGGTCGAAACGCGATCCTTATGCTTGAGATAATACCAGCGAATAATAAACCAGCATGTAATAAACCAGCCGTAGATCAAGCAAAAATATTTTAGAACTTGTAAAAAGGCTGGCATTGAAGAAGATGATGGACTTTGTGAACTTCCTTGGCTCAAAAGATTAGAATACCCTGTTAATGACATTACAAATGTAATAACGGTCGCCACATTTGCAACAATGCCCGATATTAGCCCAAATTTTTCAGCCCTATTCATCACGGAAACAACTCTTGCATAAGTTGAACTGTCTTGAAATCCCGTTGAGCAAATTAGTAAGTGAGATTATTGGCTCGCTTCCAAATTTGCATTGCCATCAATGTACTTCAAATTGAATTTGAATTTATCAATCCGCCACTGGCTTTCCTGTTTTAGAAGATGAAAATTATAACTGCCGACAAACGTTCTCGCGTTCTGGTTGTTCTTGTTCGGCAAATAATGCGAGGCGATGCCGTAACAGAATGCCTCTGCTTGGTTTCCATTAATCGTGACGACATAATTTCCAGCTTGATGATGAATCGCTTTTAGCGGCTTGAGTCCGGTATCCCAGGCATCAACAATTTGCTGAGGAGTGAGCGTTGCCAGCTCCCCACCTGCTAAAGAAGTCATATCAAAGAGTACTTCGGAAGCGAAGCATTCTTTGACTTTCGTCCAATCGCGATTGTCGGTGCTGATAAATAACCGGTTGATGACGCCGATGACGTTGTCCTTCTCAAGTAAAGCTTGATACTGGGAATACATTGCATCATTGTTGCTTTTAGTACAGCCGAATATGATCGGCGCAACAAGAATCGTAACGGCAAAAAGCTTTTTCATTTCAATAAAACCTCCTTACAAAAGAAGGCTGCTCAACATGAATGTTGAGCTACGTTAGCTCGTCGGTTTATCGCTTGGCGGCAGCTTTGCGAAGAAGTCGTTATAGAATCGCTGGCTATAGTCATCGAGCAGCAGCTTCACTCGTGCGGCGTTGTGCGACTTCACGACCAAGCCAACGTGATTTTTCTTTTTCATACGAAAGACGATTTCTTGATCTTGATAAACCGAGGTGTCGGGAAATTCCTGCTGCGCGAGGGAGATGATGACGCCCGCATAATCATTTCGATGCGCCGGCAGTTGATACAACCACTCGTCTTGCGCGATCTCGATCTTCGCCCATTCCGCCCACAGGTTGATGCCGCTTGCCGCTTCCACCATTTCAACGATGTTCGCGCCGCCGACGCGCGCCGAGGTTTCCAGAAAATAAAGTCGTCCATCGTCGCGGCCTTTGATAAACTCGGTGTGCATCACGCCGCGCATAAAGCCGAGCGCCGCCGTCAGCTTGGTATTCAACTCCTTCAGCGTTTGCTCTTCAACCGCGCCGCGCCGCATCGTGCGCGTGGTGAAGATGCCGCCTTCGTGCGCCACGTTCATCGGCGGGTGGCCGTATTCGTGCGCCTCGGCAAAAACCACTTCGCGCTCGGAGACGATCGAATCGACATGCAAAACTTCGCCGGGGACGTAGCGCTCCAACAAATAGAATGACTGGCGGTCGCCGAGCGTATCGAGAATCGGCCGCAGCTCCTCGGCGGTGTTCACTTTCTTGATGCCGACCGACGAGGCCTCGGAACGCGGCTTGAGCACCCAGGGCGCAGGCACGCGTGACATGAAGTCGCGCATCGTATCGTAATTCAGCACCTGCACAAAGTCCGGCACGAGGATGCCGCGCTCGCGGGCGCGGGTGCGCATCGCCAGCTTGTCGCGAAAGTAGCGGGCGGTGGTGTCGCCCATGCCAGGGATGCGCAGATGCTCGCGCAACGTCGCGGCCATCTCCACGTCGTAGTCATCGAGCGGGACGATGCGATCGACAACGCGCGTGCGCGCCATATAACTGACACCGAGAATGACATCGTTGCGATTGTAGAGATCGGGCACATAAAACATTTCGTCGATGCAATCACGCGGCCAGTCTGCATGTTCGAGCTTTTGCAATGTCAGCAAATAAACTCGACATCCCTGGCGCTTGCACTCGCGAATAAATTCCTGGCCCTTTTCAAAACTCGCGATGCAGAGAATGGATTTACGCGCTGTGTCAAGCATATAAATAGACTCGATACCTCTACGTCATTCGTTTCTTAATTATTGTGGCTTGTTCTCTTTTCTCGATCGCGCCATAAAAGCGATTCCGACTATCATCAAAACAACGACCAAAGAATTCATCCCCAAACCTGCCACTCGTTTCAGATTCAAAATCGCCAGAATCGCGGCGGCAGCAAGAAACGCGATGCCGATAAGCCGCTTTCTTGACGGTGTCATAAGTTAATCATCCTCCCTTCGCCTATTCGATCTCGATACGATAACTCACCACCCACAACTCAAGCTGTTCGAGGCGAGTTTTCCATCGACTCTTGAATCTTCTCATCCACTGACGGTTTTTACTCGAGTCGGGAACATCAACTACGATGCGTACCAAGTTATCTCGATAGAGGACGCCGCCATGACGCCAATGGCCTTCAACTTTCTGCGTCTCATAACTCGCCGCACCGAAGTGATCCACGATTTCCAGAACCGCTTCGGCCAACATTTCTCCCGGAACATCTCGCCCGTCATTGAACTGAAGGGGAAGCAGAACCTCGAATCGCCGCCATTTGTTGCTCATAGGTCGTCTTTCCCTTCACAGTAAACGAAATATTATGATCTGCGAGCGCCTCCAGAGCGGCTTCGGGGACCAAATGCTCTCCAGAGCGGAGAACTCGACCGGAAAAACGTCCAAGCAGAAAGGCCAGCGCCTGCTTTTCGGTTTCGCGATCGGGAAAAGTGATCGTTACCATATACTTTAGTCTCCTCAAAAGAAGATGGAATTACACTTTCATCGAGTGGCGCTCACGTCGAAACATTACAATCATAAATGTACCAAGAACCACAACCGTCGTAATTCCCGCCACACGTAGCACGTTCATAATCGCCACGCCGTATTTTCCGGTGACCGGATCATAATGAAAGCAATAAAGCAGAACCTGATCGACAGGCGAGCCGATTTTGTTGTTCGAAGCTTCAACCAAAGCCAGCCGTAAGTCGCGCGGCGAATACTCGATGCCGTAGAAGTAGCGCGAAATCCTGCCCTGCGGTGTGATCACAAAAATGCCGCTGGCGTGGATGAATTGATCGGTCGATGCATCGTATCGATAGCGAAAGCCGACGCTCTGCGTCAATGCGACAATTGCTGATGAGTCGCCGGTGAGAAAATGCCAGCCGTGTTCCGCACCTGCGCGAGCATATTCCTTTATATAGGAAGCTTTCTTCTTTGCCGCCAGTTCAGGTTTTTCTCCCGGATCAAAGCTGACGGTGAGTACAGTGAATTCTTTTCCAACATCAAAAGACAGAGGGCGCAGGCTGCGCACGACACCGTTTAAAACTTGATTACACAGCATCGGGCATTCATAATAAACCAGCGAGAGAATGACCGGCTTCTCGCCAAAGTAATCCTGCAAATGCACGGCCTGCCCGTTCTCATCGTAAAACATCTGATCGAGAGGAAGTTGCTCATCGAGTTTTTGGTCGATGCCGATCTCGCGAAGCGCCTCGGGTTGGGCGGCGGAGTTTTGGCCCTGGGCGTGGAGTGGCGAAGAAACGCCGATGATGATAATTAGCGAAAAGCGCAAAGCGAAGAGCGTAGAGCGTAATGAGTTCATGGCTGCGCTCCTCGCTCCTCGCCCATCGCTTCTCGCTGTTCGCTCTTCGTGCGCGCCGGCAACCCACGCTTCGCGACCATCGCCAGCGCGCTATCGACCGGAATGCGCACGACGCCTGCGTCTTTCATCACCCAGCCATAGTTGTTCATGAGATGATTTTCGTTCTCGCGAAATTTCTGGAGATCGATTTCCGGGGCAACCTGCAAGCGCGGCTCGGGCGGCATTTGCGACGCTTCCGAAAGCGGATGCCTGGCGGGCTGCGATGCCTGCTGCCGGTGGCCAAGAAATTTGAGCATGGCGAACATTAACAGCAGAACAACTGCACTGATCACAGCCAGGCCCAGGCCGAACTTTGTCAACGACCGCGCATCGGCGTCGCTTTTTTCATAACCGCCGTTTGGTGATGGCGATGATGTGTGGGTTGATTCACTCATTGCGTTTTCTCATTTACCAAAAACCCGATCACTCATAAAAGAATGAGGGGCGATTATTCATGATGAAAAGCTTCGTGCATACGCGGATCGTTCATTGGCAACAAAGGCAGCGACTGCAACTGCCGGAGAAAAACTGCGATCCAAATTCCGCCGATGCCGAGAGGCGCTGCAAAATCCAGCCAATTGATACTGAACGACTCCGGATGAAAATTCGGCGCGACGATCCAAAACAGGTCGACCAGCCGCATGATGAAGATCAAGACGGCAACTTTGATCAACACATTCGCCCGCTGCTTAACCGTGCGCATCAACAACAGCACAAAGGGCAGGGCGAAATGAAAAATCACCAGCATGGCGCCGATCGCTCCCCAGCCGCCGTGCGTGCGATGAATGTACCAGGGAATTTCCTCCGGCAGATTTCCCGACCACATGATCAGGAACTGAGAAAAAGCAACATAGGCCCAGAGCATGACGAAGGCGAGCAACAAGGTGCCGAGATCATGAAATTGTTTAGGGGTGATGAAATCCGCCAGCGGTTTGTGCGCCGCCAGCTTGGCAATGACGATGATCGCAAAAGCCAATGATGCCAGTCCTTGCGCTACAACGAAGATGATACCGTAGATCGTCGAGAACCAATGCGGATCGAGTGACATCACCCAATCGACGGAGGCGAAGGTCACCGTCAAAACATAGACGACCAACGCCGGGCCGCCGAGCATTTGCATGCGGCGAGCCGCTGCCGGCTCTGCCGTGCGATCCTGTTCGCGCGACCACTTGTTCATCAAAAAAATGAAAATCGCCCAGATGGCAAAGTAAGCGGCGGCGCGAATCCAGAAAAATGTCGTGTTCAGGTAAGGCGCTTTGTGTTGTAGAATTTCGTCAGTGGCAACAGCTTCGGGGCGCGCCCACAAGTATAATTCCTTCATGCCGAAGAAAAACGGAATGAAGAGGACGATCATCAGCGGCAGCGTTTTTGTCGAAGATTCCAACACCCGTTGAATGGTAAATCCCCAACCGCCGCCGACTAAATGATGCAGCGCCACGAGCGCCAGACTGCCGAGCGCGATGCCGATCCAAAAAAGATAACCGAACAAGTAGGATTGAAAAAACTGCGATGTGCTGACGCTTGCTCCATAGCCACATAGAGCGAAGCCAGCGATACCCGCGAATAATGAAAAAAGTTGTATACGCTTCAACTGTTGTTGAAGTGATTCAGTAACGTTCATTGTCAGTTTCCAAGCAATTGCCGGCGTTGTTCTTCCGGCACATCGTCAATCGTTGCATTTTGGCTCAATTGCAAAACGCGAATGTATGCAATGATCGCCCAGCGATCTTTCGGCGAAATTCGATCAGCGTAGCTGTACATGGCGCCGAAGCCGTTGGTGATCACGTCGAAAAAATATCCCGGCGGCGCATCGCGCAGGCGATCAATGTGATAAGACTGCGGCGGGCGAAAACCGCGTTGCACGATCATGCCCCGGCCGGCGCCGACTTTGTCATGACACGGCGAGCAGTAAATGTTGTAACGCTGTTGTCCTCTCTCCAGTACTTCTTTGGAAATCTGAAAAGGAAAAGTTTTGGCAAACTCGCCAGCGACCTTCCCCGTGTATAAATGTTCGTCAAGATGCAATTGCCCGCGCGCGACTGTGCCTTCGACAAGCGGGCGAGAGGCGCGACCGTCTTGAAAAAATGTGCTGCCTTCCAGCGGCTCGAAGCGCGGCTGGTCGTGCATGTCCTGGCGGCAGGCGGAGACGAAGATGCATAGTAGGCTCATAAACGCAGAAGAGTGTAGAGCGCGGAACCTAAATCGAGTTGTTAAAATTGGATATTGCATGGCAAATATCTTTATGCTGCATGTGAAATTTGGCGGCGCAACATGTCGTTGACTAAGCGACGCGTAGGAACACCACTTTTCTGTGCTCGTTTTCGCAGCTCTTTCATCAACTCCTCTTCTATCTCAACCTCAAAATGCCTTTTCCGCAATTCAGTTTTTACTTTTACTGTCTTAAAGGCTTTAGGGTAATCCGTGGTATCATGTTTATCCCAAAATTCGGCAGCCTCTTCATAGCTGTCAAATTCATCCGGGATTGGGTCAATGTGCTTCTTTTTGGCGCTCATAGTATCTCCGTTCGGATATTGTCATATCTCGTGCAGAAATCGGCAAGGCAGCAATTTTTCGTTTATTGATAAAGAAAACGACTAAATATCTTCCCGCCTTTGTTTGCCCATATGCTACATAAACGTCTTCGCCTTTCACCTTCCCCTTCTCTTCTCGGCGAACATGCGGGTCATCGAACAAAACGTGCTCAACTTCCTCTT
>Ga0247727_10011272_pt1 | contig 15640 bp, 17 predicted proteins | sample WisWelCaveWW1625_FD_202498 | JGI IMG/M metagenome (GOLD analysis project Ga0247727, IMG submission 202498) | Biofilm microbial communities from Wishing Well Cave, Virginia, United States - WW16-25 | ecosystem: Environmental > Aquatic > Deep subsurface > Groundwater > Cave microbial mat | place...
CGCTATAAAACAGCATCGAGAACGTTAGAATATCGCCTTTGGAAATCATTCCCTGCGTCGCGAAAAAAATCGACAGGCATAAAATCAGAACATGAAAGCCGCCTTCGTTGAGATATTTGAAACAATCATAAAATGCCATCGACAGGTGATGTTGAATCTCCTTTTTCCGCAGGCCTTCGGCGATCCTTTCAACTTTGGCGGTTTCAAAATCCACCGTGTTGGCGGTGCGAACGGTTTCAATGCCGCCCAAAAGCTCAACGACGGTGCCGTCGATTTCCTCTTTCTTGCGCAAGAGGTCGATTCGAATTCCCTTTTGTGTGGTTATCTGCCGCAATACGATGGCCAGCCCAACCGGCACAACGAGTCCCATCGACGCGCCGATTAAAGGATTGTGGGAAATAGCAACCACGAAGGCCACACTCGAGGTCAACAGCGCCGGAAAGAAATCCAAAAAGCAAAGTTTCAGCAACCGCACTAAACCTTCGACGCTGCGATGCAATCGACCGTGAAGCGCGCCCACTTTTTGCGAGCCAAAATAGGAAATGTCCAGGCGCAAAAGATGATTGATCAGCTCCACCGTGTTGTTTTTCTCGATGCGCGTGCAGGTGTTTTCGACGAGATATTTCCGCAGCACTTGCAGCGCCTCACGCGCCAAAATCGCCAAAATGATTATCGCAATGAATGGCGTGGTTTGGCTAAAGACCAGCGAGTTGCCGGCGAACATAAAATCGACTAAACGCCCGAGAACGATGGCCGGCACGCTATTCAATGCGGCGGTTATCGCCATCAACAACACGGCGCTTAAAAAGGCAAGCTTTTGTCGTCGCTCCAAAGTTTTGGCGACGCGAATGGCGCTGGCGATAATTTTTTTGAATTCTTTTCCCATTTTGTTTTGGCGTGAAGCTACATTTTCATAAACTCATGGCTGCATGGCAATGACAACCCACGCGATGCCCACAATGAGCTGCAGCGCGAAGTGCAGCAAACCATAGCGCGCGTAATTGGCAAATCCCAGTTGCAATGTTTTGCCGTCGCCGGTGGTCAAATTGGCGCCGGCGATTTTCTCCATTAAAATCGGGCCGGCGGAAGCGGAGGTGATGAACAAGCTCGATCCGGCGCAGATGGATACCGCGAAAGCGACGGCCAACCAATGGTTTTGATGCGGAAAAACTTCGGCGGCGACTTTGATCACCACCGGCATCATTGCCGCCGCGGTCGGCCCTGCCGAAAAAAATCCTGTCAAGATCGCGGTGACGATCATCATTACAACTAACAGCGCGGTGGGATAATCTTTCAACAACAAAACCTGTTTGGCTACCATGTCAAGAAGTCCCAATGCCTGCGCCACGGTTGCCAACAGCAAGAACGGGCCGATGACCAAAACCGAAGCGAGTGGATACGGCTCTAAAAGCGCGCTGGCGCCTTCGCGGAAGAGCAACACAGCGGCGCAAGCTAATCCCATGACGGCGACGGTTTCCGGTGGAAATTTGTCCGCCGGCAGCAGCGACCAGGCGATGAACATCAGCGCGAATACCGTGCCGATCCGCGCCAACGCCGACCATTGAATTTTGTAGTTTTTATGTTGCAGTTCCAGAAAATGGATACTCAAATCTTTTTGGGTGCGCTCAGTTTCCGTTTCATCGCGCTGCTGCCGGCGGTGCAAAAGCGAATGCGTCAGCACTACGACGAAGCCCGTGGCCAGGAACAGCGGAAAGGCGCGGCGCAAATAATCCAGAAACGTCGTCAGCCCGCTTTTCATAATGACAATCGCCGGAAAATCGCCAATCGGCGTGGAAGCGCCGGCGATGTTCGAGATCGCCAGGAGCAAAGCGAAGAACGCGAGGCCGAAACGCCGGTCGAGCTTCACGGCCTGCAGCAACACGAAGATAATCGGCAGCACGACCATCACGGCGGTGATATTGTTGATGAGCGACGAAACCAGAAAGAGCAGCGCGCTGAACAGCATCATGACCAGCGCTTGGTCGGCTTTCGATTTTCGGCTGAGCCACACGGCAGTCACTTCCATGACGCGCGTGTTGATGACCATGTTGGTGAAAATTTCCAAAGCAATCAAAATGAGCAAAATACCCCACGGATAAATTTTTAAGATTTCTCCGAGGTCGATCCTGCCGGCGGCGGCGAAGGCCATAGTCGTTGCCAACGCGATGAAAAGCAGCAGCGCAGCTTTCATGCGGCGCTCCTTTCGGCAATCTCCAAATCAACGTAACCTTCTGCCGAAGCCACGCCGGAGAAATATTTTTTTTCATCGACCGGAACCCAGCCGTCACTGCGCGCTTGAATGGGATGGCCCACCGGATCGAGCAGTACGACCTCGCCCCAAAAATTTCGGCGCAGATGCTCCAGCGCGTCGAGCGTCTGCTCCGGCAACAACACCCAGCCACCGCCGGCGTGTGCACCAACCGCCAGCATCACGGCTTCATCCGGATGAAGCGATTCCGGCAAATTCGGAAGCTGGATGATCTCGGCGCGAGAGTGAGGGGGAAAGTTATTTCGAATGCGGTTGAGCGTTGCCGCAGGAAGGGTTGCATCGACAATGATGTTGAGGTTGGTCGAACGAAGTTGCGCACACAAAACCTCGACCAATTCCAATTCCGGATGCGCTAAAACGAGCAGCTTTTTCTGGCACAGCGTTTTGATCGCGGCGAAGGTTTTGTGGAACACGGCGTTCAATTTCGTCCGGCCATTGCGATGAAAAGCCGACACCAACGGATTGTGCCGCGCCGCCGCCGCGAGAATGGCCGGACAATCGCGTGCCTTGACGACTACGTGCGCGGCCACGGTCGCCGGACCGAGTTCGCGGATAAGGTTCGGGAAGTTCATGTTAGCCTCCTTTTTTGAATTCGTGATCAGCGGGTGCTTCCTCAAATCGATCCAGTCGCTCGTGCAGACCGGTGATTTCGTCCTTCAACTTGGTGTAACTGCACACCACGAGATACGCCAGCACCGCGATCTCCGGCGGACTTCCTTCGAAGATTCGCCGCGCCGCGCGCGCCTGCTCCGGACTTCCGAAAAGCTCGCGCAGCACCGCTTCGTCAAAATCTTCGGGGATAGGCAAACCCCAGTGCCGATGCCGATGGTGCGGCGGCGGTGGAGGCGGCACGTCGTAAAAATCTTCTTCTTCAGCAAGATGAGGCGGTCTTGGCGGATGGGGTGGTTTTCTCGGCATAATTTTCTCCGTTTTTGTTATAGGAGAAATTTCGCTGGAATCTCACCTTGCTTATTGACTTTTGGGCGCAAGTGATATAAATTAAAAAAGGCGCTGGTTCGGCATGAAAATGCCCACACCACTTCTCCCGTCGTCATGGCAATGATGAAGCTACGTGTTGAGACAGGCCTCGGAACTTGACTCAACAGTAGCCGCGAAGTGGGCCAGCGCCCTTTTTTATTATAATTTATATCATGCAAAACGAGTGTCAATAAGCATGCGCTATTTACGAACTCAGACGCAAAGTAATTTGATTATTTCATCCGTTCATGAATGACTTGTTAGCGTTCATTTAGGACCCCACTTTCACATAATCTCAGCCAGCAATAGTCGGTTGGCAGAGAGCAGCGCTTTTGATTGTCGGTTGACAAAGGGTTGCGCTTTTAATTGTCGGTTGGCAGAGTGCCTTGCTCTTGATCGTCGGTTGACAAAGGTTATTATCAGTGAAATTGCAATTTCCCCAAAGCTGGGAGGGCTTGCCAAACATTTCCCGATAAGCACCAAAGAAGGCCTCAGTCGCATCGTTTAATTCGGTGACAGGTAACAGGCTGATAACCGGATCATGATGAACAAATCCACCAAAAGCTTGATGGCAAAACTTCGCATAGCTTTGCGTGAAGAGAATATGTGCATGCCACACTGCATCTACTTCTTGGCTGCACATCGCCAATTCTTGAAAGCCAATGCGCAATAAGATCATGTACTTCCGATATTCAAGAATTGCCTCATCAACAATGCTTTCTGGCAACGCATTGTCTTTGACGATCTTCTCCCGAATCGGAGACAGGTCATACGTTGAGATTAGATCGATACACTTTTTTTCTTCCGCCGAGAGTGCGCGCGAGATAGAAAGCGCGGTTGACGGCGTTTGTGCAATCATGTAGTTAGCGGTCATGGTGATTACTCCTTTCTTGTAAGAGGTTAATCTAATTCAATTGGTTTTTTAATGCCGACCGAAATATACCAACGGCCTGTATCTAAATTGCCGGCATCCATAAGCTCATCGGCTGTGAAAGTCCTTTTGCCAACAAGCGGATCGATGACATGGAATATGCCCTGTTCATACTTGTAAATCAGCAAAGCATGTTTTATGTTTTCATCTAAAAAGATGCCATATATCAGTAACCTGCCGGTGTTTAAAGCATTTATCAAATCATTAACTGTTATTTTGTCGTGGTGAGGTTTTATGCCGTGACTTAATGCTCTTGTATAAGCCGCTTCCTGCTGATGAAAAATGTCTTCGTTGTGCATTCGCAAGAAGTCCAAAAACTTTTGCGGATCTTGATGGAAAACCGCAACCTCCAAACCCCGTTGCTTGATATAAGTTGCCAAATTAAATGCGGGTATTAAGTCATATCTCTTCATTTTTAATTTTTTTCTTAATTTTCCTTCCAGGACGGCGTTCAAGGGCGTACCCAGAAAATAATTCATCGCCATCATCATACATGCGACACCACACGTCGTGCTTCGCGTTTGCAAAAAGACGGCAGGCTCCTTCTCATGCTTGTGATGTCCACTTCCCGCCTTTTCTAATGAAGTGATCATACTGTTTAGTCCTTCCACAAGCTCATCTTGGCTATAAAACAAAATTCCGTCACGCTTATGAATGACAGCGTGTTTAATTAATGTATCGATTATTAGTCTTCGCAAATACAAATCGGGAATGCCATACAAATTGTAGCCGAATAGATACTCATGAAAATTGTCATAGCTTATAAGCTTTTGGATGTATTTCAAATCTGGTCGACCCAGAGTGAGGTAAAATCCTTTTATTCCCAGCGCGCTAACCTTGGATTTGAGCTGTTGAAATTCTTCACTCATCAGCTCGAGCTGGGACGGAGTATAATCCTGAATTTCACAAAAATCTCTTTTAAAGCGAGAACTAAAAACGATTTCTTCTTCTGCATGAAACATTTTGCATAATCGTTCCTTGATCGAGTTTACATTGGAAGAAGTTTTCGCAGCATAAATATATTCTACATGTTCGCCTTGATATGAAGTCCAAAAATTCATGACGCCTGGCGTAAGCAGAATATAGAGGTCATCCTGTGAGAGCTTACTCTTCTCTACCGCCGCTTGAATATATCGATCAAGCGCGATCTTTACACCGGCGGAATAAACTCTTTTACGATGCTCTGTCTCAAAAGCTTGCTCAATAAGTCGGCGACCTTGACAAAGAGCAGAACAGGACTCAGGTGATAATTGACCAGAGAAGATTTGAAATAAGAAGCCATCGATTATACTTGCAAGCTGATTATGATCTTTCCATGCGCCGTATAAATTGTTGAAATATTCGACAGGATTTAGCGTTTCGGCAACGTAACGCGCTTTTGCTTGAATTCCATCGGGAAGCGCGTTAAACGTCTTCACATAGGGCAAAACTTCCCTTTCGATTTCTTGGTCGATATTTGCCAAGGTGGAGGCTTCAAGATATTGCAAGAACCAAAATTTCATCTTATTGCCGAATTTTGCAATTTCTCTTCACGCCATCGGCTCGACAATGATAATCACCCTCGTTGTCTTTCAATACCCGATTCGCCAAAACCGTTAGGAATCGGCATTCTCCAATGACGACGTCGATGATGCGGCGGCAGTTCGTAGAAATCTACTCTTGCACGAATATTTTCTTTCTTCTCTGTTGCCATTGCCAACTTTTTGTGCATTTAGCAAATATAAGTAACTGCAATCAAAAAGACAATAAGTATTTTTAAATAAAATTATGATACTTATAGGCTCTTTACATTAGGTCGAATTTGTTGTTTATTCCTTAAATTTCAGGTGAGGCAAGATGAGAAATATTAAACAAGCCTTCGGACAAAGAGTACGGCAAATTCGGATCGGAAAAGGACTAACCCTCGAAGATCTTGCGGGTTTATCAAATCTTCATAGTACCTACATAGGTAGTGTTGAAAGGGGAGAAAGGAATATTTCCCTTGAGGCGACCGTAAAACTTGCAAAGGGACTCGACGTCGAATTGTTTGAGTTATTTTTGGTCAATCCGGATCAGCGACAGAAAAATTTCGGGGAATTCATCAAAACAATTGAAATGAAAACATCAACTTTTAACGAAAAGCAGAGAAAATTTATTTTGAGTCTCTTGGATACAATTGTATCCGCCATTGACGACTTATAGAGTTCGTGTGGTAAGAGCACTGTAGTGCTTAAAAAATTGCAACGACTCAGGACTCAGATGGATCCGTTTTCTTTAATACTTAGTATCGCAGGGGTTGGCAGCGCCATACTCTTTGGCGCATGGCAGATTTATTTATCCTATAGACAAATTAAGCTTCAACAGCAACAACAAATTAATCCAGCGGCTTTTTCATTGTCGAAATTGCCGGAGCAGCCGATACAGAAAACCCTGTCTTTGCCTGCTCAAAGTGGGGTTAAATTAGAACGACGTTGGAGCGATATCCTCAAGTTTGTTCTCATGTCGGAAATACCAAAACAACTTCGAAGTATTAATATTTTTGATAGGGCGAGTGTTATTGGCAATATCAAACGTATTTACGACAACCCATCTTTTAGTGAAAGAATTCCTTCCAAGTCTTTATTGGGCAGCGGTATTGATAAGGTACTATCAACTTCATCACAACTTGGGATTCTAAATGAAAAAATAGAAATAGAGAAGTATCTTCGTGACCAAAATCACCCGATCCACATTGCCTTCCCACCTATCATGTTGGCAACATCTGCGATATTCATTTACCTGAGGGATATAAAACATTACAATCTCCGATTGCATTATAAATTTGCGCATGCAATTGAACTTGTAGGAAACATAAGGAGACGGCATATAAAACCGGATGGATGCGTCATCGGAGATGCAGTAGCCGTGCAACTTCTAAACAATGAAACAAAATCAATCTACCAGTTCTCCATGCTGATGCCTCGAATGGAACAGCGAATAGTTACAGCAAAAGTAAACGATCAGAAGTATACTTCAAAAAATATGCGAGAAGGCACATATTGTTTTATAAAAAACGAGATATCAACGCCTCTCTTCGAGTTTGAGCACTTAGAAAGAACGGGGAGAATAAATAAAAAGAGAATAAGCATAGAAGATTTGGAACCACACGAAAGTGTTTCCATTCTAAAAGAAGGAAATGTTGAAAAACGTTTGATTCTTTGGACTCCGCACTGGCAAATATATCAATTATTAGGCATAGGAATGATTCTTGACAGTCCTCAGGGTTCCGGTTATTGGTTTGATACCATGCTTTTTTTCGGGCAATCTTTCCTTAAACAATTTCACGGCAAACGTGCTGAAATGCTACTCGTTGCAATACGCGATGCTTGGTTAGTTTTGCATGATCAGCGAAGTCTAGAGATAACCGTAGAAAAACTGTTGAGTGACGCTGAATATGTGGAAGTTTTAAAGCGTTATTGCGGGTTGCACCAGCTTGATATATTCTAAGAAAGTAATTAAAAAAATCCATATCCTGCGTGTTTTCTGGCTCGGATGCATTGGCAAATCTTTTAATCGGGACTGCAAAGCCAGTAATACATTCGAGCATTTCCCGCGCAAAACACACACAGCGAGAACGGCGGCCCTTTTGAGCGTCCGGTTCATGAAGTTCATCTGGATGATTTCTGGATGGATGAAACGCCGGTCACCAACGAACAGTTTGCCCAATTCGTTCATGACACCGGCTATGAAACAGAAGCGGAGCGTGCCGGCGGCGCGTGGGGATATCGCGACGGCGAGTTTTCTCATGTTCCTAATTTATGCTGGCGAAATTATGCTTTGCCAGGTCGTGAAAAACATCCGCTGGTTTTGATAAGCTGGAATGACGCCCAAGCCTACGCGAGATGGGCGGACAAAAGATTGCCAACCGAAGCCGAATGGGAGAACGCGGCACGCGGTGGCTTGGTTGGTAAGTTATATCCATGGGGTGACGAAGAACCGAACGGCACGCAAAGCAATTTCACCCAAAGTCCGTCGGAGATTGTCCCGACGACTCCGGTAAAACAATTTGCACCAAACGGCTATGGTTTATACGATGTGGTTGGCAACGTTTGGCAGTGGTGTGCAGATTGGTATGGAGAACATTATTATGCAGAAAGCTCGATTAAAAATCCGCAGGGGCCGAAAGCCGGCCAGCACCGTGTCCGTCGCGGCGGCTCATGGAATGTCATTCAAGCCTTTCGCCTGCGCGCTGCAAACAGGGGCGCGATGGAAGCGCAATCTTTTGTGCCGAACGTCGGTTTCAGATGTGCAAAATCAAGTTGACATCGTTAAGAAGAATTTCTTCTATTATTGAGGCGGCTCGAATGTATTTGTGAAATGAATGAATTACATTTGAGCCCGCCTCTTTAACGCATGGATTTTGGTCATGGAAACGAATACAAGCACTCATAATAATCACGAAGCCGAGCAGGTGACGGAAGTTCTGCGCTGCCTGCAACCGGCGATGCAAGCGGATGGCGGAGGGGTTGAATTGGTCAACGTTGAAGATGGCGTCGTTTCTGTGCGCTTAAAAGGAATGTGTCTTGCTTGTCCAAGCTCCAGCCTAACGATGAAACTCGGTATTGAAAAAACGCTCAAGGCGAAGATTCCCTGGGTCAAAGAAGTGCTTCGTGTTTTCTAATCTGTTTTATTCTCAATTTTAAGATTTTTCCATCCGATTTTCGCAATTTTGCGAATAAACGGGGGCTGCGGACAGAACCCTCCTGCGCTAACTCTATAAAAATCGAAATTTTTTTGCCCTGATTTTGTGGGCATTTTTCTTGCATTCACAATCGCACACCCAATTTTGTTTTATCCCAAAATTAAGGATATTTTTGTCCGATAAATCTCTGAAAGGGGAAAGGCGAAGGGTGTAGGGCGAAAGGCGAAGAGCGAATCGCGCCCATCTCCCTTCACCCAACGCCTTTCTCCCCATCTCGCTTTCCAACACTTCGAGAGGAGAACTTTATGTCCGAGCAAAACTTCAAAGACATCAGCAACATGAACCGGCGTGCCTTCCTGCGTTGGATGGGCGTGGGCGCGGGAACCACTGTTCTCAATATGGGACTGCCGCTCAGTCTTCTCGCCACGGCTGATCCAGATCAAAATCCATTGGCCGGCTCGGTGACGCGTGATTGGGAAAAAATTTATCGCGATCAATACAAATACGATTCTTCATTCGATTGGGTGTGCTCGCCGAATGATACGCATGCGTGCCGCGTGCGCGCGTATGTGCGCAACGGCATCGTGACGCGCATGGGCGCGACGTATGATTATCAAAACTACAGCGACATTTACGGCAATCACGCGACGAACAATTGGAACCCGCGCCAGTGCGCGAAGGGCTACACCTTTCATCGCGTGATTTACGGGCCGTATCGTTTGAAGCATCCGATCGTGCGCAAAGGCTGGAAAGCGTGGGCCGATGCGAGATTCCCCGAGCTCACGCCGGAATTAAAATCAAAATATAAATTTGACAGTCGCGGTGATGATGAGTTTGTGCAAATTTCGATTTCAACGATCTGCGCTTCTCCAAGCTAATCATCATGGACGGCAAAAATTTGGTGGAGAACAAGCTCACGGATTCGCATTGGTTCATCGAGTGCATGGAGCGCGGCGCGAAGATCGTAGTGATTGCACCGGAATATGGCCCGCCTTCCACGAAAGCCGATTACTGGATTCCGATTCGTCCCGCCACCGATGCGGCGCTGTGGCTCGGCATCACCAAAATCATGATCGACAACAAATGGTACGACGAAAAATTTGTCAAGCAATTCACTGATCTGCCACTGCTGGTGCGCAAAGACAATCTCAAACGGCTGCGCGCCGCCGAAGTTTTCCCGAATTATAAAAACGATCTCGCGCCCGACGGCCCGTCGATGAAAATTCAGGGCATGACCAAAGAGCAGCATCTGCGACTCGGCGATTACGTGATTTGGGATGCAAAAGAAAATAAGCCTCGTGCGGTGACGCGTGATGACATCGGCGAAACGCTGGAGAAAAAAGGCATCGATCCGGTGTTGGATGGCAGTTTCAAAATCAAACTCGTCGACGGCAAAGAAATCGAAGTCGCGACGCTGTGGACGCTGTATCAAGTGCATTTGAAAGATTACGATCTCGCTTCGGTTTGCGAGATGACCGACGCGCCGAAAAATTTGATCGAGTTGCTCGCCAAAGATATTGCCACGATGAAGCCGGTCGCGATTCATCAGGGCGAAGGCATCAATCACTGGTTCCACGCGACGGAGATGAATCGCGCCGCGTATTTGCCGCTGATGCTCACGGGCAACATCGGCAAGCCCGGCGCGGGTTGCCACACGTGGGCGGGCAATTACAAAGCCGCGCTCTTTCAAGGCTCGCCGTGGACCGGCCCCGGATTCAAAGGTTGGGTCGCGGAAGATCCGTTCGAGCCAAATCTCGATCCGAATGCGAGCGGCAAGGCCGTCAAAGCGCATGCGTACACGAAAGATGAAGAGCCGGCGTATTGGAATCACGGCGACAAGGCGCTGATCGTCGAGACGCCGAAATATGGCCGCAAGAATTTCACCGGCAACACGCACATGCCGACGCCGACGAAGGCGCTGATCTTCACCAACGTCAATCTCATCAACAACGCGAAGTGGGCGTATGAGATGATCAAGAACGTCAATCCGAATATCGAAATGATCGTTTCGATCGATATTCAGATGACGGCCTCGATTGAATATGCCGATCTCGCGCTGCCCGCGAACTCGTGGCTGGAGTTTGAAAATTTGGAAGTCACCGGCAGTTGCTCCAATCCGTTTCTGCAAATTTGGAAGGGCGGCATTCCGCCGGTGTTCGACAGCAAAGATGATCTCGCGATTCTCGCGGGCATTGCGAAAAGCTTGGCGAAAGCGACCGGCGATACGCGCTTCACGGATTATTTCAAATTTGAGTATGAAGGCAAACGCAGCATTTATCTGCAGCGCCTGCTGGATACGAGCACAACGACTGCGGGATATAAACTCGCGGACATCATGGCCGGTAAATATGGGCCGTCCGGCGGCGCGCTGATGTTGTTCCGCACGTATCCGCGCATTCCGTTTTTCGAGCAGATCAAATACAGCGAGCCGTTTCACACCGACACGGGCCGCTTGCACGCGTATGCCGACATCAACGAAGCGATTGAATACGGCGAAAATTTCATCGTGCATCGCGAAGGCCCCGAGGCCACGCCGTATTTGCCGAATGTGATTGTCAGCTCCAATCCGCTCATTCGTCCCGATGATTACGGCATTCCGCTCACCGCGCAACATTGGGACGAGCGCACGATTCGCAACGTCAAAATGCCGTGGAGCCAAGTGAAGACGACGAAGAATTTTCTGTGGGAAAAAGGTTTCCAATTTTATTGCTTGACGCCGAAAACGCGGCACCGTGTTCACAGCGGCTGGTCGAATGTGGATTGGCACATGGTGTATGATTCCAATTTCGGCGATCCGTATCGTCTCGACAAACGCGCGCCGAGTGTGGGCGAGCATCAATTGCACATCAACCCGCAGGCCGCGCGCGATCTCGGCATCAACGACGGTGATTATGTTTACATCGATGCGAATCCAGCGGATCGGCCTTACATCGGCGCGAAGCCGGACGAGTTTTTCTATCGCGTCTCGCGCTGCATGTTGCGGGTGAAATACAATCACGCGTATCCGTACAACATCGTGATGATGAAACACGCGCCGTTCATCGCCACGGAGAAGAGCGTGCGCGCGCACGAGACGCGGCCCGATGGTCGCGCGCTGTCGGAGAACACCGGCTATCAAGCCAATTTGCGCTACGGCTCGCAGCAGTCGATCACGCGCAACTGGCACATGCCGATGCACCAAACCGACAATCTTTTTCACAAAGCGAAAGTGTCGATGAGTTTCATCTTCGGCGGCGAGGCCGACAATCACGCGTTGAACACTGTGCCGAAAGAAACGCTGATTCGCGTCACCAAAGCCGAAGACGGCGGCATGGGCGGCGTCGGCGTGTGGTTCCCCGCGACCACGGGCTTCACGCCGGATAATGAGAGCGAGTTTATGGAGAAGTATATTGCGGGCGAGTTGGTCACGCTGGCGGAATAATGGATTGATGGGGTGTTGGAGTGTTGGTGATCGGGTTTTCCAATACGCCAATGTTTTTATGCAGCTTTTGCGTAAACATCCAAAATGGCCGGACTCATGACGTGACCGTAGAAAGTCGTCGCATCAATGCGCAGAAAAGAGGACAACGGCGGCGCGGCAAGAAGCCGCAAAAGAGTGCCGCGAATTTGGGGCGGCTGTTTCTTCAAAAGATCGAAGTGAATAACCGGAAGCTGAGTTGAACGATGAAAATTGACTATCGTTAATTGGACGGGCGACATGTTTGCGGTTACAAAGAGAACGACCCCTTCGCGCAGCTCATATCCGGCTTCCGCAGCGTTTTCTGAATCGTCCTTAAAAAAGACGTCTAAAATATCGCCTTCTTCATCATAGAAAAATTGCATATCGATCACCTTTTGGTTGTTGGATAAGCCGTCATGACAAAGTTGTTTGGTTTGCCGTCCTTCACTCTGAATATGACGATTACTTTGATATGAGTATAGCCGAAAGGCAAATTCGCAAAAGCCTTCAAATAGGAAAAAGTGTCGAGATGAGCAGCATCTTGCCTGCGTTTGCCGGCGCGCACCGTCTTGAGGACGTCACTCTTTCGATCTTTCAGAAGTGCGTGGCGCTTGACGATATGAGCCCAGCGTTCGTCCGTTAGATAAACCGTATTGCCATACTGATCTTGAACGATTTCTTTCATCCGTCGGCTCAGTTTAATATAATGATGATAATTTAATGAAAAGTCTGCTTGGAGTCAAGCAACTTCTTTTTGATATGTAAAACGCAACGGAATCGATGAGCTTCAGGCCATACTTGCTCTTCCTCCCAATCTTTCATTTCGCGAGCAAGCGCGGTCAAATCGGCGCCGCCATAACCCTTTTGATACTGCCGCCGGATTTCCATTTCTTCGCACAGGCGCAGATAAAAACTTACGGCGTGGTGAACAAACTCCGACAGGCCAAGCTTCTGCGCCTCGGCATTGGTTTGCAAGATCTCGGCGAGATCGTGATCGAGTTTGATCTGTAGCGTTTCAGCAGTTGGCATAAGATACTCGGATTTTACACGGCGCAAATATCAAGTACAGCCGGATTCATGACGCGGCCATAAAAGGTGTTCGCGTCAATACGAAGAAAAGAAGACACCGGAGAAGAAGCAATCAGCCGCATGAGCTTGTTACGCAGCCTGGCAGGCTGCTTTTTTAGTGCACTAAAATAAATCGCCGGAGCTTGCGTGAGGCGGCGAAAACTAACCACTGTTAGTTGTACTGGAGAAAAATTTTTGGTGACGTAAACGACGATGCCTTGTCGCACTTCATAGCCGGCATAAGCAAGAGCCTGCTCGTCATCCGTGAAAAAGATATCTAAAACGTCGCCTTCTTCGTCATAGAGTAGTTGCATAGTTCTTCAAATTTTGTTTTTGAAATATAATCAAAAGTCTAATTGAAATCAAGTTCGATGAGACGTAAACGTTTACCAAATCACGTTGTCATTCGGAGGAATCCTTTTTGATTCAAGCACTTGGCGTGGATTCGAAAAAGATTCTTCCAGAATGACAGTTCTAATACGAGGTTCGCTGAACTCATACGACGAGACTGCTTCAGCAGTCTTAAGCTTTTAGCCTGATGATTTATCATCAGGCAAGGAGAAAACGATGCCTTACGACGACCCCGATCCCACCGATCCCAACATGCTCGTGGGTGTTGAAATCCCCGGCACCGCGGAGAGCACGCGCGACATGGCGTATGTGTTCGCCGAAGAATTTGCGCGGATGGGATTCAACAAAACAAAATTACTGCGCGTTTTCCAAACGCCGTTTTACGCCGGCGCGCATCGCGCCTATCTCGAATTGGGAGACACGGAGGTGGAAAAAATTATTGATGAGTGTCTCGGCATTTGGGGGCGGAAGAATAGCTTGGCGCAAAGCGCATAGCGCAACAACGAGTTTCCAAATTAAGCACGTTACACGTTCCACGTTACACGGCTGAACACATTTCACGTTACACGAATGAAGGAGACCACCATGCCCAAAGTTTGGAACTGGCAGCTTGGCCGCGGAATGGAATATCCCTACGACGCGGCCTTCCCGAAACGGCAGTTCGCTTTTGTGTTCAACATCAATCGTTGCATCGCCTGCCAGAGCTGCACGATGGCCTGCAAGTCCACGTGGACGTTCAACAAAGGCCAGGAGCACATGTGGTGGGCCAACGTCGAGACCAAGCCGTATGGCGGCTATCCGCAGTTTTGGGATATGAAAATTCTCAAGCTGCTGGATGAAGCCAATCCCGGCGGGCAAGTTTGGAACAAGTCCAACGGTTCGACAAGCTCACCGCAAGCTGGCTCGGCGCAATTTGATGGCATGACGATCTTTGAAGCGGCGAAGAAAAAACTCACGCCGGAAAGCGCCAGAGTGTTGGGCTATTTGCCGGAAGATCACGAGTGGAATTCGCCGAACATTTACGAAGACAATCCCAAAGGCATCAAAGGCAAGAAGTATGAGTTAGACAAAGAAGGTACGGAACTGCCGATTCACAAAACGTGGTTCTTCTATCTCGCGCGCATTTGCAACCATTGCACCTATCCTGCGTGCTTGGCCGCGTGTCCGCGCAAAGCGATTTACAAGCGTCCGGAAGACGGCATCGTGTTGCTGGATCAGGAACAATGTCGCGGTTATCGCAAATGCGTTGAAGCGTGTCCGTACAAGAAAACCATGTATCGCGGCAACACGCGCATTTCCGAGAAGTGCATCGCCTGCTATCCGCGCGTCGAAGGCACCGATCCCGAAACCAAAGGCAAGCCGATGGAAACGCGCTGCATGGCGGCGTGCATCGGACAAATTCGTATGCAGGGTTTGGTGAAAATGAACACGAACGGCACGTGGGCTGAAGATCGCTACAACCCGCTTTATTATCTCGTGCATGTCGCGAAAGTCGCACTGCCGCTCTATCCGCAGCTTGGCACCGCGCCGAACGGTTATTACATTCCGCCGCGCTGGGTGCCGCGTCCGTATTTGCATCAAATGTTCGGCCCCGGCGTTGACGCCGCGATCGAGCGCTACATGAATCCCGATCGCGAATTGCTGGCCGTGCTGCAATTGTTCCGGCGCTCCAACATGATCATCGTCAGCTACAAATTTCAGGAAGGCCCGAAAATTTACGAAGGCACGCTGCGCGGCAAGCCGGTGAGCATTTACAACGACACCGTGATCGCGTACGGCAAAGACGGCGAAGAACTTTTCCGCACGACGATTGACGAGCCGATTCACGAACGCCCGGCGTTGCATGCGAATTCGATTTGAGTGTCCGAGGTCTGTGATGTCCGAAGTCCGAGGTCGCTAAATATTGAAAATTCTCAGCAGAGGAGGCGCCAAATGTTTATGACC
>Ga0247727_10011273_pt1 | contig 15640 bp, 13 predicted proteins | sample WisWelCaveWW1625_FD_202498 | JGI IMG/M metagenome (GOLD analysis project Ga0247727, IMG submission 202498) | Biofilm microbial communities from Wishing Well Cave, Virginia, United States - WW16-25 | ecosystem: Environmental > Aquatic > Deep subsurface > Groundwater > Cave microbial mat | place...
CGACGGCTTCGACGTCGCGAACGCGATCGGAGCCGCGATCGGTCTGGTGAGCGGCGAGGCCGAACACGTCGCCGACGTAGGCGTAGGTCGCGATGACGCCGTCGCGTCGCTCATCGAGGAGGCCAGGTACCGCGCCCGGGCCTCGGGCGCCGATCCGGCGCTGCTCGAGACCGTCTGGGTAGACGAGGTCCCGCTCGCCTACATGGACCGGCCGATCAGCCGGCTGCGAGCGAAGGTGGCCGGACCCCCGCGCGCGTAGCATCGGATCCTCACGCACACGGGGGGTCCGACGACGATGCGGCTCGACGGCAAGGTGGCGCTGATCACCGGTGGCGGTAGCGGGATGGGGAAGGTCGCGTCCGAGCTCTTCGCCGCCGAGGGCGCGAAGGTGGTGTTGACCGACGTCAACGATGAGGCCGGCGAGGCGACGGCAGCCGGTATCGGCGACGCGGCGCGCTACGTGCACGCCGATGTCTCGAAGGAGGCCGAGGCCGAAACCATGGTGGCGACGGCCATCGACGCGTTCGGCCGGCTCGACGTGCTCTACAACAACGCAGGCGTGATGCTCCCCGATGACGGCAGCGTCGACTCCACCGACGAGAAGATCTGGGACATCACGCTCGCGATCAACGTCAAAGGGGTCGCCTTCGGCTGCAAATACGGCATCCCGGCGATGCTCCGAAACGGTGGCGGCTCGATCATCAATGTGGCGTCGTTCGTGGCGTGGCTCGGCGCCGCCACGAGCCAGACCGCCTACACGGCCTCGAAGGGCGCGGTTCTCGCGATGACGCGCGAGATCGCGGTGGAGTACGCGCGCAAGGGCATCCGCGCGAACGCGCTCTGCCCCGGCCCGATCCAGACGCCACTGCTCCTCGCGCTGCTGTCGGATGAGCAGAAGAAGCAGCGCCGCTTCGTGCATATCCCGATGGGGCGTCTCGGGCAGGCAGAGGAGCTCGCCAAGGCCGCGCTGTTCCTCGCCTCGGACGATTCCAGCTACATGACGGGGGCGTCGCTCATCGTCGACGGCGGCATCACCGCCGCGTACGTCACCCCCGAGGATTAGCGAGCGAGCCCTCAGACCGCTTGCGAGTTGAACACCGGCCGGAGCGCCTCGTAGACGGCTCGGTACCGCACATAGGACTCGTCGTATCGGTCGCGCGTTGCGGGGTCGGGCTCGTGGATCTCGGGCCGGAACGCCACGAAGGCCTCCACGGCATCGCCGACCGACGCGTGCAACCCGGCCCCGACCGCCGCCAGGATCGCCGCGCCGGTCGCGGTCGTCTCCACCGACACGGGCACCCGGACCGGAAGACCCGTCACGTCCGCCTTGATCTGGCGCCACAGAGGCCCCTTCGCCCCTCCCCCGACGATGGTGAGCCGCTGCACGTCGAGGCCGGCGTTACGCATCGCCGTGAGGATGTCGCGCAGTGCGAACGCGCTGCCTTCCAAGATCGCGCGGGTCATGTGGTCACGTGTATGCGCCAACGTGAGCCCGTAGAAGACACCGCGTGCCGCACCGTTCCACTCCGGCGCCATCGCACCCTGCATGCACGGCAGGAAGACCAACCCTTCGGCGCCGGCCGGTACGTGCCCGGCTTCGGTCGACAAGAAGTCGTAGGCGTCGCCCAGGCCCACCGCCTCGGCGTCGCGCTCGATCGGTGCGAACTGATCGCGCCACCACCGCAGGTTGCCGCCCGACACGAATCCGGGGTTCTCGAGCAGCCACGCATCGGGGTCGGCATGGGGGTGGCACTCGACGAGCATGGTCGGGTCTTCCCTCGGCTCGGCGCTCGCCGCGCAGACCGGCTCCGCGGTCCCGACCACGTCGCAGACGTCGCCGGGTGCGTAGACCCCCGCCCCGAGCGTGGCTGCCATCTCGTCGCCACACCCTGTGGCCACCACGGTCGTCGTCTCGAGCCCACTTCGCTCGGCGAAGCTCGCCGTCACGGTACCGGCGACGTCGGGCCCGCCGCCGAGGGCCGGCAACATCTCGCGATCGATGCCGGCCGCGTCGAGGGCGACGTCGGACCACGCCTTCGTCCTGGGGTCCAGCAGCGCGAGCGATGACGCGTTCGAGTGGTCGACGCCGAGCGCGCCTGTCACGGCCCGCAACACGTAGGACCCCGGCGGCATGAGGTGGGCGGCCGAAGCCCAGGCGTCGGGCTCCTCGTCGCGGACCCACATCGCCTTGAACACCGCATGCGACGAGTCGAGGTTGGCGCCCACCGCGCGGTAGAAGTCGGCGGGCTTGATCCGTTCCGCGAGCGCCGCCGCCTGTGCTTCGGCCCGGCGGTCCATCCAGATCATGGCCGGACGCACCGGGCGGCCGGCCGCATCGGCCACCACCATGCCATCGAGCTGCGAACCGAACGACAACCCCGCGACCCCGGCCGCGCCGCCCGGACACTCGGCCACGAGACGGCGGCAGGTGCTCGCGACGGCGGCGGTCCAGTCGTCGGGATCTTGCTCGGCCCAGGTGGGTTTCGGGAACGACAAGGGGTACGTCTCGTACGCCGAGGCGACCAGCGTGCCCTCGGCTTCATAGAGCGCCGCGTTGGTCCCCTGGCTCCCGACGTCGCACCCGATGACGTAGCCGTCGCTCACGGCACGATCACCATCTTGAGACCCGTGCCCGCGCGGATGGTCTCGAAGGCGTCGGCGATCTGCTCGAGGCCCCAGCGATGGGTGACCACCTTCGCGAGCTCGTCCTGCTTGCGGTCGAGGTAGTCCATCGTGATCCGGTACTGGCGGTGGGTGGCCCCGTACGCGCCCCGGATGTCGAGCTCCTTGTAGTGCAGCTCGTTCATGTCGAGCGGGCTGACCGGGTCGTGTTTCGGCAGGCCGGCGAAGTACACGACGGTGGCACGTTTGGCCGCCATCTGGAGCGCCGCTTGCTGCGCCGGCTTCGCCGGCGCAGCAACGCTGACTCGCTCGGCACCGTGCCCGCCCGTACGCGAGAGCACCTCGTCGACCCCGTTGTCCTCACCCGCCACCCAGGCATCGTCGACCGCCTGACCGATGGCGTCGAGCGCGACCTTCAGGCGCTCGCCACTGACGTCGGTCATGAACACCTTCGACGCCCCACGGTCGCGCGCCATGACCGCCTGCCAGCAGCCGATCGGACCCGTCCCGACGATCACGACGGTGTCGCCGAGCCGCACGTCCAGCTGCTCGATGCCGTTGAGCGCGCACGCGAACGGGTCGGCGACGGTCGCGAGGTCCGACGGCAGCTCGGGCGGCAGCGGGATCAGGTTCTTGGTCGCGATGGGCGGCACGCCCGCGAGCTCGGCGTAGGCGCCCGGGAACGGGTCGTAGCCGTACAGCAGGTGATGCTCACAGAGGTTCTGGAACCCCTCGAGGCACCAGCGGCAGGTGCCGCACGTGAGGATCGACCCCAAGAACACGCGATCGCCTGCCGCCACCCCCGGGGGCAACACCGCCTCGGGACCGACATCGGCGAGCACGCCCACGGGCTCGTGACCGAGCTGCCACGGCGCGGGGGCCTTGGGATCGCCATTGAAGAACGTCCGGGCATCGGTGCCGCAGATCCCACAGGCCTCGACATGCAGCACCGCCCCCGCCGGGTCCAGCACCGGCTCGGCCGCGTCGTCGCGCACCTCGACCTCGTTGACCCCGGTCATGAAGGCGGCACGCATCAGACCGTCTCCTCCTCGAGCGCGGCCAGGGCCTTCTCGGCGCTCCACCGCTCGCGGATCACCCGCGACAGCGCACGCGTGATCGCCTCGGGGGAGCTGTGCATGAAGATGTTGCGGCCGACCGAGCATCCGATCGCACCTGCCTCGACGGCCTGTTGCATGCGGGTCAGCAGCTCGGCGTCAGCCAGACGGGAACCACCGGCCAGGACCACCGGGATGCCGTTCGCCGCCTCGACGCACCTGCCGAACGAGTCCTGGTCGCCGGGCCAGTTGGTCTTCACGATGTCGGCGCCCAGCTCGGCGCAGAGACGGACGTTTCGCCGCAGGTATTCGAAGCCGTACTGCTGTTGCAGCTCCTCCACGGTGGCGTAGGTCGTGGGGAACTCGGCCTCGGCGATGAACGGCATGCCGAGCGCGGCGCATTCGCGTCCGACGCCGGCCAGGATGTCGATCATGCCGGCCTCGGTCTCACCACCCAGCGCGGTGAACAACACGACGGCGTCGGCCCCGAGCACGAGCGCCTCCTCCACCTCGCCGATCTGCACGATCTGCGGGCGGTCGCCGCCGGGGCTGGCGCTCGCCGATAGCAACATGGCGAGCGAGGTGGCCGGCCCGAATCCCTCGTGAGCGATGCGGATCATGCCCTTGCTCATCATGATCACGTTGGCCCCGCCGGCGACCGTCTCGCGCGCCCGCGTCGTGATGTCGGCGAGGGGCTCCAAGAAGACCGGCGACGTCATGCCGTGATCGAGCGCGCAGATGACCGACACGCCTGCCTCGTCGATGACCCGCTTCATCCTCATCGCCTTGCCAACGCTCATGCCGATCTCCTTCCCGGTCCACGCCGTACGACGCTGAACTCGAACGCCTCCGCGACGTGATGCTCCTCGGACAACAGCAGTGGCTCGCCCTCGACGCCGTAGTCGACCTGTCGCAGATACAGCAGCAGCTCCCCCGCCTTCACCTTGAGCCGCTTGCCCATCTCCTTGTCCGCCCGTTCGGGCGCCACCGTCACGATGCCGTGCGCCACCGGCTGCGCGAGGTGATCCAAGATCTCGTACAGCGACCCGTCGAGGGGCATCGCTGCGAGCTCGGTGGCGGAGAGCCGGGTCGACGAGATGACGTCGCGCGAGAACACGACCGCGCGCCCGTCGGCGGTGCGCACCCGTTCGAGGACGACGACACCATCACCCGGCGCGAGGTCGAGCGCCGCCGCCTCGTCGGCCGAGACCCCTTGCGTGTGGATCGCGCTCTGCGTCGTGCCCGGCCGCATGCCGGCAGCACGGATCGCCTCGGTGACGCCGAAGTTCACGTCGAGGTTGTTGCGCAACCGTGGCCGGTGGGTGGCGTAGGTGCCCGCACCGCTGGTCCGCGTGAGGAAGCCGTCTTCCTCGAGCGACCGCAGGGCCTCGCGGAGCGTGGCGCGCGACACGCCCATCTCCTCGGCCAGCTCGGGCTCGGGCGGGAGCTTCGAGCCGGGGCGGATCCGTCCAGTGGCGATCCGCGACACGAGCTCGTCGCGAATGCGGAACGACAGCCGCTTCTTCACGCCACCTCCTCCCGGGTCGACCGACACGCTACCTTTGTCAGACAAACTTCGTCAAACGGTCCCACGGCGAACGTGTGTCGCGGTAGGGTCGCCACAGATGGTCGTACCGCTCGCCGTGGGTGTCCCCGCTTGGCCCGAGATCGAGGGTGGCTGGGATCCTTGGGCGATCTTGACGGTTGCCATCGCGGTGGTATTCATCCCACGCGCCCTCCACACCAGGCTCTCTGTCACGGTCCTCGTTGCGTGCGTCGTGACGGGCGCGCTCCTGGCCGCCGCGATCGATGCGTGGGGGGTGCCCCTCGCGGTCGCCCTGGCGCTGGGAGCGGGCCTGGCGCTCCGTTGGGTCGGCGGCCGGCGAGAGCCACCTGCTCGCGTTTGACAGACAAACCCGCCGTGTGGCTGGATACGCGCGGAGGCGTGCGATTCGGCTCCAGAGGGAGGTAGACATGTCCGAACGGAAGGTGGGCTCCGTCACCTACCAAGAGGTAGGTGAGGAGTACTTCCAGGCACGCGGGCTGAAGCGGCATGCTGGCGTTTGGTCACTGTGGGCCCTCGGGGTCGCAGCCGTCATCTCGGGCGACTTCTTCGGGTGGAACCTCGGGCTGCTGAGCGGTGGGTTCGGCGGGCTCTTCATCGCGACGATCGTCGTCACGATCATGTACTACGGCCTCTGCTTCTCCATCGCCGAGATGTCGCCGGCGTTGCCGCACACAGGCGGGGCGTATTCGTTCGGACGATCGGCGATGGGCCCCTGGGGTGGGTTCATCACGGGGCTCGCTGAGAACCTCGAATACGTCGTGACGCCTGCGGTGGTGGTCGTCGCGATCGGTGCCTACATGGATGCGATCGTCATCGATCTGTTCGATGTCGACGTTCCGCAGGGCGTGTGGTGGGTCGGGTTCTACATCATCTTCGTCGGGCTGAACATCGTGGGCATCGAGACGACGATGCGCTTCACGGTCGTGATCTGTTTCTTGTCGCTGGCCATCTTGGGCGTGTTCTTCGTGTCGGCGTTGACCGACTTCAGCTTCGATCACCTGACGAACATCCCGCCCGAAGAGGGGAACTCCGATTTCCTCCCGTTCGGGATCGAAGGGATCTTCAAGAACCTCCCGTTCGCGATCTGGTTCTATCTCGCGATCGAGGAGCTGCCGCTCGCGGCAGAGGAGTCCCTGGACCCGCGACGTGACATCCCGAAGGCCACGATGTGGGGCCTGGGGGCACTCGTCGTGACCGGGTTCCTCGTCTTGTTCCTGAACACGGGAACGAGCTCTGGCGCGGCAGGCATCGGTGACACGGCCGAGCCGCTGTTCCAGGGGTTCAAAGACGTGTTCGGCGACGGTACGGCCGCATCGTTGCTCGCGCTGGTCGCGGTGGTGGGGCTCGTGGCGAGCTTCCACACGATCATCTTCGCCTACGGTCGCAACATCTTCTCGCTGTCGCGCGCCGGCTACTTCCCGCCGTGGATGTCGATCACGCACGGCGTCAGGAAGACCCCGTACGTTGCGCTGCTCCTCGGTGGCGTCGTCGGCATCGGTCTCGCGTGGTGGATCAGCGAAGCGACCGGCTCCGACGTGGGCGCTGCCCTCCTCACCATGGCGGTGTTCGGGGCCGTGATCTCCTACGCGATGCAGATGCTCTCGTTCATCCTGCTCCGGCAGAAGCTGCCGAACATCGAGCGTCCGTACCGGAGCCCCGTGGGCATCTGGGGAGCAGCGATCGCAGGCGTGATCGCGGTCGTCTCCCTCGTGTCCCTGTACCTCGACGAGACCTACCGACCGGGCGTGATCGGGACGGCCATCTGGTTCGTGCTCGGGCTCGTGTACTTCGCGGTCTCGGGGCGGAACAAGCTCGTGCTCTCGCCGGAGGAGGAGTTCGCGCTCACCAGCGGTAACAAGGGCGTTCCTGGAGAGACGTCGTTCGTGGCGTCTCGTGCCGAGCAGGAGGCGATCCTCGGCGGGTCGTCGTCGGAGCCGCCGGCCCCGACGATGCCGTCCGGCTAGAGACCGGCTGAACCACAGCGACGCACACGGGGCGGCGGGCGACACGCCCGCCGCCCCGCTCGTCATGAGGAGGAGCGATGCACGTCAAGGGGATGCTGAACGCCGAGGAGCTGTCCGACCTCTCGGCCGCCGGCCATATCGACACCGTGTTGTGCATGTTCAGCGACCTGCAAGGCCGCTTCATGGGCAAGCGGGTCCTCCCCGACTTCTTCCTCGAGGAGATCATGGCCGAAGAGGGCCTGCACGCGTGCTTGTACCTGCTCGCGGTCGACATGGAGATGGAGCCGCTCCCCGGGTACGCCTACGCGAGCTGGGATACCGGCTACGGCGACTTCCGGATGGTCCCCGACCTCGCGACGCTCCGTCGGTGCCCATGGCTCGAGAAGACGGCCATGGTGATCTGTGACATCTATGAGGAGGAGGAGCCCGAGAAGCAGGTCGAGGTCGCGCCGCGCACCATCTTGCAACGGCAGATCGAACGGGCGGCCGACGTCGGCTTCCTGATCAAGACCGGGAGCGAGCTCGAGTTCTACCTGTTCCAGGACTCCTACCGCGAGCTGGCCGAGCGCAGCTACCGCGACCCGCGACCGTCCTCCCCTTACATCATGGATTACCACATGCTGCAGACCACCCGCGACGAATGGGTGATCCGGCAGATCCGCAACCACATGCGGGGCGCGGGCATCCCGGTCGAGTTCAGCAAGGGCGAGTTCGGCAAGGGCCAGCACGAGATCAACATCACCTACTCCGACGCGCTGTCCAACGCTGACCACCACGCCCTCTACAAACATGGGGTGAAGGAGATCGCCGAGCTGAACGGTGTCGCCGCGACCTTCATGGCGAAGTGGACGATGGCCGAGGCGGGATCGAGCTGTCACGTGCACTCCAGCGTCTGGAGCGCCGACGGCGAGGAGTCGCTGATGTACGACGCCGACGGCACCCATCACATGAGCGACACCTACCGCTGGTACATGGGCGGGCTCATCGCCACGGCGCGCGAGATGTCGTGGATGTACGCCCCGTTCGTGAACTCCTACAAGCGCTACCAGCTGGGCTCGTGGGCGCCGACGGCGATCGTGTGGAGCCGCGACAACCGCACGTGCGGCTACCGCACGGTCGGCGAGCACAAGGCCGCGCGCGTGGAATGCAGGCTCCCGGGCGCCGACGCGAACCCGTACCTCGCCTTCGCCGCCACGATCGCGAGCGGCCTGTGGGGGATCGCGAACCAGATCGAGCCGCCCGAGATGTTCGTGGGCAACGCATACGAAGCGAAGGAGGTTCCCCGCGTGCCGAGCAGCTTGCACGAGGCGATCGAGGCGTTCCGCGGCTCGACCGTGGCCCGCGAGGCCTTCGGCGACTTCGTGTTCGAGCACCTGCTGAACACCGCCGAACAGGAGCAGATCATCTTCGACAACCAGACGGTGACCGACTGGGAGCTGGCCCGCTACTTCGAACGCGGATGACCGACCCGCTCCTTCAGCGCATCATCCGGTCGGTCCCGGGGTGGGAACGGATCACGTTCGAAGCCCGGCCCCTCGAAGGCGGCATCACGAACCGGAACTACCTGGTAACCGTTGAAGGGTCTCGGTACGTCCTTCGCGTGCCCGGCGTCGATACCGAGCTCCTGGGGATCGACCGTGCCAACGAATACCGGGCGGCGTCCGTCGCCGCCGACGCCGGCATGGGACCCGAGGTGGTGGCGTTCCTGCCCGAGACGGGTTGCTTCGTGACCCGGTTCGTCGACGGCGCCCATATCCCCATGGCCGACCTCCGTGACGATCACGTGCTCGGGCTCGTGGTGCGGTCGCTCCGGGCGTTCCACGCCGGGCCGCCGGTGCCATCGTCGTTCCCCGTGTTCCGCATCGTCGAGCGGTACCGCGAGGTCGCCGGGGCGCGCGGCGTCGAGGCCTCGGCCGCTTACGACGAGGCCCACACCGTAGCCGCTCGCATCGAGGACGCGTTCGGCGTGCACCCGTCGCCGCTCACGACGTGTCACAACGACCTGCTGAACGCGAACTTCCTGCGCGACGGCGACCACGTCTGGCTCGTGGACTACGAATACGCCGGCATGGGCGATCCGTTCTTCGACCTCGGGAACCTGGCGGTGAACAACGACCTCGACGAAGCAGCGCAGGAGGCTTTGCTGCGTCACATGTACATCGACGTCCGCGAGCGTCACCGTGCGAGGCTCGCGTTGATGCGCATCATGTCCGACTTCCGCGAGGCGATGTGGGGTGTGGTCCAGCAGGCGATCTCGACGCTCGACGAAGATTTCGGCGCCTACGCCGACCGGCACTTCACGCGCCTGCTCGCGAACGTCACCACCTTGCCCATGGACGACCTCCTCCTCGCCGCCCAGGAGCCCCCGTAGTCGTGGGGTCCTTCCGGGTCGTCGTGATCGGTGGAGGGGTCGCGGGCGCCTCGATCGCGTACCACCTCGCCGAGCGGGGCCTGGGTGCCGACACGGTGCTGCTCGAGCGGAGCGAGCTGACGAGCGGGTCGACGTTCCATTCGGCCGGCTTGGTGGGCCAGCTCCGCTCGAGCGTGTCGCTCACCCGGATGATGATGTATTCGACCTCGCTCTACCGGCGCCTGGGCGCCGAGACGGGCATCGACGTCGGGTGGCGCGAGGTCGGGTCGCTCCGGCTCGCGGGCTCGCCCGAACGCATGCAGGAGCTGGAACGCCTCGCCGGCAGTGGGCAGACGTTCGGGCTCCCCCTGCAGATCGTCTCGACAGATAGCGCGCTCGCGCGGTGGCCGCTGTTCGACCCCACCGAAATCTTGGGTGCGGCCTGGCTCCCCACCGACGGGCAGCTCGACCCGTCGAACCTGACGTTCGCGCTCGTCGAAGGTGCGCGACGCGGCGGCGTCGAGGTCCGCACGAACACCCGCGTCACCGGCGTCGACGTCGCTGCAGGTCGTGTTCGGGGCGTGACGACCCAGGAGCACGGACCCATCGAAGCGGAGACGGTGATCAACGCGGGCGGCATGTACGCATGGCAGATCGGCCGGCTCGCAGGCGTCGAGGTCCCCGTGGTGCCGTTCGAGCACATGTACGTCTTGACCGAGCCGATCGAGGGCATCACGCCTGATCTGCCCACGATGCGCGACCCCGATCGCCTCGTCTACTTCAGGGGCGAGGCCGGCGGCGGGCTCGTGATGGGCGGCTACGAACGCAACCCGCAAGCCTGGCACGTTCACGACGGACCTCCCGCGGACTTCAACCACCAGCTGTTGCCCGATGATTGGGAGCGGTTCGGCCCCATCGCCGAGGCCGCCACGTCGCTCGTCCCCGCGATAGCCGCCGCGGGCATCGCGAGCTCGATCAACGGCCCAGAGGCGTTCAGCCCCGACGGCGAGTTCCTTCTGGGTGAGACCGAGCTGCGCGGGTTCTACGTGGCGACAGGGTTCGGTGCACACGGGATCGCCGGCGCCGGCGGCATCGGCAAGGTCATGGCCGAGTGGGTCGTCGACGGCGAGCCGGCCTGGGACCTGTGGAGGATGGACGTCAGGCGGTTCGGACCGCACTACAGGTCACGGCGCTACTCCGAGACGCGCGCCACCGAGATCTACGCGACGAACTACGACATCCACTACCCCGGCCAGGAGCGTCTCGCCGGACGGCCACTCAAGATGGCCCCGACCTACGGCCGTCTGGAAGCGCTCGGTGCCGTATTCGGCGAGAAGGCGGGGTGGGAACGCGCGAACTGGTTCGCCTCGAACGAAGACCCGGCCTTCGAGGACCGCCGCCCGTTCGGCTGGGCGGGTGAGGTGTGGTCGACGGCCATCGTCGTTGAACACCTGGCGTGCCGAGAGCGCGCGGCGCTCTTCGACGAGTCATCGTTCGCCAAGATCGAGGTCTCTGGGTCGGGGGCGGAGGCGTTCTTGCTGCGGATGTGCGCCGGAGGTGTCGACCGAGCGCCCGGCAGGGTCACGTACACGCAGTTGCTCAACCAGCGCGGCGGCATCGAGTGCGACCTCACCGTGACGCGGATCGCGGAAGACCGCTTCCTGCTTGTCACCGGGACGGCGTTCGGGGCGCACGACCTCGCGTGGCTCCGCAAGCACCTGGTGCCCGACGAAGACAGCATCCATGTGCGCGACGTCACGTCGTCGATGGCGTGCTTCGGTCTGTGGGGCCCGAGGGCCCGCGACGTGCTCGCGGGCGTGTGCGCAGACGACCTCTCGACCGACGCGTTCCCGTTCATGACGGCGCAGCGGATCACGGTCGGCGACGCGCCGGTCTTGACGGTGCGCGTGACCTACGTCGGCGAGCTCGGCTGGGAGCTCTACGCGCCCAGCGAGCTCGCGGTGCACGTCTGGGACACGCTGATGGCGGCGGGCGCTTCGAACGGCATGGTGCCCGCCGGCTACCGGGCGATCGACACCCTCCGCCTGGAGAAGGGCTACCGCGCGTGGGGGTCGGACATCACGCCCGAGGACGACCCCGTGGAGGCCGGCCTCGGGTGGGCCGTCCGCGAGGGCGGTGGGTTCATCGGCGCCGAGGCGCTCGCCGCGAAAGGTCGAGCGCGTGAGCGAGCGCTCGCGTGCCTGGTGTTGGAGGACCCCCGCGCGATGGTCCTGGGCGTCGAGCCGGTGTTCCAGGGCGACGACGTGATCGCGCGGGTCACCAGCGGCGGCGCGGGCTACGCCATCGGCGCCTCGATCGCCTTCGCCTACCTCCCCACGCGACTCACCGATCCGGGCACCCGGCTCGCCGTCCGGGTCTTCGACCGCATCGTCCCGGCGGAGCTGGTTCAGGCTCCCCTGTGGGACCCCTCCGGCTCCCGCCTCCGGAGCTGACGGTCCAGATCGATCCCCTCAGATTCAAGCCGTTCCGATGCGGGGTAGTGGGTCAGTTCGAATGGATCCACTCGTGATGCGGTTGGAACGCGCCTCTTGACCGTGTCGGTGCTCGGGCATAGCTTGAAGGTGTAGACGGGGGTGGAGAAGATGACGGTGCTCATCAGGTCTCGCGGCCAGAGGCGAGCCGCCTTCGCTGTCAGTTCGATCGTTGGAATCGTCACGCTCTCCTTGGGTGCGGCCGCCCTCGCGGGCGCCGGTGACAAAGTTCCTTCAACAGACCCAGGGCCATACATCAACTACTGTCCCACTCAAGACCAGGTGGAGACGCATTTCGAAGAGTTCGGTTTCGACTACAAGCCAACGGGGGTATGCGGGGAGGATGGGCACCAGGTTTCGACCCCGAGCGCCGAGGAGAGCCCGCGCTCGAACGCCGAGGCGCGGAAGCAGGCTCGGGAGTTGCTGGCTGGCGCCGAACGAGTCCCTGATGGCGACGGTGACCCGGCCACGATGGAACTCGTTCTGTCGGACGGCACACACGTGATGCTGACCATCGAAGGCGATCTTGAGTACTACGCGGACATGACCCCAGCAGAACTCGCAGAGGCCATCTACGGCGAGGAACCCTAGATACGTCGGCGCGCTCGCGCTACTTCTGATCCTGGGCGTCGCGTCAAGTGCTTTCGCCGACAACGTTGATCCTCTCGACGCTCACTGGAGCGATGGCAACAACCCAAGGGCGTTCGTCACGTTCGTTGACTTCACAGGGAGTCAGTGGCCGGTCCTTGCGGCAGCGAGCGAGTGGTCGACTGAACCTAACATCGACGTTTACTACGGCTACCAGAGTTGCGGTGGAACGGGACACTGCGTTGAGGTCAGAACGGAACAGATGAGCCCACCTTGCACAGGTGCTGGCTACCTCGCCGGTTACAGCGTCAATACCCCGCCCGGCGGGCACCTCACCGGAGGATCGACATCCACGTATGTCAGATTCAATAGCAAGTGCGGGAACCAGCAGAATTACGCTGATGGTGATCGCAGGGCTCTAGCCTGCCATGAACTCGGCCATATCCTTGGCTTGGAGCATTCTGCGTCGAGTCAATCATGCATGCAGGCTGTCGAAATCACGGCGCAATCCCGTCACCCACGGCAACACGACTTCGACATGCTGCATGACCAGATCTATGGCCACAATGACCCGTAGCCGATGAGGGTCTTCGACCGCATCGTGCCCGCCGTGGTCGTCGACGCTCCGCTCTACGACCCCGAAGGCGAACGTCTGCGTCGGTGAGCGCTCAGGTGCCCGCGACCGGCACGTCGGGGCCGGCGAAAACGTTCCCGTTCCAGTAGGCCTCGAGCCGCCGGGTGCCCTTGCGCCACCCCTTCACGTCGAGGTGTAGCTGCTCGGGCGGATCGAGCCTCCCCCAGTCGTGATGCAGGACGAACCCCGGACACTGCAGATCGCCGAACCGGTGCGGACGCCGCGAGCTGCGGGTGAAGCTCGAACGGCGACTCGATCGCGGCGCCTCGCAGTGCGCCTCGAGCCAGACGTAGGAGCCGACCGGGCCACGCCGGGGATCGAGCCACACCCAGACCTCGCCCCCGCGCTCGGCGATGAACGCGTCGGCCTTCGGTGAGGTGACGATCCGCATGGCGACCCGGGGTGCGCGGGGCGGCCGGCCGAAGGCCGGCCGCCCCACCCACGTCCTCAGCCTGTCGGGGCGATCCCCGACAGGTCCTCCTCGGGTGGCACCACCGGCGCCCATGGCTTGTTCCGCTGGACGAGCCAGTAGTAGAGAGCCCCCGCGATCAAGATGGCGGAGAAGACGGTCCAGATGACCGGCAGCTCGTTCAGGAAGTCGATCTTGAAGTCGACGAGCTGATCGCCTTCCACGTAGTAGTCGGACTGGACCGGCTTCGGGTTCGAGAAGATCCGGAGGTAGTTCGAGTTCGATGCCTCGCCCTGATCCCACGTGCTCGTGGCCTGTGACGGAGTCAGGAAGTTCAGCAGCATCGCGGCCCCCCACAACACCGCGACGATGTTGACGACCAACCCAAGGGCGCCGAGCTTGAACGGCGCCGATGTTTTGGGCCAGCCCTTCGTCCGGGCGCGCAGCACGGCGAGGTTGCCGAGCAGGTAGCTGACGTAGATCGATGCCGTCGCCCCCACCGCGATCACTGCCGCGCCGGCGAACTGGATGAACGGGACCGCCGCGAGCAGGCCGACGACCACGCAGGTCATCACCGGGGTGTGGAGCCTGGTGTTGACCTTCGCGAGCGCTCCCGAGAACGGCAGCTGGTCGTCGCGCGCCATGCCGAACGCGAGGCGGATCGTGGCGGTCTGGATCGACATGCAACACACGAAGATGGCCGCCGCCACGACGATCAGGTAGAGCGTCGTCAGCCCTTGCGACAACACCTGGCCGATGATCACGCCCGGTCCCGACACCAGGCCGGTCGACTCATCGGCGATGCTCGGAGCAGCGATCAACACGCCCCACAAGAACACGGCGCCGATGACGAAAGCGCCGATGACCGATCCGATGACGGCCTTCGGCGCCTCGACCCGTGGGTTCCTCGTCTCCTCGGCGAGCGTCGACGCGGTGTCGAACCCGTAGATCACGTAGAGCGACATGAACATGCCAACCAGGAAGAAGGGCATCGTCGTCGACGCCGGGAACTCGCCGAAGTTGCCCGCCTTGGCCGAATCGGTGATGACCCCGATGCCGTTGTTGTCGTGCGCGATGGCCAAGATGATCGCGAACACCACCATGCCCAAGATCTCGAAGACCACGCCGGTGTTGTTGACGATCGCGACCAGCTTCACGCCGTACACGTTCAGCACCGTGATCAGCGCGAGCGTGATCAAGGCGACGATCTTCGCGTCGGCGCTGAAGAGGGTCGCGTTGAGCTCCCAGTTGAAGACGTCGTTCAGCACGGGGATCAACGCGATCGGGAGGGTGGCGCACACCGATGCCACCGTCAAGATCCCGGCGAACATGTAGAACCAGCCGGTGATCCACGCATAGCCGCGCCCGGCCAAGAACTTCGTCCATTGGAAGACCGAGCCGGCCAGCGGGAAGTGGCTCGTCACCTCCGCGAAGTTCAGCGCCACGATGAGCTGGAACACGGCCACGACCGGCCAGGTCCAGAACAGGTGAGCCCCGAGCGCCGACATCCCCAGGAAGAACAGGGTGAAGATACCGGTGGATGGTGAGATGTAGCTGAACGCCACCGCGAACGAGCTGAACGTCCCCAGGTCACGCTTCAGCTCCTGCTTGTAGCCGAACGTCTCCAGGTCGGCGGTGTCACGTTCGACCTGCGAAGCACTGCTCTCCATGCTCGCCATGGACCCCCCTTCCGTCCCTCTCCGATCCGAACCAAGCGGGCTGGCCCTGCGCCGGGCCGCGAGGAGCATGCGCCCGTCTTGGCGTGCGCGCAACTCGCTGAGGGGGTCGAGGGTGGTTCCCTTGGCCCGATCATGCGATCGCTTCGGCGAGGACGCGGATCGTGGTGGCGTCCTTCGTCCGAGCCAGGACCGTCGTCGCACCGGCATCGGCGAAGGCGGCCAGCCGGTCACAGACCATCGCGGCCGGTCCGACGAGCGCGATCGCATCGACGAGCGCGTC
>Ga0247727_10011274_pt1 | contig 15637 bp, 15 predicted proteins | sample WisWelCaveWW1625_FD_202498 | JGI IMG/M metagenome (GOLD analysis project Ga0247727, IMG submission 202498) | Biofilm microbial communities from Wishing Well Cave, Virginia, United States - WW16-25 | ecosystem: Environmental > Aquatic > Deep subsurface > Groundwater > Cave microbial mat | place...
TGGTTTCGAGCGTGGCGGGTCTGCTGAAGTCGCCCTGGCGCATCCGTTCCGAGACGCGGTCGAGGGCGTGCACCGCGCGCACCACCCCGATGTAGAAGCCTGCATAGAGGTAGGAGACCAGGACGAATGCCGTGGCCACGATCGCGAGCAGGAAGCCGCGGCGCCAGACGAACCCAGCTACGCGCACCCCGAGCAGCCTGTCGAGCGCGACGGCCACGGTGCGTTGGTGCGCGAAGAGCGCGACGAGCGCGCTGGCCGCCGCGCTCGCGCTGGTGTCGCCAGCAGCCACCCGCGTGAAGGCCGCTGCTAGTGGCCGCCCGGTGAGCTCGAGCTGGGGACGCAGCCCTGGGTTCTCGCGCGCAGCCACCCCGTGGCCGCGCACCAGGCTGTCGCGGAGCGCGCGCGCCGCGCCGAGTCGCGAGGCTGGCCGGGACGTCACCGGAATCTCGCCCAGCGCTGCGGCGAGCTCGGGCAGACGCGTCACGACCGCATCCATCAGGTAGTAGCTGTCGAGCTCGGGGTCGAGGATCAGGTTCGAGGTGTCGCCGGCGTGGGCGAGCAGCCCCAGCGCGGCGCTGCTGCGCGCATCCAGGGGGGCTCCGACATCGAGCGCTACCTCGCGCACTTTCGCCCAGATCTCGGTGGTCTCGAGCTCGCGCTCGAAGCGCGGATCGAGTGAGTCGATCGCTTTCACCGCCAGCGCCACCGCAGCCTCGTCCCCGAGCAGGAGCGGCTCCAGCAGCTGGTGCACGGCGGAGACGTAGGCGAGGCCGGTGCGCTCCTTGTCGGCGAACGCGATGCGCTCGTGGATCTCGGCCAGCCACAGCAGCAGCGTGAGCACGAGGGGGATGGCGAGGAGCCCGGTAGTCAGCGCGAACTTGCGCCGATAGCGCAGCTGGTTCATCAGCCAGACCGCGGGCCAGAGCAGGGGATTCACCGCGCCATCATTCACCAGCGGACCCCGCGCCGACAAGGGGATTCGCTTGACAGGGTGTGCACGCGTGGCGGACGATTGCGCCCGGGGGGGGCAAAGACCCGGGAGCACACGCGCTGCGCGTCTATATCGTCGACGACAGCCGCACCCAGGCCGAGATCGCCCGCGGGCTGCTCGAGCAAGCGGGCCACCAGGTACAGGTGAACAACTCGAGCGTCGCCGCGCTCGCCGAGATCCCGGCGCAGCGCCCTGACTGCGTGCTGATGGACATCATGATGCCGGAGTTGGACGGCCACGAGCTGTGCCGGCGGCTGCGCGCGCTGCCGGAGCTGGCCGGAACGAAGCTCGTGATGGTGTCCGCGAAGGCCTACCACTACGAGCGGCGGCGGGCGCTCGAGATGGGCGCGGATGGCTTCTTCCAGAAGCCCCTCGATCTAGCACGCTTCTCCGGAGACCTCGGGCGCCTGGTCGCCGACACGCTCACGGTCGGCTTCTGGGGTGTGCGCGGCACACTCCCGATCTCGCGCCGCGATTCGCTGCGTTACGGCGGCAACACTTCGTGTGCGAGCGTGTCCTTTCCCGACGGGCGGCTCTTCGTATTCGACGCCGGCACCGGCATCAAGGCGCTCTCCGACTCGCTGGCAGCGTCGAAGCGCGTACGCATCGACACCTACCTGTTCATCTCCCACGCCCACTGGGACCACATCAACGCGCTGCCCTTCTTTGCGCCGCTTTACAGCGTCGGTCACCGCATCGAGATCTCCGGCCCCGCCCAGGCTGATCTCTCGCTGCGCGAGCTGCTCTCACGTCAGATGGAATCCCCTTACTTCCCGATCAGCGCGCGCGAGTTCGCGGCGGACGTGCACTACCGCGAGCTGCGCGAGGGTGAGTTCGAGATCGGCCGCGAGCGACTCCGCACCATGCTGCTGAGCCACCCGGGCAGCTGCCTCGGCTACCGGCTCGAGCACGGCGGCCGCTCCATCTGCTACGTGACCGACAACGAGCTCTACCCGCCCGACTCACCCTTCCACTCCCCCGAGTACGTCGAGCAGCTCGCGGCCTTCGTGAGCAACGCGGATCTCTTGATCACCGATTGCGCGTATACCGACGAGGAGTACCCGGGGCGTGTCAACTACGGGCACTCCTGCGTCAGCCAGGTGGTGGACCTCGCCTGCCGGGCGCGCGTGAAGCGGCTCTGCTTGATGCACCACGACCCCGACCAGACCGACGCGATGGTCGATGCGAAGCTGGCGCGGGCGCAGCAGCTGATCGAGGCGCGTGGCGCTGCCACGGTGGTGAGCGCGCCGGCCGAGCTGAGCGAGCTCGATCTGTAGGGGGCGTAGTTGCTCCCGCGATGAAGACCTTCACGGTGATCCACCATCGCAGCGTGCCCGCGGCCCGAGATGGAAGATCGTGAGCGCGCGCCGGGTTTGCTCCTTGTACCGCCGATAGCCGCCGTAAACGGCACTGAGCTTTGCAAAGAGGACTGGCGTATCTGCGTCGCTCGCCGCTCGGGCGACGCACCTCATGTGCTCACGCCCGACCTGGATCTCGACGTCCGGGTTCGCCTTCACGTTGTACCACCACCCGGGGTAGCGATCCTCACCGCCGTTCGACGCGATGATCACGTAGTCTTCCCGGTCGCGGGCGAAGTAGAGCGGCGTGCTGCGCCTCCGGCCGCTCCTTCGACCGGTGGTCGTGAGAACGAGGATGTTCTTCCCGACCAGACGGCCCCCGAGGAGTCGATAGAGCCTTGCGTGTGCCGAGAAGATGGCTGGTGTGATCCGCCAGGACTCCCATCGAGACATCGTTCGCTCCTTTGCTGAACTGCGCGTCGCGTTTCGTGCCCTTGCGGCCAACCTGCGCAGGGCGACCTCCATGGCGACGTGGTGACCGGACTCGATGAGCCAAAAGTAGAGGCGACCGAGCCACGATCTGGGATGAACTGAGTTGTGGAGGACCGCCTGGAAGCTTCCCTCGGAAGTCCCGCGAACCGTGATCCCGAATCTCGCCACGAGGCCGGGGGCCCAGGTGCGAAGCAGCACGTAGGAACTGGACGGGTCGAGTCTCAGATCGTCGACGTAGAACCTCCCGAATGCGGTCTTCACGCAGTCACCGAGCGTGAGACGGGTCGCGGGGAGCTTGAAGACGGCGGCCACCAGGTCCGCGGGCGACAACAGCGAGGGCATGGGGCCGACGTGGGCGTCGATGTGCCACGCGCCCTGCATCGGCTTCGGAATCTCGGTGCGCTCGGGGGAGACTCGCATTGTCGGTCACGACGGCCGAGCGACGGGGCCTTCACCGATCCGCTCGGCCGCGCCTGTTGACAAGAACGCGCAAAATATACTATATATTCGGTACGTTCTGTGCAACCTGGGAGATGCCATGGACCCCGTCCTCCTTGTCGTCCTCGCTTTCGGGCTCTTCGCAGCCAGCCACATCGGGCTCGCCTGGCCGCCCCTGCGCCAGGCCCTGGTGACCCGCCTCGGGCGCTGGGGCTTCACGCTGCTCTTCACGCTCGTCGCCTGGATCACGTTCGGCTCGGCCGTCGCAACCTACGCCACGCATGCCGGCGAGGGGCCCGCGGGACTCGCTCTGGGAACGCACGCGGCGGCGCGCTTCGTGCTCGTCGCGGCGATCGTGGTCGGCTCGATGCTCATGGCCGGCACCTTCGCCGGCTACCTGGGCTCGCCCTATTCGATGGGGGGCGAGCAGAGGCGCGAGCCGCGCGGCCTCGAGCGCGTGACGCGCCATCCCTTCTTCGTGGGCACGGCGCTGCTCGGCGGCGCGCATGCGCTGCTGGCCACGCGCCTGATCGGCGCAAGCTTGATGGGATCCCTCGCGCTGTTCGCGCTGCTGGGCGCCTGGTTCCAGGACCGGAAGCTGCTCGCCCTGCGCGGTGAGCCCTACGCCGCGTACCTCGCGGCGAGCTCCACTGTGCCTTTCGCCGCGATCGCGGCCGGGCGCCAGCGCCTGGTCGCGTCCGAGCTGCCGTACGGCACGCTGCTACTCGGCCTCGCACTCGCCTGGCTGCTGCGCACGCTGCACGCACAGCTCTTCGACCACGGCGGCGCCTACGTGATCGCGGCCCTCGTGATCGGGCCCCTCGTGATCCTCGTGAGCGAGTGGCGCCGCGACCGCCGCTCGCGTCGTCCGTCAAAGGCGGTCGCGGTGGGATGAGCATGGACCGCGTCACCGGCACGCTCGCGGACGGCCTCGGCGCGGCCGCCGCCGCTTCGGGAATCCTCACGCAGCAGCAGGCCCGCATCTTCGGGCTCCTCTACCTGAGCGGCGGCCCGCTTTCGCTCGACGAGATCGCCGTAGAGCTCAGCCAGAGCAAGAGCAACGTCTCGCTCAACATCCGCGTGCTCGTCGAGTGGCACCTGGTGCGGCGGCGGCAAGTGCCCGGATCGCGGCGGGACCACTACGAGGCGGCAACGGACTTCTTTCGTGCCTTACAGGAGATCTTCGAGCGTCGCTTCCGCTGGACCGTGCGACAGGTGCTGGCGGCGGTGGCCGACACGCGGGCAGCGGTCGCGGCGGAGTCCCGGCGCGCGCCGGACGCCGACCTGGAAGGGCGCCTCGCGCGCCTCGAGGCGTTCTTCGGGCTGATCGACGCGGGGATCGCAGCCTTCGTGCGCGGCGAGGCCTTCCCTGCGGAGAAGCTCCGCAACGTGATTCCGCTGGTGACGGGGCGTTCGCGCACGCGTTGAGCGCTCACTGCCCTTCAGCCACGCGCCGCTTGACGTCCGCGCGCAGCTCGCCCTTCGCGACCTTGCCACCGGAGGCGCGCGGCAACGCGGGGAGCACGATCAGCCGCTCCGGCCACCACTCGCGCGTGGTGCCGCGCGCGGCGAGGTGCTCGCGCAATGCGTCGAGCGTGAGGCTCGCGCCAGGGCGCAGCTCGACGTAGACGCAGACGCGCTCGCCGTAGACCGGGTCGGGCATGGCGACGGCGGCGGCAAGTGCCACCGCCGGGTGCGTTACGACGGCCTCTTCGACCGCCGGCCCGCTGATGTTCTTGCCGCCGCGGATGATGAAATCGGCGACGCGGCCGACGACGCGCAGCACGCCGTCCGCGTCGATCGTCGCAATGTCGCCCGTGAGCATCCAGCCATCGCGGGTGTAGAGCCTGGCGTTCGCGGCGGCGTCCTCGTAGTAGCCGAGGCTCGTGACCGGCCCCTTGCAGGCGGGCTGGCCGCTGCCGCTCGCCGTGACGTCGTTGCCGGCGTCGTCGTAGAGCCGCGCTTGCATGCTCGGGATCACGTGGCCGGCGCTGCGCAGGCGCACCTCGCGTGTGTCGCGGGTGGTCGTGCAGGAGAGCGCGCCGGTCTCGTTCGAGCCGTAGAACTGGAGCACCGGGGCGCCGGTGCGTTCCTCGAACTCGGCGGCACGCTCGTACGGCACCGCCTCGCCGCCGGTGTAGAGCGCGCGCAGCGAGGAGAGGTCGTGCTTCGCGACGGCCGGGTCGTTCAGCAGCATGATGAACTGCGTCGAGACGGCGGCGAGCACCGTGACGCGGTGGCGCTCGATGCGGCGCAGCGTCTCCTCCGCGCTGAAACGCTCGAACACCACGCAGGGGGCGCCGAGCGCGGCGGGCGTGAAGTGCGCCGTCCAGAGCCCGAAGCCGAAGGGCGCCGGCAGCACAGAGCAGAACACGTCGGCGGGCGTCAGCTCGCCCGAGGCCACGGCCAGCTCATGGAAGTGGAACCAGCGCGCGGGGTGGTGCATCACGCACTTGGGCAGGCCGGTGGTGCCGGAGGTGGAGTTGAGCAGGAAGAGGTCGTTCACACCGAGCCGGCGCGCAGCGAGATCCGCCGGTGCCGGCGGGCCGCCCGCGTAGCAGGCCTCGTCGGTGTCGAGCTGGCGCTCGACCAAGACGTGATGGCGCAGCGCGGCGCCCTCGCGGCGCAGGTCTTCGTAGAGCGCACGGAAGTCGTGATCGCGCGAGGCGGGGCGCGTGACGAGCGCTGCGGCGCCGGACTTCCTCACCAGATGCCGGATCTCCTCACGCCCCGCGCGCGGGCCGATGCCCATCACCACGAGGCCTGCCTTCTCGCAGCCGACGAAGGCGACGTGCACGCCGGGCCCGTCGGGCAGCAGCACCGCGACGCGTTCTCCGGGCGCGAGGCCGAGGCCCGTGAGGTGCGCCGCGAAGCGATCGGAGCGGAGCGCGTACTCGGCCCAGGAGAGGTCCTCCGTGTCCGAGCAGAACGCGATGCCGTCGGGACGCTTTGCAGCGAGCGCGTCGATGCGGGCGGCGAGGGGCTGCACGGCGCAACAGCCTTCCAGAGCTCGCGTCGGTCTGCCATGCTGGCGCCGCGCCGGCTGGGAGGAGACTGCACCGTGAGCGATCTCGAAACGCTGCTCGACGAGGCCAAGGAGCTGCTGCCCGACCTGGTCGCGCTGCGCCGCGCCATCCACAGCGAGCCCGAGCTGGGGCTCGAGCTGCCGAAGACGCGCGAAAAAGTGCTGGAGCGGCTCGAGGCGCTGCCGCTCGAGATCGAGACGCACAAGCAATCGAGCGCCGTGGTAGCGACGCTGCGCGGCGCGAAGCCCGGTCGCTCGATCCTGCTGCGCGCGGACATGGACGCGCTGCCGATGCCCGAAGACACGGGCCTGCCCTTCGCGTCGAAGACGCCGGGAGCGATGCACGCCTGCGGCCACGACGCGCACACCGCCATGCTGGTGGGCGCGGCGCAGCTGCTTGCCGCCCGGCGTGCGGAGCTGCGCGGCAGCGTGGTGTTCATGTTCCAGCCTGGCGAGGAGGGCCACGCCGGTGCGCGCATCATGCTCGAGGAGGGGCTGCTCGAGCGCGAGCCCAAGGTGGACGCCGCGTTCGCGCTGCACGTAGCACCCGAGTTCCGGCCCGGCATGATCGCGACGCGCGGCGGCACGCTGCTCGCCTCGGCGGACGTCTTCGAGATCAGCGTGCGCGGCAAGGGCGGCCACGCCTCGATGCCGCACCTGTGCCGCGACCCGATCCCCGCGGCCTGCGCGATCGTGGCCGCGCTCCAGACCTTCATCACGCGCTCGATCGCGGCAACCGACCCGGCGGTGATCACGGTGACGATGCTGCGCGCCGGCACCACCAACAACGTGATTCCCGAGACCGCGACGCTCACCGGCACGATCCGCGCGCATTCGGAGAGCGCGCGTGAGAAGGCGCACGAGGGCGTGCACCAGGTGGCCGATGGTGTGGCGCGCGCTCACGGCGTCGGGGCGGAAGTGAAGCTGCTGCCCGGCTACCCGGTGACGGTGAACGACGGCGACTTCGACGGCTTCGTGCAGGGCGTGGCGCGCGAGCTGCTCGGCGAGCGCAGCGTCGTACAGCTACCGGCGCCGTTCATGGGCGCCGAGGACTTCTCCTACGTGCTCCAGCAGGTGACTGGCTCGATGGCCGTGATCGGCATGCGCCCGCCCGGGGGCGAAGCCCCCGCGCCCTGCCACTCGAACCGCATGAAGATCGACGAGGCCGGCATGGCCCACGGCGCCGCCCTGCATGCCGCGGTGGCGTTGCGCTTCCTCGCGCGCTAGGAGAAGCCGCCGGCGATGGTGAGGACGGTGCCGGTGACGAAGGAGGAGGCGCGGCTGGCGAGGAAGACGGTGGCGCCGACGATCTCGTCGGGCTCGGCGATGCGGCGCTGGTAGGAGAGGTTTGCGGCGCCCTCGAGGAAGCCCGGCAGCTGGCCGGCGCCCCGCATCATGTCGGTCATGAACGAGCCGGGCGCGATCGCGTTCACGCGCACGCCGCTGCTCGCCCACTCCTGCGCCATCACCTTGGTGAGATTGCGCAGGGCGGCCTTGCCGGAGGTGTAGGCGCTCATGCCCGGCCCGCCGATGTAGGCGCCCACCGTGATCACCTGGATGATGCTGCCGCCGCCCTGCTCGGCCATGCGCGACGCCACCAGCTGCGAGAGACGCAGGGGGCCCTTCACGTTCACGGCCTGGAGCTTGTCCCAGTACTCTTGCGTCATCTGCGCGACCGGCATCGGCGTCGGGTTGATGCCGGCGTTGTTGACGAGTACGTCGATGCGGCCGAAGCGCTCGTAGACGGCGTCCACCATCGGTGCGAGCGCGTCCCAGTCTGACATGTGACACGCAGCTGCCAGCGTCTCGCGGCCCGTCTTCTCCGCGATCTGTTTCGCCGCCTCTTCGCAGGCGTCGCGCTTGCGGCTGTTCACCGCCACCGCCGCGCCCGCCTGCGCGAGGCCCTCCGCCATGGCGCGGCCGAGCCCGCGCGTAGCGCCCGTCACCAGCGCCACCTTTCCCGTGAGATCGAAGATGTCGAGCATCGCGCCAGCCTACCGCGGCCCCTCGGCGCGTGCCGCGGGGCCGGTCACCATCGCGAGCACGCCCGCCGCGGTGAGTAGGAGGCCGAGCCACTGGCGCAGCGTCGCGACCTCGCCGAGCACGAGGAAGCTCGCGCCGAGCGAGAGCACCGGGATCGACGGCACCACGATCGCGGTGGCGCGGCCGAGGTCGAGGCGCGTGATGGTCTGGTACCAGAGCAGCGTGCCGACCATCGAGAGCACGACGCCCTGGAGCGCGAGCACGGGCAGCAGCGCCACCAGCTCGGCGGCGGGCGGCAGCGCGTCCCCGCGCAGCGCGAAGGCAAGTGCGAGCAGCACGCCACCGTAGACGTAGCGCGCGCCGGTCAGCACGATCGGCGAGCTGTCCGGCAGCTTGCGCAGCACCAGCAGGTGCGAGAGCTGCCAGCAGAGCGGCGTGACCATCAAGAGCGCGACGCCACTCGAAGCATCCACGGTACGCACGCCGAGTGCGAGCGCGATCCCCGCCAGGATCACGACCAGTGCGGCGACACGGCGGGCCGTCGGGCGATGGCCGAGGGCGAGCCAGGAGAGCAGCAGCGAGTAGCCCGGCTCGACCTGGAGCGCGAGCGCGGTCTCGATCGCCGTCGAGCGCTGGGCACCTTCGAAGAACAGGAAGAACGCGAGCCCGGTGCCGAGCGCACCGAGCAGTACGAGCTTCGGCCAGCGCCCCGGCCGCCATAGCTCGGCCAGCTCGCCGCGCGCGCCGAGCAGCACTGCGCAGCCCGCGCCGGCGAAGAGGCCGGTTACGGTCGCCACGAAGAAGGGATCCGCGCGTCCGGTGGTGAACTTCGCGATGGCCGGCACGAAGGCGCTGTTCAGCGCGCAGAGCGCGGCGAACACGAGCCCGGCACGTTCCTGTCCCGCCTTCATCGTGCTCCGGCTGCGGCCCTACTCCTGCCGGTACTGATCGAGCGTCAGCAGGTTCCCTTCAGGATCCGCGAGCTGCGCGAGGGTTCCGCCCCTGGGCTGCTGCGTGGGCGGCAGCTCGAGCTTGTCGCGATAGAAGCGCAGCGCGCGCTCGAAGTCGCGCACGTAGACCGTCGCGTACCAGACGCGGACCGCGCCGCTCACCGTGGGCCGAGCTCGATCGGCAGCGTGACGGGCCGCCGGAACAGGCCGGTGGTCCGATATTCGACCAGGTCCTTGCGCCAGCGCGAGCCGGGCGGCAGGAAGCCGAGCATCGCCTCGATCATGCAGCCCATCTCCTGGCGCGCGAGGTTCGCGCCCAGGCAGAAGTGCGGGCCGTTGCCGAAGGTGATCAGATCCTTGACGTCGCGCTCCACGTCGAAGCGGTCGGGTTCGTCGTACACGGCCGGGTCCCGGCTCGAACCGCCGAAGGAGAGCAGCATCATCTGCCCCTTTTGGATCGTCTTGCCGCGCAGCTCGAAGTCGCGCACGGCGTAACGCGGCAGCCCGCCGGGCCCGCCGAAGCCGAAGCGCAGGATCTCGGAGATGGCGTTCGGAATCAGCGCAGGGCTGCGGCGCAGCTTCTCCATCTGCTCGGGGTGATCGAGCAGCGTCATGGCCGCGATCATGCCGCCCATCGCGGTGGTCTCGCTGCCGGCGCCGATCAGGCCGGTGATGGTCATGACGATCTGGTCGTCCGTGAGGCGGTCGCCGCGATCCTGCGCGCGGATCAGGTCCGAGATCATGTCCTCGCCGAGCGAGGCGCGGCGCTCCTTCGCCATCTCGCGCACCCAGCTGGAGATCTCGATGAAGGCGTCGTCGCCGGCCTTCTTGATGGCCTCGTCGGAGAAGGAGAAGAAGCCGCGGATGGTCGCCTGCGCCAGCTCGCGGAAGCGACGCTCGTCGTCGCCCGCGGCCGGGATGCCGGTGATGCGGCTGATCACGGCGTTCGGGATCGGGTTCGCGAAGGTCTCCATCAGGTCGATCACGCCGCAGGCGCGGCGCAGCGGGGCCGCGAAGCGCTCGACCGTCTCGCGCACCTGCGCCTCGTAGCGCTTCACCGCGCGCGGCGTGAGCGCGGCCGAGAACAGCTTGCGCAGGCGCGTGTGCTCGTCGGGCGGCATCGAGAAGAAGCCGTTGTCCTCCACCCAGCGCATGAAGCTGCCTTCGGGCCGCGGCTGGAAGTGCTGCCAGTAGCGCCGGTCGGGCGTGGCGTTCTCGGGATCGTTGAAGAGCCGCTTCACGTCGTCGTGGCGCAGGATCAGCCAGAAGCCGAGGGGTGCGACGAAGTGCACGGGATCCTCGGCGCGCAGCTTCGCCAGCGCCGGATACGGGTCGTCCATGAAGCTCGGATCGACGAAGGGCGAGCTGGGAGCCTGCTGGGCGGCGGCGGCCATGGCGGTCCTCCGGAGGCGCGACCGCCGGAGGCTAACGCGGCGCCGCGGGGATCGCTCCGGCTACCCTGCGCGCGATGCGAGCCGTGAGAGCGTGTGGCAAGTCGGTCGAAGTGGTGGAGCTGCCGGCGCCGGAGGGAGACGGCGTGCGGGTGCGCGTCGCGAGCGCGGGCATCTGCGGGTCGGATCTCCACATGCTGGCGGGCGGCTTCCTCGGCGAGGTCGTGCTCGGCCACGAGATCGCGGGCGTGACCGACGGCGGCACGCCGGTCGCAGTCGAGCCGCTCTCGCCCTGTGGCGCGTGTGCGCCGTGCCGGCGCGGCGACTACAACCTGTGCGAGCACGGACCGCGCATCATCCATGGCGTCGGTCGCGACGGCGGCATGGCGGACGAGCTGCGCGTGCCGGCCCGTGCGCTGGTGCGGTTGCCCGCAGGCGTGGCCCTCGGCGATGCCTGCCTGGTGGAGCCACTCGCGGTGGTGCTGCACGGGCTGCGGCGCGCCCGCCTGGTAGGCGGTGAGCGCGTGGCGGTGGTCGGCGGCGGCGCGATCGGGCTGTGCGCCGTGGCGGCGGCCGGTGCGGCAGGCGCCGAGGTTGCGCTCGAGGCGCGGCACGACGCACAGCGCGCAGCGGGCGAGAGGCTCGGCGCGCGCGCGCAGCCGGCCGGCAGCTTCGACCTCGTGGTGGAAGCCGCCGGAACCGAGAGCTCGTTCGCGAAGGCGGCCGAGCTGGCGCGGCCCGGCGGCCGCGTGGCGTTGGTGGGCAGCTTCTGGACGCCGGTGAGGTTTCCCGGCATCGGCCTCTGCATGAAGGAAGTCGACGTGATCCCGGCCAGCCTGTACGGGCGAGCCGGCGCGATGCGCGACATCGACGCCGCCGCGGCGCTGCTGGCCGCGACACCCGAGCTGCCGCGCACCGTGATCACGCACCGCTTCCCGCTCGAAGCAGCCGCCGAGGCCTTCGCCACCGCCGCCGCCCGCCAGTCCGGCGCCCTCAAGGTCGTGCTGGAGCCCTGACCGGAGAGGGGCGTAAGAAAGGGGACGTTCCTTTTCCGTCACTTGCGACCCGCGGGGCACGTTTGTGACGGAAAAGGAACGTCCCCTTCGTGACGGGCTGCTTCAAGTCGGGGCGGGCGTTCTGCCGATCCCATCTCTCGTGCCCCGGCTTGCCATCCTTCTTGCGATCACACTGCTCGCGCTCTCTTGCGCGCACAGCACGACTGCGTGGCGCATGCGCATCCGCGGGACCAGCACCGAGTTCACGGTGGAGCGGGCCGTGTCGCGTGGCGGCTACCTCGACGTCTACCTGATCGGCCAGTCGCCGCTTCGCACCTTTCTGCCCGACACCACCGACTGTCGCGCTGTCGCGAAGGCCGGCGCGCGCGTCCGCTACGTGTGGGACGGCGCGATGGGCAGCCTGGCCGAGCCCATGGGCAGCCGCAGCTGCCAGGCGGTCGGGATCGGCAGCCTGCCCGAATGGCGCCTGATGCGGCCAGAAGACACTGGCCTGCCGCAGGCTCGCGGGCTCCCGCGCGAGGTGGCCCGCTACCGCGTGGTGTTCCGCGACAAGGAGGTGATCCTCGCGCGCGGCTTCTTCCCGCTGACGCGGCACGTCGGCTGGGTCGGCCCGGCCGAGGCCCTCGTCGTGATGAGCAACACGCCGGGCTGCCTGCGCGGGCCCGCGGCGCTCGGGACCGCGAGCCTCGAGTACTTCCCGGCCGGTGAGCGTGTGCTCGGGCTGGTCGCCAAAGACCGCTGGTGCGACGTCGAGGCGTTGCTCCTCCCGCTCGCCGTCGCACGCTGAACGCTACTCGAGCCGCTCCGCCTCGTGCGAGAGCTCGCAGGCCTGATCCGGCGCCGCCTCGCGCAGCCTACGGGCACGCTCCGCATCGATCCCGTTGCCGCCCGCCGTGCCGTCGAGCCAGCGGCGCCCCTCGGCGAGCGCTGCTGCGTCCTCGCGACGTGCGCCGTCACACAGCAATGCGGCGCCCAGCTCCAGCCGATAGCGGGCGCGCTCGCCTTCGAGCTCCACCGCGCGGCGCGCGAGGCCGACGGCGCGCGTTGCGTCGCTGCGCAGCCCGGTTGCCCAGCTCATCCAGGTGGAGTCCGGCATCAAGCGGTAGTAGACGGAAGCGCCGTAGTAGAGCGATGCTTCCTCGCTGCCGCTGGCGTCTCTCCAGTGCGGCGGGCTCTCGAGACACTGCTCCAGCAGCTGACCCGCCTCGCGCACGGTACCGAGGGCGCGCGCCACGCCGCGCACGCCCGCGAGGCGCGCCGTGCCGGCGAATTCGTAGAGGCAGCACTCCGCGCAGTCGGGCGCGAGAACGCGCCCGGCGTGCGCCCAATCGCGCGCGCGCTCGTAGAACGAGATGAGTTCGTCGTCCTCGAGCTTGGGATTGCGCTCGGCATGATGCAGCAGATCGCGCGCGATGCGCCAATAAAGATGCGAATCCGCGGGCGTGTTCCGAAGCGCAGCTTCGAGCAGCGTAGCGGCGCCGAGCAGATCGCCCTGGGCTTCTAGCGCCTCGCCCGCTGCGCGCAGGTCATGACCCGGAGCCGGCACGTTCGCGACGACGGTCTGCGCGTCGGCGGCAGCGGCGCCACTGAGCGCGATCCCGATCCCGACGGCCGCTGCCAGCTTGCTTGCCTGCATCCGCTGCGCCTCCCCGGCTCCCGCCGGGTTTCCCGGCCTCGGCCGGTGACGCCCCCCCCTCATCTCCGCTGCACCCGAGGAGTAGCACGCATGCCCGCATCGGTGACGTCGGAGGGCTAGGATGGCCTGCGATGGCCCCCCATCCTGACGCACCCGCGGCCCCCGCCGCGGTGAGCGACGCACCGGCAACACCCGCCGCGGTGAGCGGCGCCTGCCTGTGCGGCGCGGTGCGCTTCCAGGTCGAGCCGCCGACCCTGTTCTGCGTCCACTGCCACTGCTCGATGTGCCGCCGCAACCATGGGGCTGCCTTCGTCACCTGGTTCGGCGTCCCCCGGGAGCGGCTCCGCATCGAGGCTGGCGCTGACGCACTGCGGCAACACCGTTCCTCTGCACACGGGCAACGCTCCTTCTGCGGCGAGTGCGGCAGCTCCCTGTTCTGCGAGTCGAGCGAGCGGCCCGGCCACGTGGACGTCGTGCTCGCGAGCCTCACGGGGCCGATCGACCGCGCGCCCGCTGCGCACGTCTACTTCGACTCGCGCGCCGCCTGGACGGACGTGCGTGACGACCTGCCGCGCCTCGGTGGCGCCTCGGGCATGGCCGCCCTCACGGGACCGGATGGCGAGATCCGCCCCGGCGTCTGGGTCGGGCACGTGGCGCTCGCTGCACCCGATCCGCTGGCCGCCGCCCACTTCTTCGAGACGCTCGGCATGCGCGTGCTCGAACGGCGGCCCGAGTTCGCTCTGCTCGAGCTGCGCGGCGGCACGCATCTCGCGCTGTTTCCGGCCGAAGCCTCGGCGCAGGGCACGGTCGCGCCCTTCGATCTGATGGTCGACGATCTCGACGCCGCGCACGCACGCTTCGCCGCGGCGGGCCTCGCGCCCTCGCCGATCCAGAGCAACGCCTTCCACCGCATCTTCACGCTCGACGCACCGAGCGGGCACGTGCTGCACGTGCAGTCGTCCCACGCCTCGGGCCGGCCGGTCTGACGCTCCCCGAGCAGAGCCCCTGTGATAGCCTGCGCGCGCTCGCGGAGGCCCCTTGCTCACCGTCTATCACCTGAACGAGTCGCGCTCCGTGCGCATCCTGTGGCTGCTCGAAGAGATCGGAGCGCCCTACCAGATCGTACGCTTCGAGCGCGACGCAACGCGGCGTGCACCAGCCGAGCTGGCCGAGATCCACCCGCTCGGCAAGGCGCCGGTGATTCGTGACGGGGATCTCGTGCTCGCCGAGTCGGGCGCGATCGTCGAGTACCTGGTCGAACGGCACGGCGGCGGGCGCCTTGCGCCGCGGCCCGACACCGCCGCCTGGGGCCGCTACCTGCAGTGGCTCCACTTCGCCGAGGGCTCCGCGATCCTGCCGCTGCTGCTCGACCTCTTTCTCGACATGGGCATGATCCCGGGCGGCAAGGACGGCCTGCTCGGCGGCTTCGTGAGGACTGAGCTCGCGCGCCAGCTCGACTACATCGAGCGGGAGCTCGGCGACAAGCAGCACGTGCTCGGCGCCTTCACGGCGGCAGACGTGATGATGGGATTCCCGCTCGACCTCGCCGAACGCCAGGGGCATCTCGCCGGACGGCAGCGCCTGCTCGGCTACGTGGAGCGGCTGCGCGCGCGGCCGGCCTACGCGCGGGCGCAGGCAGCGGCGTAGAGCCGCAGCGTGAGCGCACCCGCGGTCGAGTCGTCGCGCCGCGGGCTCGGCGTGTTGTTCGCCGTCGTGATCGTGGATCTCGTCGGCTTCGGCGTGGTGATGCCCGTGTTGCCCTTCTGGGCGCAGGAGTTCGGGGCCGATGCCGCCGCATTCGGCCTGCTCCAGAGTTCCTATGCCGTCGCGCAGCTGCTGTGCGCGCCGCTCTGGGGCCGGATCTCCGATCGCGTCGGCCGCCGGCCCGTGCTGCTGAGCACGATCGCGGGCACCGCGCTCGCCATGCTCGCGACCGGCCTCGCACCCTCGCTCACCTGGCTGTTCGCGGCGCGTCTGCTCGCGGGCGGCTTCGCGGCGAACATCAGCGTCGCGTCGGCCTACATCGCAGACGTGACGCCGCCCGAGGAGCGCACGCGCTGGATGGGCCTGCTCGGCGCTTCCTTCGGCATCGGCTTCGTGCTCGGGCCCGCGATCGGCGGGCTGCTGGCTCCCTACGGGCACGCGGTTCCGATGTTCTTCACTGCCGGCCTGGCCGCTCTCAACTGGGGCGTCGCGGCGCTGCGCCTCGTCGAGCCTGCGCGCCACGAAGCGCAGGGGCGCGGTGGCCAGCGCCTCGCGCTGCTGCGCGATCCGGCGCTGCGCGCGGTTTTGCTGGCCAACCTCGCCTTCTCGCTCGCGGTGACGCAGCTAGAGACATTCTTCGCCTACCTGATGAAGGATCGTTTCGGCTGGGGTGCGAGCCAGTTCGCATGGATATTGGTCGCCATGGCCATCGT
>Ga0247727_10011275_pt1 | contig 15636 bp, 11 predicted proteins | sample WisWelCaveWW1625_FD_202498 | JGI IMG/M metagenome (GOLD analysis project Ga0247727, IMG submission 202498) | Biofilm microbial communities from Wishing Well Cave, Virginia, United States - WW16-25 | ecosystem: Environmental > Aquatic > Deep subsurface > Groundwater > Cave microbial mat | place...
AGCGGTGGCTCCGACCAGTCTCGATTTTGGCGAAGTGGAAGTTGGAAAAGAGAAGGATCTGCCGGTAAAAGTTTCGAACACGGGGACCGCGGATTTGAACGTGACGGCCACCAAGCTCACCGGCACGAACGCCGACCAGTGGGTGGTGAAGAACGGCGGCGCGTTCACCCTGAAGCCCGGCGAGAGCCGCGACCTCATCGTTTGTTTCGGTCCTACCTCGACGGGTACAAAAACCGCCACGTTGAAAATCGAAAGCAACGATCCGGACGAGAATCCGGTTAACGTCTCGCTGACCGGGAAAGGTATTGCCGCCAAGGTTCCGGACATTGCAGTCTCCCCCACCAGTCTCGACTTCGGCGAAGTGGAGGTGGGGAAAGAGAAAGACCTGCCGGTCAAAGTTTCGAACACGGGGACCGCGGATTTGAACGTGACGGCCACCAAGCTCACCGGCACGAACGCCGACCAGTGGGTGGTGAAGAACGGCGGCGCGTTCACCCTGAAGCCCGGAGAAAGCCGCGACCTCATCGTTTGTTTCGGTCCTACCTCGACGGGTACCAAAACCGCGACGCTGAAAATTGAAAGCAACGATCCGGACGAGAATCCGGTTAACGTCTCGCTGACCGGGAAAGGTATTGCCACCAAGGTTCCGGACATTGCAGTCTCCCCCACCAGTCTCGACTTCGGCGAAGTGGAGGTGGGAAAAGAGAAGGACTTGCCGGTCAAAGTTTCGAACACCGGCACGGCGGACTTGAACGTCACTGCGACCAAGTTGACGGGTATCAACGCCGATCAATTCGTGGTCAAAAACGGTGGTGCCTTCACGTTGAAGCCGGGCGAGACCCGTGATCTGGTGGTGTGCTTCCGTCCGACTACCGCCGGACAGAAAACCGCCAATTTGCAAATTGAGAGCAACGACCCGGACGAAAACCCGCTGCTCGTACCGTTGAAAGGTAACGGCATCGCTGGTACCTCAGCGTTTGCCGGGATTGTGGTCATTAACGAAATCCACTACAATCCCGGAGGCGACGATACCAACACCGAGTTCATCGAGCTGGTCAACACTTCCAATCAGGAAGTCAAACTGGCGGGGTTCGTTTTTGTCGAAGGGATCGGCTATACGTTTAAAGCCGCGGATAAAATCGCCGCCAAAGGATTTTTCCTGCTCGCCCGAAATGCCGCCACCTATCCCGGCAGCGTACAGTGGGACGGCGGAGCGCTCAGCAACAGCGGCGAGAGCGTCAAACTGGTGGATGCCATTGGCGCGGAAGTCGATGTAGTGGTGTACGGCGTGGCTTCCCCCTGGCCGGCGGACGCCAACGGCGACGGGCCGTCGCTGGAGCTGATTTCTCCCACGCTGGATAACAGCTTGCCGCAGAGCTGGCAGGCCAGTTTCGTGGACGACGGCACACCGGGCAAAGAAAACTCCAAACCTTCGGTGGTCAACCGCGCGCCCGCGATGCCGGTGCTGGTTCATCCCGAATGGGGCAAGCCCAGCGACAAGTTGATGTGGCGCAAGTCCGCCGACCCGGATTTCGGCGACCGCGTCACCTACACCGCGGAAATCAGTCCGGATACGCTCTTCAACAATCAACTTCACATCACGGGATTGCAGGATACCACGTTGACGCCTTCGGAGTTTGCCCAATTTTACAATTTCCAGAACGGCGCGTTTTATTACTGGCGCGTGAAGGCGATAGACAATCATAACAACGACTCGGGCTTTTGTCAGCCCGGATATTTCCAATATCAGAGTTCGCCGACCGGTGTGGATGATCCAACGACGCCGTTGCCCATCGAATTTAGTCTGGCGCAAAATTATCCCAATCCCTTTAACCCGACCACGCAGATTCGCTTCGAGCTGCCCGCCGCCAGTGTGGTCACCCTGGCGATTTTTGATGTCACCGGCAAGGAAATCCGCAGATTAGCGGATCACGAAGATAAATCGCTGGGGATGTACACCGTAGTTTGGGACGGCCGAGATAATTTGGGCAACGCCGTGGCTTCGGGCGTGTATTTTTATTCGATAACGGCACAGCCCAGCTCGACCGGCATGAATGTGTTTCATCAGGTGAAAAGGATGACGTTCGTAAAATAGGGCTCAACCTCCCGCAGGTTCCGAACTCTTCGGGAGGGTTATAGTAGATTATCAATTTTTGAAAATCAAGCGATAGTATGACAAACGTGCTAGCAAAGTTGAGCCATTGGGCGACTACGTTACCATACTGGGAGCAAGCCGCGTTTGAGAAGGTTGTAAGTGGGGTAAGCTTTACAGATTCTGACTACGACGAATTGCTTCAGTATCTGTTGGAGGACGCTAATCTAGCAAAGCCATTAGGAATTCGTCCGACTTTGCGATTTCTGCAGAATATAGATGGTGCTTTGCAAACCACTGCACCCTCGCGGCTGATTAAAATTTCAAACTTACAAAATGTAAATGCTCTAGTAGAAGGACAAACTCTCACTTTTAGCCCGGCATTAACGGCTATTTATGGAGGAAACGGCTCAGGCAAATCTGGATATGCACGAGTCTTGGGTTGCGCTGGTTTCTCACGTGGTGATCAGGATGTGCTTCCTGATGTATCTCGCACCATCAATGAGACTATTGTACTGTCAGCCGATATCGAGGTAGCAGATGGAATTTCCGATCGAGTAATCCATTATAAAATTGGCAACAAGTGCCCAGAACTCTCTTCATTTTACGTCTTTGATAGTACAAGCGTACGAGTTCACTTGACGCAGTCAAATACGCTCAGTTTCTCCCCAGCTGGTCTTTCGTACCTAACTCAGTTAGCAGAGGTAACTGACAAAGTTCGTGATCTCTTAAGAGCCCGAATTGAAGAATCCTCACAAGCACACAATTTTGGTGTGTTATTCCAAGGTGTATCTGATGTCAGTAGGTTAATTGTCGATCTTGGACCAGACACTGATCTTAACGCGTTACACCAATTGGCTACCTTATCTTCAGATCATGAAAAACAGATTAAAAGATTGGACAAAGAAATTGCTCAACTCAAGGCTCAAAATGTTTCCGATCAAATAGCAGATCTCAAACAAAAGATTGACGATCTGGAGAGTTTAGTCGATAGCTTGCATGAGGCACATGATGGACTTAGCGATAAAGTTTTCGAGGAAATACAAAACGATATAAGAGTTTATCTTGACAGGCAAACAGTGGCTCAGAGTGTTAGCATTAGTCAGTTTAAATCAGAGTATTTTACTCAAACTGGCAGCGAACTCTGGTACCAGTTTATAAAGGCAGCAAATGCTCTTGCCAAAGCCGAGCGAACAGGGGACGAGTCTTATCCGCAACCAAATAGTCGGTGTCTATTATGCCAACAACCTCTTACAACCGAGGCTCGTGATTTAATACTGCGATTATGGAAATTTTTGGAAGGTGAGGCACAGTCCAGGTTGGAAAAAGCAAAAGTACTGCTCGAAGAAAAATGCAAAACAATTGATTCAATTTCTCTTGATTTTTTCAATGCTCAGTCAGTCTCATATAGACATTTGCAAAACCATGACGCTAACCTTCTTGGGAAGATTGAAGTTTTCATTACAGATTGCTATAGGCGGCGTGATAACATTTTAAAGGCTATTGATACTTGTTCAGAAGAATTGGATTTTTCTTCTCTACCCGAAAACGGTATTCTCAAAACTGAACAGATTATTACATTACTTAAAGCACGTCTGAATGAATTAGAAAAGATTGATCCATCTGAAGTGATAACAGAGCTAGAGCAGAAGTTGCGAAATCTACAACATCGAGTATTGTTAGGTCAAAATCTTTCCGCAATCGAAGATTATGTTCGGAAGAGGATTTGGGCAAAACAAGCAAGTATGATTGGTGGTAGTACAAGACATATTACTGAGAAACACAATGATTTATTTAAGGAATTGGTAACCGACCGCTATATTGAATTGTTTGAACAAACCTTAATTAACTTGGGGCGACCATTAAAAATTAAGGTGGTAACGAGGGGACGAAAGGGTGAAGCATATAAACAAATTGTTTTGGATATAAATCCTATCTTCTTAGCGGAAAAATGCACACCAGATAAGGTACTGAGCGAAGGCGAGAAACGAGCTGTTGCGTTAGCGGATTTCTTAACTGAAGTAACATTAGATACGGGAAGCAATGGTATTATTTTAGATGATCCAGTTACTTCTCTGGACGTAGAATGGAGAAATTTAATTGCGGCTATTTTGGTCAAAGAAGCAAGTCGCCGACAGGTAATTGTTTTTATACACGATCTTCTTTTTCTGTACTATCTTAAAAGGCACTCTGAACAAGAGAAGATTGAAACTATAACACATTGGATAAAGCGAGGAGACTATGATAACAAACCAGGTTACGTGTTCCTAAACAACAGTCCTGCTTTAGAGCGAGAGTATCGTAAACCTACGAGAGCGCATGAGATATATGCAAAGGCTAAAGATGCACCAGCAGCAGAGCAAGAAGCCTTACTTCGTGAAGGATTCGGCGCTCTTCGAACAACCTACGAGGCATTTATCATCTTTGAACTTTTTAATGAAGTCGTAATTCGCTGGGACGAGCGTGTAAGTTTTGGTCGTTTAAAGGATATAGTTTGGGACAAATCAATTGTAGGCGAGGTTATATACAAGTGTGAGTTGCTTTCAAAATATATTGAAGGACATTTGCATAGTGATGTATTGGGAGTCCCAAAACCGACACCCAAATTGCTTTTTAGCGAGATAGAAGCTTTTGAGACACTTTCTGCGAGAATGAAGAACTTAAAAAAATCTGGATGATAGCAATGTTTAACCTCACAACTTCTGAGACTCTAACTTTTTCTTATTGACTAAAACCTCAAAAATTCCTACATTGCAGCGGCTTTGAAATGGGGTAGATGTAGATAATGAAAAGCCAGATCCAACGATCTGGCTTTTGTATGTTTATTAAGGCTGTCATGGCGAGAACGAAGTGACGAAGCCATCTCCTGCGAATTATGAGATTGCTTCGTCGTCCCGACGCAGGTCGGGACTTCTCGCATTGACAGGTAACACTTATGCAGACCGATAAAATCCGCAACTTTTGCATCATCGCGCACATTGACCACGGCAAGTCCACCCTGGCCGACCGAATTCTGGAAAAGACCGGCACGCTGGCGAAAGTGGAGATGGCGCAGGTGCTGGACAGCATGGACCTGGAGCGCGAACGCGGCATCACCATCAAGCTGCATACCGTGACCATGGATTACAAGTCGCGCGATGGCAGCAGCTACGTCTTGAATTTGATTGACACCCCCGGCCACGTGGATTTCACCTACGAAGTCTCCCGCAGCCTCGCCGCCTGCGAAGGCGCAATTTTGGTGGTGGACGCCGCCCAGGGCGTGGAGGCGCAAACCATCAGCAACCTTTACCTGGCGCTGGAGAATGACCTCACCATCATCCCCGTCATCAACAAAGTGGACCTGGAGAGCGCGCAGGTCGATAAAGTTAAAAAGCAAATCACCGATTTATTGGGAGTCGACGACGGCGAAATCATTTTAGCGAGCGCCAAGCAGGGGCGCGGCATTGATGACATTCTCGAAGCGGTGGTACAGCGCGTGCCGCCGCCAAAGGGTACCAAAACCGCGCCGCTGCAGGCGTTGATTTTTGATTCCATGTTCGACTCATACCGCGGCGCCATTGCTTATATTCGCGTCTTTGCTGGCGAAATTCATCCGGGCATGGAAATCCAGTTCTTTTACAACGGCAAAAAGTTTGAAGTGGCCGAAGTGGGTATTTTGCAATTAAAACGCATCAAGCGCGATCGCCTCTCGGTCGGCGAAGTGGGCTACTGCATCGCCAACATCAAACAGGTGCAGGACACCAAAGTGGGCGACACCATCACCGGCGCCCAGAACCCCGCACCCAAACCGCTGCCGGGGTATCGCGACGTGAAGCCGATGGTGTTCAGCGGACTGTTCCCGACCGACAGCGAGAATTACGAGGAACTGCGCTCGTCGCTGGAGCGGCTCAAGCTCAACGATTCGTCGCTGCTGTATGAACCCGAAACCTCGCAGGCGCTTGGCTTTGGATTTCGCTGCGGATTTTTGGGGCTGCTGCACATGGAGATTATTCAAGAGCGGCTGGAACGGGAATACGGCTTGAGCATCATCACCACGGTGCCCAATGTGGAATATAACGTTTACACGCGCAACGGGAACGTGCTCGTTGTCGACAATCCGGCGCTGCTGCCGCCGGTTGGCGAGATCGATTACCTCGAAGAGCCGTATGTGTCTTCGGACATCATCGCGCCCGCGGAATACATCGGCAACATCATGAAACTTTCGCAGGATCGGCGCGGTATCTACAAAACCACCGAATATATCGATCCGACGCGGGTCAATTTGCATTACGATTTTCCGTTGTCGGAAATCATTTTTGATTTTTTTGACAAGTTGAAATCGCTGACGCGGGGGTATGCCTCATTTGACTATCATTTTACCAACTACCGTCAGGCCGAACTGGTGAAGCTCGATATCCTCATCAATGGCGAGCCGGTGGATGCGCTGTCGTACATCATCCACAAAGATAAGGCTTATGAGTGGGGACGAAAAATCTGTGAAAAGCTGCGTGAGCTGATTCCGAAGCAGTTGTACGAGGTGATCATCCAGGCGGCGATTGGCAGCAAGATCATCGCGCGCTCAACGGTGAAACCGCTGCGGAAAAATGTCACCGCCAAATGCTACGGCGGCGACATCAGCCGCAAACGCAAATTGTTGGAGAGACAGAAGGAAGGGAAGAAGCGGATGAAACAATTCGGGCGGGTGGAATTGCCGCAGGAGGCGTTCTTGGCGGTATTAAAGGTGGAGTCATAGGGGGGATATGGGTATAAGGTATAAGGAAATAAGGTAAAGGGCAAAGTGACCTATACCCTATACCCAATACCTTATATCCCAACCACTGGTAATTTGAAAATAAAGGAGTTTTAGGGAATGAAATACAAACGAAATGATAGGTCTTTGACAGAAGAAAAAGTACGGAGCAGAAAAATGGCCGCTCATCAAATGCACGGGAAAGCCCCGAAACCCAAGAAGAAGAACACCTTTCGCGAATACAGTGAGGCAATTTTTGTGGCGCTGCTCGCCGCGATTTTCCTGCGCGCGTTTGTGGTGCAGGCGTTCCGCATTCCAACCGGCTCCATGAAAGACACGCTGCTGGTGGGCGATTTTCTGTTGGTGAATAAGTTTATTTACGGCGTGCGCACTCCTGATCGCATCCCGTTAGTTGACGCGCGCATCCCTTTTTTCCGTTTGCCAGCCTTTAAATCCCCGAAGAACGGCGACGTGGTGGTGTTCAAATATCCCAAAGAGGAAAAACTGGATTACATCAAGCGCTGCCTCGCGGTGGGGGGACAGACGGTGGAAATACGCAACGACGAGGTATTTGTAGATGGGCGCCCCGAAGGGGAGAGATTAGATTTGGGGCGCAAATTTGACGAAGAAGAAGGACGCTACGTGCATTATACCAAAATTACCACGCCTTACGGTAAATCCTATGCCATTCGCCATTACGGCGATGGCTTTGACCGCAACGAAAATTTTGGGCCGGTTACCGTACCGCCGGGACATTATTTTATGATGGGCGACAACCGCGACAACAGCGCGGACAGCCGCGTCTGGGGATTTTTATCCCACAAAAATGTGGTGGGCGAGGCGCTCATTATCTATTTTTCATGGGATAAGGGTGAAGATTTGTTTTATATGATTCGCTGGTCGCGCATTGCCAATTTGATTCACTAAAGAGGCTAAGGCGAAGGCTGAGGCTAAGTACAAAAATTCACAAATACGGTAACGTATCGAGTGTCTTGCCACCTGCTGTATAAAATATGTGACCGTATTTATGAAATAGACCACTAAGGCAGGGAATCCATGACCGCTGGTCTTTACATTCACATCCCCTTTTGTGAGCACATCTGCGGATATTGTGATTTCTACCGCGTCGCGCAGCGCGAGTCGCAAATTCCTGTCTACCTGCAGGCCCTAAAAAAAGAAATCAATTTATATTCCGAAGACCCGGCGGTTAACGGCTTGCGTTTCGAGACGCTCTACTTTGGCGGCGGCACGCCCTCGCTGTTAACTCCTGCGCAACTCGATTCTCTCGTCCAAACTGTTTTCTCAAAATTCCATTTTGTATCCCAGCCAGAGATTACCGTTGAGACCAATCCGGGCACGGTAAATTTGCAAAAGCTGCGGGGATTTCGAACGGCCGGGGTGAACCGCTTGAGTCTCGGCATTCAATCATTTCGAGCGGATGAACTGAAATTGTTGGATCGCATCCATTCCGTTGAAGACGCGGTGGCCTGCTTTAACGACGCTCGCCAGGCAGGGTTTGACAACATTAGCATTGACTTGATTTTTGCGCTGCCGAGCCAAACGGTGGGTGATTGGAAAAGGAACTTAAAAGCCGCCGTGGCGCTGGCGCCAAATCATATTTCCGCCTACAATCTCACCTTTGAGGAAGGCACCCCCTTAACCCGCCAGTTGCAAACCGGCGTGTTTCAAAAGCTTTGCGAAGAACTTCAGGCCGAGATGCAGCTGACGACCATCGAATACCTTTCCGCCCGGGGCTATGCCCATTACGAGATTTCCAATTACGCGCAGCCCAATTTTCATTCTCGCCACAACCAAAAATATTGGGACGGCAGTCCTTATTTGGGACTTGGCACCTCGGCGCATTCATTTGTTGGCCCTCGCCGTTTTTGGAATTTCGCCCATCTGGCCAAATATCAGGAATCCTTGAGCAGCGACAAACGTCCAGTAACGGGTGAGGAATATTTAGATTTGGAAGATCAGGCGTTTGAGAAAGTTTTTTTAAGTTTGCGTCAGCGCCGAGGAATTCATTTGCGATCTTTTGAGATTGAACTGCACATGTCGTTTTTTGATAATTATCTTCAGGCTCTGTCGAAATTTTTTTGCGAGGACTTCCACGACCGGGAATTAACTCAGGGGCTGATTAACGGCGCCCGTAAATTAAAGAGCCGGTTATTAGAATTTGAGGATGGATTTTTAAGATTGACCACGCCGGGGGTTCTGGTTTGCGATGCGATTTGTTCCGAGTTTGCTTGAACTTCAGGGTAATGCAAACATCTTTGTTTTCGGCTTGAATTACAATGATCATTAATCCATTAATCCAACACTTCGCCGGGTGGAACATTTTCTAACAGTCAGTGCTTTCCCTTAATACTTTCCAAAAACTTTTGGCATTCTTGCTTGTGCCACTCGTCCTGATGATCGGCAATCGGTAACTCCAGCGCCCGTTCAAACTCTTGCCGTGCCCAATCCCATTTCTTCATTTTCAGGTAGGTAATACCCAGCTCTTTGTGATGCGCGATCCAGTTCGGGCTGATTTCGATGGCCTTTTGAAAATTGGCCACCGCTGCCTCGAAGCTGGCGCCGGTCGGGACGCCGCCGTAAACAATTTTCGCCGCCGTTCTGAGAAACCAGCTTAAATCCGCCAGTTCTCGATTCCATCTTCCCAAAGCGTGGTACGCACCGTGATGATCGGGATCACGCGCCAGAGTTTTTTCGGCTTCTTCCTTCACCTCTTTTGAACGTTTGATTTTCTGTTTGCCGCCTTCATGCAGCGCCAGCAAACCCGAAGAGACGGCGATGAAAAAGTGGCCATTGGCGGTATCCGGGCAGGCAACCGCAACCCGCCGCGCCCATCGTTCAGCCAGGTAGCAATATTGCTTCTGAACTTTTTCGTCTGAATCCTCGCCGACATTGATATAAGCCTCGGCGATTTTCCACATGGCGGTGCAGTCGATGGTGTCGGCGTGGTATGCTTTTAGATAACTTTCCAACGCGCTTTTGTTGTCAAAAGACTTGGCAAATTGGTCTCCCTGCGAAATTAAATCTGCCGAGTTTTGCGCGTAGAGGTTAAAAACGAAAATACATTCAACGAGGAGGACTATGTGTAGAGCGCGGGTCACGGAGGCTACGTTAATCAAAATTTAAAACTGCCTGAACGCTTTCCTTGATCTGTAACAAGTAGTCGGTGGGGAGTGAACTCACTTTTCGCAGAATTCGTTCTTTGGCTATGGTTTTGATTTGCAGGGAGAAAACCAGACAGTTTGCTTCCATGCCAATCGCTTCCTTGGGAATCAGGGTTGCGCCGATGCGTGATTTGGAGACCTGTTTCGATTCAATTAGCGGGCAAACGATGACGGTTTGCAGGTGCTCGTTAATTACATCAGCCGAAATGACGACGGCATAGCGCGGCTGACTTCGCTCTGATTCCTCCGCGCTGCCAAGGTTTATCATCACGATGTCGCCATGCTTATAAGATTTCATGCCGGCCAGTTCTCATTTTCGGTAATAGACCAGTCTTGCACAATTTGGGCATTAAAATCTTCGAATACCCGGCAGGTTTCCGCCAGTTCCTCGTCGCGCTCTTCCCGTCGGCGATCGCTCAAATACGATTCGAAAGCATCCCTTCCAAATTCTGCCAGAGTTATTCCCATTTTATTCGTCCAGTTTTCAATTTCTTCGCGCAGATTGTTGGGAATGTACATCACAAATCGTTGGCTGGATTTGGCATACACTTTACGTCTCATTTTACAACTCCGTTAATTAAATATAGTGTACTCGTGAGTTCTTGGAATTAAGTTTTGGGACAAGGATTCTTGAATATTTTATTTTTTAATCGGGCTTTGGGTTTAACGATCAGGAACATGCTCAATTTTGGCTTTACTAATACGGAAAGTTATAGGCGAAGTTACATTCATTTTTCAGGCGTCGTTGTCATGAATTAATTACAATATTGACCGCAGCCTATTCCTTGCTTAAATTGGCACGCGGTTGGAAGTGATTGGCCTCTTGAAGTTTGAATACATCGGCGTCGATGTGGAGCTCGCTTCGGCCAATTAGATCAAAATGAGTGTCTACGCCAAGCCAAATCTCTTTCGTTGTCGAATAGGACGCAAAAAAACCAAGGAGGTTTTCAAGGGTTCAGGAAAAGGGTATTGTAACATTACGATAATTCTAAAAATCGCAATGTGGTGCAAAAAATCTATGCACTAAAGTAGTTTCAGACAAACGAAAATAGCGAAAAATGATTTCCAAAATACCTCGTCAAAAAAATAAATTTGCAAATAAAAGCGAGGATGGTTAAGTTTTACTGACCAAATGAGGAGAAGAACACATGCCGAAGCAGGTTATTGCAACCACTCGGGGCCCGCAGGCCATCGGGCCGTATTCGCAAGCCATCAAAGCCGGAAATTTTCTTTTTGTTTCCGGACAGATTCCCCTCGATCCCGCGTCGGGAATAGTGGAACTTGGAGACATTCAAAGCCAGGCCCGGCGCGTGCTCGAGAATATCAAAGCTATTGTCGAGGCCGGCGGACGAACGTTGGATTCTGTAGTGAGGACGACTGTATTTTTGAAAAATTTGTCCGACTTTAATTCAGTAAACGAAGTGTATGCAACCTATTTTCGCGAGAAGCAACCGGCACGTTCGACAGTCGAGGTGTCGTCTTTGCCAAAGGGCGCGGCGATAGAAATTGACGCCCTTGCCTATTTAGGTAAATGAACGATCAGATAAAAGTTGTTGTTTTGCTGGCTTCAGCAAATTTCAGGAACAATTTGTTGTCCCTGCTCAGTTAAAACAATTGTATTTCGATATAAAGTTTATTATATTCGACGGCTCAATAATCGATTGCACAAAACGAGTTTTTGATTTATGACCCTGGTTTTTCGTTTGTTTGGAAAAAAGCTCATTTATTTTTTTTATCACCTGGGTCGCTTTGGCGACTTGCTCTGGCAGACCGTCAAGGCCCTTGCGGATTTCCGAACCTATTCGACTCTTATTCCTGGCCAGATGATGCGAATCGGCGTGGAGTCCATTCCGGTGGTCATTTACATCGCGGCGTTTGCCGGCATGGTAACCGCTATTCAAAGCTCGGAAAATTTTGATCAGTTTGTGCCCCCGTATTTGATCGGGATGGTGGTGGAAAAAGGCGTGCTGCGAGAGCTGGCAGCGGTGCTCACCGCCCTGGTTCTGGCCGGCCGGGTAGGGGCCTCCATTGCGGCCGAAATCGGCACCATGCGGGTAACCGAGCAGATTGACGCTCTGGAAACCTTGGCGTTTAATCCGGTCTCCTATTTAATCGTACCACGAGTGGTTGCCGGCGTGATCATGTTTCCGGTGCTGACGGTGTTTGCGGCGCTGGTGGGAGTGATCGCCGGCTGGCAGTCCTCGATATTTTTGATGGATATTTCAACGTTCGAGTTTTTCAAAGGCGCCCGCATGTATTTTATGGAAAAGGATGTGGTGCTGCCTATGGGCAAATCGATCCTGTTTGGTGCCGCCGTGACGCTGGTCGCCTGCTATCAGGGGTTCCATTCCAAGGGCGGTGCCGAGGGGGTGGGCACGGCGGCAACCAGTGCGGCCGTTATTTCCTGCTTGTTAATTCTGTTCCTGGATTTTCTGATTGCAGCTTTAATTTTGTTTTAAACTTTTTGGACTAATGTAAGTATTTAATATGTGCGATAAATAAGAATAGCATGAGCGCGAATAAGAACAACGGCAAATTGAACCACTCGAAAATGATCGAGATTTGCAATTTGCGCAAAAGCTTCCAGGACAACGAGGTTCTGAAAGGGGTCAATTTAACGATTGGAAAAGGACACACGACGGCGATAATCGGCGGCAGCGGCTGCGGAAAAAGCGTGTTATTGAAACACATTATGGGTTTGATGAAGCCCGATTCGGGGTGCGTCTATTTAAATGGCATTTGTGTTACCGCGTTATCGTATAAAGACTTGAAAGAAGTGCGCAAGAAAATGGCAATGGTATTCCAGGGCGCGGCGTTGTTTGATTCCATGACCGTGTCCGAAAATGTTGGTATCGGTTTGTATCAGCACACCAATCTTTCAGCCAGCGAAATAAGGACTCGGGTGAGTCGCTGTCTTGAGCAGGTGGGTTTGGCGGGAATCGAACGGCTTTCACCGGCGGAATTGAGCGGCGGCATGAAGAAGCGTGTTGCCATTGCGCGCGCCATCGCCATGGAACCGGAAATTCTGTTGTACGACGAGCCCACCACCGGTTTGGATCCGATTCGCGCCAACTCCATCAATGATTTGATAGAAAATTTGCAGGAAAAATTGGATGTCACCTCCATCGTCGTCACTCACGATATGAACAGCGTAGAGCGGGTAGCCGACTACGTGGCTTTTCTATACAATGGCGTTATTCATTTTGAAGGCACGGTGGAAGAGCTGCAGCACTCTGACGATATCGTTCTTCGCAACTTCGTCGAGGGCGTGGATGAGTTGGATAAGGTGGCTGCAATAAGTTAGGAGTTTTCGTCAATGAGAAAAGTTAGTTCGGAAATTATATCGGGGGTAGCGATATTTTTTGCCTTGGTTATTTTTATAGGCGGTTATTTATTTTTGAAAAATGTGGCGTTAGCAACCGACCGCTACACGGTAACCATTCATTTTCAGGACGTGACGGGTTTGGAAAAGAGCGATTTTGTAAGCGTGTCAGGCCTTAGAATTGGACGCGTCGAACGGCTGCATTTAAACGGGCTGTCGGTTCTGGTTGACGTCAAGATTGAACCGGGCCTCGAATTGCCCGTCGATTCCCGCGCGCAAATCAAGAGCCTGGGCATGGTTGGCGAAAAATTCATCGACATCGTCCCTGGAAAATCCGATCAGGTGCTGACCGATGGTGACGAAATTCAAGGAGTCCACACCGGCGATATTTCCGACCTCGGCGGTTCCGTGGAGGGGCTGCTTCAACAGGCACAACAATTTCTGGATGAGCTGCAATCCATCATTCACACCGTTTTTGATAGCGAAAGCCAGCGCGACATAAAAGAAAGTCTGTATCATTTACGAAGTCTTTCCTCGGGTTTGGATAACAATCTCGTCCACATGAACAGGATTCTGGTCAATTTAGACAGCCTTTCCACCAATTTAGCAGACCGCCGAGAAAAAGTCGGCACCTCGATAGACAATTTTTATGCGGCCTCCAACCGGTTGGAGGATTTCACCAATAAATTGGACAACTCGCTGACCAGCATGCAGACCCTGCTCACCAAGATCGAAAACAAGGAGGGAGCGCTGGGAAAGGTGATCAGCAGCGATGAACTCTACAACGACATCCGCCATCTCACCGCCGAACTCGATACCCTCATACAGGATTTGAAAAGGCGTCCGCAAAAATATCTGAACTTAGGTTTTATCAAAGTTTTTTGATGTAATTGCTCCCCATTGATGTTAAAAAGAAGGCGGAAAATGTTTTAACCATCGTCTGGGATGACGGCCACGAAAGTGTTTATGGCATGGTCACCCTGCGCAAGTGCTGCCCTTGCGCGACCTGTCGAACCGTACGCGCAACCAGAGATACGAATCCTTTAAAAATTCTCTCTCCGAAGGAAATTATCGTGGATGATATCCAATTGCTGGCGGCGGAGGTGGTTGGTCGATACGCTTTGCAGTTCAGCTGGAGTGATGGCCACAGCGAAGGCATTTATTCCTTTCAGTATTTAAGGGAATTATGCCAGTGTGACCGTTGCAAAATGGAAAAATAAAACCGTATTTAAAATTTCCTCTTGTTTCGGGAAGGAAATTTATCTATATTGCGCACTACTTTTCGGACGATTCATGGAGAATTAAGGGGCAGTTCTAATCGACTACTGGCGACGGAAGCGACTTACGGATACTCTTACGAGATTGATTTCGGCCGGGCCTCATACTCAAGGAAACGGAACCGGAGACGGAAGCGGATGCACCTTCGATACCAACGGAACCGGAACGATAAATTAGGACTGCCCCAATAACTTTCTTGCCTATTTAACATCCACCTTCCGCCATTTCAACAGAATTTAATCGGGGGCGTTTTGCTTACTTTGCAACTTAAGTTTTATTAAAAGCGTAAGTAAATCACAAATTTTTGAAACTGGTATTTTGCTATGTTTGCGGTAGAAACTTCCCATTTAACGAAATTTTATAGTCGCAAAAAGATCACCGCTCTCCAGGACGTTAGCCTCACCGTTGAAGCGGGTGTGATTTTTGGGTTGTTGGGTCCAAACGGCGCCGGCAAGACCACACTTATAAAAATATTGCTTGGAATCGTATTTCCTACCTCGGGCACCGCGCGCATTTTAGGGCAGCCGCTGACTTCGGTCAAAGTAAAAGAGCAGATCGGTTATCTGCCGGAGAATCCCAATTATCCGGATTTTCTGAAAGGCGGAGACGTTCTCGATTATTTTGGGAAACTGTCTGCGGTGGAAAAACCGCGCCGGGAAAGAAATAAAGCGCGCCTGTTGGAATTGGTGGAGATGAAGGAGTGGGAACGGACTAAAATCAGAAAGTATTCCAAAGGGATGCGGCAGCGGCTCGGGCTGGCGCAGGCGATGATCAACGATCCGGAAGTTCTTTTTCTCGACGAACCCACCGACGGCGTCGACCCCATCGGGCGTAAAAAAATCCGCGACATCCTTCTGCATCTCAAGGAGCAGGGCAAAACCATTTTTTTAAATTCTCATTTGCTTTCCGAGGTGGAGTTGATCTGTGATAAAGTGGCGATTCTCGACAAAGGCCGTCTTTTGCAAAGCGGCACCGTGGCGGAGCTGACCTCGCCCTCGAAAACCTACCGATTTGAAACTTCGACCATTTCCGA
>Ga0247727_10011276_pt1 | contig 15635 bp, 8 predicted proteins | sample WisWelCaveWW1625_FD_202498 | JGI IMG/M metagenome (GOLD analysis project Ga0247727, IMG submission 202498) | Biofilm microbial communities from Wishing Well Cave, Virginia, United States - WW16-25 | ecosystem: Environmental > Aquatic > Deep subsurface > Groundwater > Cave microbial mat | place...
TAGCGTTTGAGCAGAGAGCGCACACCCCAAAAGGCCTGGCCCTTCTGCGTTCCAGCGGCGATGCGGGCGCGCAGGCTGGCGATGAGTTTGCGAGTCAGTGTTGCGCTCCACGGTTGCTCATTGCGACGCAGAAGCCAGAAGGCGGGGTGCTGGTCGTGCAGTGGGGACTCATCAGTCTTGAGCGCCTCCGCCAATAACTTCTCAAAGCGCGCGACGGGGAAACGCATTAGCGCGGGATACAAATCGGCTTTGGCGAGGGCGGCATGGCTCTTGTCGTTGGTCATCCACTCACGCGCCAGCGCCTCTGTCCACGCCTCATCCCCAAAGCGAATCGCCGCCAGGGTCCAGCCCTCCAAAAAGGCGTCCTGCCATTCGCCGCCCAATGCGCTGGCAATCAACTCCGGGATGGGCTTGCTCAACTCTTTCGGCCACACGGCCGGCGGCGTCATGCCCAGCATCTGAATAAACCACCATGTTTTTTCACCTGTGCCTTTGCGAGCTTTGGCCTCCACCCCATCGCGTTGCATCTCCTTGGTGCATTCCTCGGGCGGGGTGATGGCAAGGTGCGGCGTCTTGCTCTTTGTCCAGCGAATGAGCGGACGCACACGCTCCATCATACGCTGGCACAATTGCGATTGCGACAAGTGGGCCAGCAAATCGGCGGCAGGGTGGCGCACTTCTTTGCGGCGGTCATCCAGAACTGATTCAAGAAACGGCTCATCGTCCAGACTCAAATTAATTTGCAATAACAGAAGGAATGCGGCGCGGTCTTCGGGCGCTTCCTGTTCCCAAGTGGAGAGCAACACTTCACGCGCGCGGGTCGGGTTCTGTGCGCGCAAGCGCTTGAGCAAGGCCAGCCGCTCATCGCGCGTTCCAATTTGCCACACCGACTCATCTACATTTGCCTCCCCCACACTCCCATACATCCATACTGAATTCTGTTTCGCCAGCCAACGCCCTCGCACCCCCAACACTGGCAAGATCGCCTCCTGCTGATTCACATTCGCTTTGCCAAAGGCCAACAGCGCGGGCAAATGTTCTTCAGGGATGCGTTGGCCCGCTTGCGCCACCGCCCGCAACCATTCGGGCAAGGCTTCGGCCAATTGACCCGTGAGCATAAGGGCGAGATGTTGCCCCGCGCGATGACTGCAACGGGGCGACTCATCGGATTCGCACGGTGGCGGCAATGGGAATGACTCAGTGGTCGGCCCGCGCCCCACGCGCCGATAGAGTGCCACCGTGCCCGCCGCGCTGAGGAGTGCACCCTCTGTATCCGCCGGGTTAAGTTGATTGAACACCGCGCCCAATGGCCCGCTAGTTGAAGGCAAGGTCAATGCTTGCCGCTCGGTGCCGAGGAGAGCGGTGGTGAGGAGGGCTGGCCAAAGAGATTCAGTCATCGCATAATCAACCCCACCCCCAACCCCTCCCATCGGAAATTCCCCGATGGAGAGGGGAGTCACTGCTCCCTCCCCCATTCGCGCTCTTTGCGGATGGGGGAGGGCTGGGGTGGGGGTTTTCACTTCCAACTCACAAATCTCCCATCCACAAATGCGCTCAACGGCAACAACGCCTCCCCATCCCACTCGCCAAACACGGTGAGCGGATGACCGCCGCTGAGGGCGAGCAATGACCAGTGGTGCTCAAAGCGCGTAGCGATGGGCAAAACATGGTTCGCTGAGTCGCGCAGAAGCCAGCCGGATTCAACTTGTATTGGAATCACAGATTGCACGGCCAATGGGAATTGCTCAATCCATGGGTTACGAGTCAAGGCGGATGAGTAGGCTTCAATAGCGGCGGCGATGGATGAATGGGCGGGCAGAGCCTCAACGGTGGCGTGTTCACCACTGCGTCTGCTTCGCAGAAAGGCGCGCAAGGGATAAGCGCTGGGAAAGAAAACCACATCCGCGTCGAGCGCAATGCCGGGCAGGAGGCTGGTTTCAAATGTCTGATTGGTGACAGCGTAATCGAGAATGAGAGCAGTACGTCCGATGGTCTGGCCGATAAGCCATAAACGTTGCTGGCGCAAGCGACCCTCATCTTCCACGCGGCGGCCCACCACCAGCCAACGATCATGCACACTCGGCTCACTCGTCAATTCCGCTTTGTCGCGCGTCCAGCCAATGAGGGCGCGGATGTCGGCCTGTGTGTCGGCGGGCAGTGAGTCAATGCGCTTGAAACCCTCGAGGATGAGATGCAGTTGGCCCATGCGCTCCAATAAACGTTCCTGCCAACCCGCGCCCGAGGCGGGGATACCGGCCATGTCGCGGACGAGGCGCGCGAGGCCGGGCGCTTGCGCGTCCACCAAGCGGGCGGCGGGTGTCTCCCAAAATTTGGCCGGTTGCGATTGGGCGTCGGCCAAACCGCGCCGGGTTAAATCGCGCAACCACAATTCGAGTTCCTGCAATCCGGCATTGACTTTGGCGAGGCGTTCGGTAGCCCGCTCCGTTTGGGCGGCCACATCCACCACAGGCGCGTCGTCTTTTTTCTGCACCAATTTCTCGGCGCGTTTAGCGCGGGCGGCGAGCCAATCGCTTAACCATTGTGGGGGTTGGTTAAGCGTCAGCGTGTCCAACATCAAAAATAATCCAAGCGCGTGTTTGCATGGGCGCTTGTGGCTGGAGCAATTGCATTTGAAAGCGGGGCCATTCAAATCCACGGCCACCTGATAGGGCTCTTTGGCGCTCCCTTTGCACTCTCCCCACAAGGCTTGATCCGTGCGGCCCAATGCCGGCCACTTGCGCGGCGTGGCCAGCCCTTTCCCGGATTTAGCCACACCCGAATCTGGGGCGAGGGCGAGGATAGTTTCTTGAGTCCAGGTGGAAGGCATAGGTTGTAACGAGTAAAACGTAATGCGTAAAGTGTGATGGTTACGTTTTACGTTTTACGTTTCACGGATTACGATAGGTTTCCCATATTCCGGCAGCGCCACGTCAATGCCCGTCCCCTTGAGTAATTCCACCCACCGCGCTGGAATCGAAGTGTGAATGGGGATGAGGGTTTGTGGGCGGGCGGTCTTCACAAAGTCTACCAGTTCATCTCCGCCCGCATGCCCGGAGGCGTGGTAGCCGGGTTCGGATTCAATGCGCGCCACCTCGCCGCGTGGCCCGGCCACCGGGCGCAGGCCAATGAGTTTCAGGCCGAGGCGTTGAGTCCAATGCCAGAGCCGCACCAAATCCACATTTTGCTCATCATCATAGGCGGGGCTATTGGAGAAAATATAAATGCCACCCGGCGCGCGGCGCTGGAGATAGTCCAAATCCAATAGGTCGGCGATGTCCAACAGGCTAAAGGCTAAAATGTAATCTCCCGGATTTTTTTGAACTTGGGTGGGGGAAACAGTCTGACTGGCATACCGCGCGCGGACACGGTGCTCCCACGCGGCGGGCTTGGTCTTAGGGTCGGCATAGAGACACACATGCGGACTCTGCATCACATCGGGCAAAGCGTCCGGGTCCGCGAGATACATACCGCGCAGAAGATAGGCGTCTTTGGGTTGAACCAACAGACAACGGCCCGTCGCCTCGGCGATGTCCACAAACGTCAGCAGACGTTCTACATTGCGCGGCGCAAAATCGGCGATGACGAGTTGGCCGCTGGCGTGTTGGGTGGCGCGCAAACAGTTGTCGCGCACATCGGCTTCGGTGGTTTTGGTGGGGGCGTGCAGATGTGTGCCTTCGCACAGCAACGCCACCGGCCGCAACTGCGCCAGGCGTTCGGCGAAGGCTCGGGTACGATGCCCATCACGGCCATGAAAGCGGATGTCGCCCGAGTAAGCCACCCACCCCGCCTCGGTCTCCACCGCAAAGCCCACGCCACCGAGCAGAGAATGATCAACGGGCCAATGTTCGATGAGGCGCGCGGGCGACGGTAGGTGAAGCGGCATCGCATCTTGTGATTTGACGGCGGGCGTGGCCCAAAATGCAAGGGCATTGTCCAATGGATCGGCGTTGGGCTGGCCGTGCGGAGCGCCATCTAAAAAATGCCAGGGGCGCGTGGTGTAAGCGCGGTGCGCGTCGTCGGCGTGCAAGAGGCCTTCGGGCGTGGGCGCGCGCAGACGCAAAAACGGCGCGCCCGATTGGCCGTTGGGGCCAGTATCTAACAGCACCTTGCTGATAAAGGCCGTCATGCGCGAACTGCTCACCGGCACATCGGGCGAGACATAGGCCATATCGCCAATGTGGTCCAAGTGCGCGTGCGAGAGCAAAATCACGTCCACCGCCGGACGGCCCATCTCACGCCGGAGGTCGCGATAAACGTGTGGGAATTGCGTTTGCCAATGGCCCCAAAACGCCTCGCGCGCCGCGTCGGAGAGTTCAACCGTGGTGCGCGCTTTGCGCTGGCGGCCCGTGGGCGGAATTTCGGTGATGGTTAAGTCGGCGGGGTCAAAAGCCGGAATCAAATCATCACGCAAGAGACCGGGGAGCGGTGGGAGGAGTTCGAGGGCCAGCCAGTCGAGCAGACCGCGTTGCGGGCGGGCGTTGAGAAAGACCCCATCGAAGTAGCGGTGATAGCGCCCCATGGCCTTGCCAAAGTCAAAGAACAGGCGGCCGCGCGCATCTTCGAGCAGAATTTTGTTGCCGCCAATTTCGGCGACGCCGCCGTAGCAGGTGAGGGTAGTGGGCATGAGCGTAAAGTTCAGTTGAGAGTATAGCCCGGCCTGTAGTGCGGATTACGTAATCCGTAAGCCATTACTGTGAATCAGATTTCAAGCGGCGTTTAGCTAATTTGGATTTACGCAAAGATTTCGGCTTATCCACCTTGACGAACCAAGCCCAATATACTTCCGTGCTATGTTTGATTTTTGAGTCAAACACCTCACCAACAGATTCAATACCTTGGAATGTCCACCTAACCGTCTTTTCAAATACATTCTGATATTCATGCTCATTGCTTTTTTGCAATTTTAAGCGCCACTTTATTCGAATCTGCTCGGGTCGCTTGAAATACAAAGACGCGTCGTTCCCAAGTATGGCGTCTCCTTCTTTCGCGGGCAAAGACACATTTGTAATCAGCAGCCACATAGAACCAATACTTTCGAGTATCCTTCATAGGCATCCTTGTCATGTCGCCTGCTAATCTCCACCAGCCAGCAAACTTGCTACGGATAAGTCTTCGTCTAGTCCCGGCCAGTGCAAGCTTACGCCGCCACCAATTTCGTGGTGGTCGCGTTGGGCGGGTGTGGCTTTATATGGAATTATCCAAGTGAGCCTACTGCCCATGCAGAATTTGAGTGACATTGGCGTTGCTGGCATCTACTTCGATAATTAAGTCTCCGCCACGCCGCCCACTGGAGTCTTTAGGGCCATAATTGATGCGCCAATGCAGGCCGTCACCCACAACCTGAGTGATGGTGATGAAGCTTTGCAGAACGTCTACCCCCGCCTCGCGGGCGCGTTTGTTAGCGGCGGCCATCACCCGGGCCAGCGATACAGCTAAGTCGTCTTGAAGCACATCGGCAGTGAGAACCGTAGCCATTTCAACTCCTATTTCTCAGCGAAGAAAGTTTGCGTATCACTCACTTCGCGGACTTGCCCGGCTGGGGTCATCATATAAATGATTGCCTCAGAGATGACAAACTCGCCAACATATTCAGCGCCCTTCAAATCGGGGTCACTGCGGACAGAGCGCTTATCGGTTTCGCCGGGCTCTTGCAGAAAATCGCTTCCAAGATTTGGGTGGGTGTGAAACGAGGCCACGATGTCGTCTCCACCGATTTGACAACCTGGATGAGGTGGGAGAATGATCGAGTTTTGTGCGCCGATCGGCCAGCGCACAACCTTCAAACTGCCAGCCGAGTCTTGCACCACAAATCCGCCCTCCTCGTGGCCGCCAGCAATTCCGGGCAACGCGTCTTGCCATGCCTGTTCGCGGGTGGCACGCACAAGCGGGTCACTCAAAATTGAAGCGGAGGTTTTTGACATACTCTCCTACGGCAAAACCTTTTAGCTCACTTTTCGTTTCCTCACCCTCGGCCCCTGCGCCGTATCTTCAATCTCATAGCCCAACTCGCCCACTTGCTGGCGGAGGGCATCGGCGTCGGCCCAGCGTTTGGCGGCGCGGGCTTCCTGGCGTTGGTGGGCCAGCGCCATAAGGTCGTCGGGGATGACTTCTTCGACGGGCTTCCACTCGGCCAAGCCGAGGCCCAGCACCCGGTCATATTGTAATAGCGTCGCCTTCTTGGTGGCGGGCGGCAGTTCGCTCTTCACCAAATCCCACATCACGGCTAATGCGCGGGGCATGTTCAGGTCGTCGTTGATTTGCTCGACGAAGCGGTCAAGGAAACCTTCATCTATTTGGCCCGGCGCGCCCCACTCGTGCGCGGCGTGGCGCAGGCGGTTGAGGGCGGTGGCCGCGCCATCAATACTCTCCCAATTGAAATTTAGGCGCGAGCGATAGTGGGCGCTGAGGCAGAAGAAGCGATACACTAGCGGGTCAATGTTTTTATCCAGCAATGTTTGCACACGCACAAAGCCACCGGCCGATTTCGACATCTTGGCTTCATCCAATTGTAGGAAGTAGCCGTGCAACCAATAATTCGCCAGCCGCGTGCCATCGCTGGCCTGGGTCTGCGCGATTTCGTTGGTGTGATGCACCGAGATGTGGTCTTCGCCGCCGGTGTGAATATCAAAGTAGGGGCCAAGATATTTGGCCGACATGGCCGAGCATTCGATGTGCCAGCCGGGGAAGCCTTTGCCCCACGGGCTGTCCCACTCCATCTGCCGTTTCTGGTCGGGCGGGCTAAATTTCCACAGCGCAAAATCGGTGGGGTTGCGCTTCTCGCCGAGGTCAACCCGCGCCCCGGCTTGTAGACCCTCGATGTCCAATCGCGCCAGATAGCCATAGTCGGAGAGTTTGGAGGTGTCGAAGTAGATGCCGTCCGAGGTGCGATAGGTGTAGCCATTGGCCTCGATGCGGCGGATGGTTTCGATTTGCTCCGGGATATGGTCGGTGGCCTTGCACCACCGGGTTGGCTCGAGGATGTTGAGGCGGCCCAAGTCATCCTGAAAGGCTTGCGTATACTCGGCGGCAATGTGCCAGGCCGTCTTGCCGGTGCGCTTGGAGCCTTTCTCCATCTTGTCTTCGCCGGTGTCGGCATCCGAGACGAGATGGCCCACGTCGGTGATGTTCATCACATGATTAACGTTATAGCCATTAAATTCCAGCACGCGGCGCAGGAGATCGTCAAAAATGTAAGTCCGCAAGTTGCCGAGATGGGCGTAGTCGTAGACGGTGGGGCCGCAGGTGTACAGGCCCACGGGTTCGCCAGGCTTGAGCGGTTCAAAGACACGCAGGGAGCGGGTGTAGGTGTCGTAGAATTTGAGAGGCATGATGGGCATTGAATCACGGATGGATTTTAGATTGCAGATTGCAGATTGCAGATTGCAGATTGCCAATCAGCAATCCCGGAGGGGAAGTTTAGCCGGAGGGGGGGATTTGTCAATCACCATACACCTCGGCATACACCGCCCAATACTCGTAGCAGGTTTGCACATAGCCCTTGGCATCGGGCAGGCGGATGACCTCGACAAACAAATCGGGGTCATCACCGGCCAGGTCTTGCCACGCCTGCGCGTTGCCCGGCCCGGCATAATAGCCGGCCAGCATCGCCTCCGGGGCGTCGCCAGTCAGCGCCCCAATTTCATGCAGATAAAACGCGCCCATCGGGATGGAGCGGGCCGGGCGATACAGGTCATCATAGGTGAAACCACTCAGGCCCAGGCGTTCCGCGATGCCATCGGCGGTGGGCGGGATAATTTGATTCAGGCCGCGCGCCTCCGCCGACGAGAAGGCATATTTCCAAAAGAAACTTTCAATCCGCATCTTGGAGAGCATGAGGAAGGGATGCAGATCATATTCGGTGGAGGCCGCCACAATCCGCTCCGCAAACGGGAAGGGGTAGCGCAAACGCAAAATCAGGCGTGGCACGCGCAAGGTGTCGGCGTATGCGGCGGCGTCCACCACCGCCCGCGCCGAGCGGATGGATAAATCGTAAGCGCCAAGTTGATTGAAGTACAACGCCAGCGGCCACATCGTCAATGGGTCGGCGCTCAACGCTTGGCGCAAACTATCAAACTCCGCGTGCGCTTCCCGTAGGAGGCCGAGCCGCCACAAGGCCGCGCCCCGCGCCAGCCGCCCCTCCTGCCACAACCAATCCGGCACAGTATGTACATCCTCCATATTCTGCGCTAATGGAAAGGTGCCTTTCAGCCACAACGCCACCTGGGTCTGCTCGTCTTCTAAATCGAATGCAAACGCATAGTGTGGCGGTGGAACAAATAAGGTGGTCGCGCCTTGCCACAGGGCCTCGGCGCGGAGAGAGTAGTAGCCGTGCGGGTCAAGCGTGGCGGCGGTTTGCCAGGCCGTTTGGGCTGCGTCGGTGTTGCCCTGTTGTTGATGGGCTTTACCCAGCCACAACCAGGCTCGCGCCGTTTGCGCCGGGTCGGTGGCCAATGTGCGCGCGAGTTCAAAGTATTGCGCCGCCGTTTTGATCTCATCAGTGCGCCACAGCGCCAACCCCGCTTGCATGGCGGCATCGGCGGCCCGCTCCCACGCCGGATACTCGGTGGCGATGCGTGACCACAGTTCGACGGCTTGTTTGAAATTGCGATTGCGCTCATGCAACCGCGCGGCGCGGTAAAGAGCATCCGGCGCTTCGGGCGCGTTGGGCGCGGCGGCGGCAAATGCCAGAAAGGTGTCGGTATCATCGGGATAGGGCTGAATAAAGGCGATTTGGAAATAGGCGTCCCTCCACAGAGACGCGGCTGGATGCTCATCCACTAGAATGCGCCAGTTGGCAATGGCGCGATTGGTCTCGCCCAGTTTGGCGCGGCTGAGGCCCGCATAATACAGCGCGGTGGCGGCGGACTCGGTTGTGGCCTCCTCCGAATCCAAAAAGCGTTGAAAGGCCTCCAGCGCGGGTTCATAGTTTTGGGCAAAGTAATTGGTCAGGCCGCGTTGCAAATCGCTCACCGGCACGCCATCGTTGACCAGCACTAGCAAAGCCGCAAAGGCATCGCCCGCCTCGGGGTAATGGTTCACCACGTCCAGAAATTTGGCGTAGGCTTCGTCAGTCCGACCCAGGTTGTAGAGCAGTTGCCCGGCCAACACGGCCATACGCGCTTTGCGCCAGTTTTGATGGGTGTCGGCATAGATGGTGTCATACTCGGCCAACGCCAGTTCGGTGTCGCCCAGGGCGGTGTAGGCTTGCGCGAGGCGCTCACGCAAATCGTTGGCATCGCCCACACGCGGCGCGGCAATGGCGGCGCGATTGGCTTCCACCGCCAGCGCATAATCCCCATTGGCAAACGCGGCCAGCGCAATCCGTTCGTAAACATAGGAGTCCAACACGCCGGACTGCAATTGCCGATAACGCTGATAGGCGGCGATGGCTTCGGGCCATTGCTCGGCGGCGCGGCGCGTCTCGCCCAGGAGAAAATAAGCGTCGGCAAATTCGGGATACGTTTCCACGACTGCCAGCAACTCGGTCAGGGCCGCCTCTCCCTCGCCCGCATTCCAGCGCGTGCGTGCCAACCCAAATAAGGCCGCCGCCTGTTGGGCCGGATCGTCACTGTCGTGCGCCACCGTCTGATACAAATCTATCGCCAGCGGCCAATCGCCCTCGAACCAAGTGCGCTCGGCCAATTCAAGTTTAAGCGAAGGGACGAGGGTGGGCGTCGCCGTGCGTGTCGGCGATGGAGTGGCGGTGGGTGTTCGGGTGGGTGTGGAAGAGGGAGTGGGCGTGAACGACGGGGTAGGCGTCGCCAACACCTCTTGCAATTTGCCGCACGCGGATAGAAGGAAGTAGGCGAAGGGAAGAAGGAAGAAGATAAACCCTCGGCCGTTGTCTTTTCGAGTCATGCGACTCATCATACGACTTATTGTTTGGGTGTCAACGTTGGTTGCTTTACCACTCAGGTTCGGTTAAACTTTGCGCGTCGCCCGTTGCCCGATTAAGCGCCCTGGGCCACCGCAGGGGATGTCTCGACGCGCATGACATTCCCGGCTCAACCTCCCTCGTCCACTTCCCCACTGTCTCCCACTCCGGATTCGGCGCTCCCGAAAGTCGAACGTGACTCTGCGCTCAGGCAATCCATGTATATGTCGCTGCCGCGGTTGGCCCTGGGCCTTAGCCTGCTGGCGCTGGTGTTTGCGCTGATTCAACCCTGGATATTGACCGACCCGACCTCGGGCCGCCTGCGCCTGCTGGCCCTGGGCACTGGGGTGATCCTGGCCGGGCTGGGCCTGGCGATGAGGCGCTGGCCGGGCCCGTTACGCGCACTTCATCGGCGCGGTCCTGACCACCCTCATCTGGCTCAACGTGTTCCTGCATCTGGCGCTGACCGGCGAACCCCGGCACACCGCCAACCTGGCGCTGGTGGTGGTCGGGGTGGGATTTTTTTTCTTGTCTTTGCCCTGGTTCATCACCAGCCTGGTTATTATCCTGGGCAGTTGGCTGGGTGTGACGGTGTGGTCCGGTGTGACGCCGGAATGGTTGTATTACCTGTTTCAATTACTCAGCGCGACCCTGCTCTCCATCCTGGGCTACGTTACCCGTCGTCAACGTCTGCTTCAACAAGCGACCTTGCGCTTACAACTCCAACACCGCCAGGGCGAACTTGAGCACAGCGAGGAGCGTTTTCGGGCCTTATCCGAGGTCGCCTCCGAAGGGGTGCTGATACACGACCAGGGCGTGGTGCTGGATGTCAATCAGGCCGGGGCCGACCTGCTGGGGTATCCCCTCTCTGAACTCATCGGCCAAAATGTTCTCAACGTTGTCGCCCCGGAAATGCGGGACATGGCGCTGGCCCACCTGCACGTCGGCGATGATGGGCCGCATGAAAGTGTCGGCCTTCGCAAAGATGGCGCCACCTTTCCCGCGGAAGTGTTGGGTAAACACATCCACTATCGCGGGCGGAGCGTGCGGGTCACGGTGGTGCGCGACCTGACCGAACGCAAGCGGGCCGAAGCCGCCCTGCGCGAGGCCGAACACAAATATCGCACGCTGGTTGAATACAACCCGGCGGTGGTCTACACCAATGCGGTTGACGACAGCAGTTCAACCATTTATATCAGCCAGCAAGTGGAAGCGCTCACGGGCTATACCAGCGCCGAATGGATGGCGGACCCGGAATTATGGGAGAAATTAATTCACCCCGACGACTACCCGTCGGTGATGGCGGAGCATACGCGCACCAATACCACCCGCGAGCCATTTCGGATGGAGTATCGGTTGGTCGCGCGCAATGAACAGGTGGTGTGGGTGCGCGACGAAGCGGTGCTGATCTGGGCGGGCAACGACCAACCCGCCTTTTGGCATGGCTATCTGCTTGACATCACCGGGCTAAAAAAAGTTGAAACCGCGCAACGTGAAAGCGAGCAACGCTATCGGGATTTATTTATCTCGGCCCAGCGGCAAGCCCAGGATTTGGCTCTGCTGGACAAGGTTCGCACCGCGCTGGCCCGCGAACTGGAGTTGCCCAACGTCATTCGCACCGTGGTCGAAAGCATTGCCCAGACGCTCGGGTATACGCTGGTGTCCATTTACCTCGTGGAAGGCGACGAACTCGTTTTGCGCTATCAGATCGGCTATCGCCACGTCATTGAGCGCCTGCCGCGCGGGCAAGGCGTGTTGTGGCGCGCGGTTCAAAGCGGCGAGCCGGTCTTGATTAAGGACGTGCGGAGCGAGCCAGCGTTTTTGGCCGCCGAGAGCGACAGTGTTTCTGAAATTGGGGTGCCGCTCACCGAGCAGAGCCAGCCCATGGGCGTGTTGAACGTCGAAAGCATTCATGGCGTGCCGCTGGACGAGGCGGATTTACAGGTGATGATTGCGGTGGGACTCCAGGCCAGCATTGCCATTGAACGCGCCTCCCTCCATGCCCAGGTGCGCGACAACGAAATCACCCTGCGCGCGCTCTATGACATCACCACCGTGCCAACGCGGTCGTTGGCCGAACAAGTCCAAACCCTGCTCGCGCTGGGATGCCAGCGGTTTGGGCTGGAGACCGGCCTGCTCTCGCGCATCGAAGGCCAGCGTTATCAAATCGTGGAAGTGATTTCGCCCGAGGCGCGTTTCGCCGCCGGGCAAGCGCTGGAGTTAAGCGTGACGTATTGTCACGAAACGCTGGCGCGGGGTGAGCCGCTGGGCATTGAACACGCCTCCGAAAGCGACTTTGTCCAGCATCCCTGCCATTTGGTTTTCCAGATGGAAGCCTATTTAGGAGCCCCGGTGCGGGTGGCCGGGGAGGTCTATGGCACGCTGGCTTTTTTTAGCCGCACCCCACAGCTCCGCCCCTTCACCGCCACCGAACGAGAATTGTTGCGACTGATGGCGCAATGGTTGGGGGGCGAGATGGAGCGTCAGCAGCACACACGCCAACTGCAAGCCAACGCCGCCGAAATTGCCCGGAAGAACGAAGCGCTGGCCGCGGCGCATGACCAGACGCTGGAAATCTCCAACTTCAAATCGGAGTTTTTGGCGAATATCAGCCACGAAATCCGCACACCGATGAGCGCCCTCATCGGTATGAGCGAACTGTTGGCCGAGACACCCCTCAGCCCGGAACAACGCGAATACATGGCCTTGATGCGCGACTCGTCGGCGATGCTCCTGGCCATCGTCAACGATATTTTAGATTTTTCCAAAGTTGAAGCCGGACAACTGGGTTTGGAATACGCCGACTTCAGCCTGTTGGAGGTGATGGAGCAAGCCGCGCAGACCCTCGCCCCCCAGGCCCGCCAAAAAGGGCTACGCCTGATAACGGTGGCGGTGCCCGAACTGCCCCCGCTGTTGCGCGGTGACCCGGGGCGGGTGCGGCAGGTCTTGCACAACCTCATCGGCAACGCGATTAAGTTTACCGAGGCCGGGGAGGTGGTGGTGCGCGCGGTGTTGATGACTCAGACCGCCACGCGCATTACCGCCCGCGTGACGGTGAGCGATACCGGCCCGGGCCTGACCGAGGAGGTGCGTCGGCGACTCTTCCAGCCGTTTATGCAAGCCAAGCCCACAGTAACCCAGTATTTTGGCGGCACCGGGTTGGGGCTGTCCATTTCCAAACGGCTGGTGGAATTAATGGGCGGCGCGATTGGGGTGGAGAGCGAAGGCCAGGCCGGGCGCGGTTCTACATTTTGGTTCACCGCACAATTTGAACCCGCCGCCGCGCCACCCACCGCTCGGCCCGCGCCACCCACCGAGTCAACGCCGACGCCCAAGGCTCGCCCGAGGCATTTATTGTTGGTGGAAGACAACGTGGTTAATCAAAAAGTTATTCAATTACAACTGAAGCGGTTGGGGTATACGGTGCAAACCGTGTCCAACGGGCGTGAGGCCGTGGAGGCGCTGGCTGGCGCGCCGGCCGCCTATGGGGCGGCGCTGATGGATGTGCAAATGCCGGTGATGGATGGCCTGACCGCCACGCGCCTCATTCGGCAGGCCGAAGCCAGGACCGCGGCGCATATCCCCATTATCGCCATCACCGCCCATGCGCGCCTGAGCGACCGCGCCAACTGTCTGGCCGCGGGGATGGATGATTATTTGAGCAAACCCATCAACATCCTGCAACTGCGCGAGATGTTAGCCCGCTGGGTGCTGGCCGACCCCTCGACCCCGGCAACGCCTGAGCCGGTCATCAGCCCGCTCAACGCCCACGCCTTAAGCCAATTGCGCGAATTGCATCAACTTGGCTCGCCCAACTTTCTGCGCGATCTCATTGACCTCTATGTGCGCGATGCCGAGGGCTTGCTGGCCGCCCTGCGCCGAGCCAGTGAGGGTGGGCAAGTTGAGACGCTCGTTCAAATCGCCAACCGGCTAAAAGGAAGCAGTCAGAGTTTGGGCGCGGACATGTTGGCGACGTTGTGCGCGGAGTTGGGGGCCGGCGCGACGAACAACAATCTGGCGCAAGTCGGGCCGCTGTTAGCGCGGGTGGAGGATGAATATGCGCGGGTGCGGCTGGCGCTGGCTGAAGAGCGGAATCAGATTAGATAGTTTCATCGGTATCGGATATGTAGCGGATTAGCGGATGTGGATATCCGCTATATGAGTTACGCAGTTGAGCGTGCAACCGCGATGACATCGGTATCGGATATGTAGCGGATTAGCGGATGTGGGTATCCACTCTATGAGTGACGCAGTTGAGCGTGCAACCGCGATGCGCGAAGCGTCGGGCTCGCACGCTTCGCGCCTCCCACGCTCAACTGCGTAAGTCCTAAACGTTTACGGCAAGGCCAGGGTGACGACGTTTACCCGATGGTCGCCCGTTGCGCCTGGTCCGCTCACTCGCACGCGCTGGCCGGCGGCCGGGTCGTACAAGCCCACCCACAGGGTATAGTCGCCTCCGGGCAAATCATTGGGGAGTAGTAACATGTGAACATCTTCAATATATTCACCGGCCAGCCAACCGGTGGTGGGCCGAGTCCATTGGGCCGGGATGGCATCGGACTGAGTCCACACCCGCCCGTTGGCATCGGCCAGATGCACAAAGACGTTGTAACGCGCGGCGGGCGTAGTCGCGGCGTTCCAAATCAGCGTGAATGTCAATTGCTGGTCGGCGCGTTGCAGAGCATAACCTTCCAATCGGCCCACGCCCTCAAAGACTGCGCCCGTTTCCACCTCAACCGGGGGCCGGGCAAAGGCGCGCGCGGGGGCCGAGACTTGTAATGGGCTAAGAGTCTGCGCGCCCGTTGCGCCGAGGATGGATAGCGACAACGAATACTCACCATCGGCCAACGCCGCCGGGATAATCAAACGATGTTGTCCGCGCCACTGGTCGCCCGCTTGCCAAAGCGAGGTGGGATAGTGGGCCAGGGGCGGCCGTTCCACTTGCTGAACCACGTTGCCCGCCGCATCGCGCCATTCCAAATGCGCCACGTAATCTTGGGTGGGCGCGGTCGCGCACGTCCAATAGAGAGTCAGTTCAACCGCGTCCCCGGCGTTCACCGCGTCGTGGCTGAAGTTGTAGCCCAGGAGTGTGAGCGGGCCAAAGGCGTGGGGCGTGAGATGTTCGGGTTGGAGGAGGGCGGGCTGGGCCGGGCGGGTCACGGTCAATGTTCCGAGCGAGAAGCGCGGCGCGATGGCGTTGCCTTGCTCATCCAGTAACGAAGCGATTTGCAAGGTGTCCAAACTAAAGATATCGCCCCACAGTTGATAGTCGCCGGGCGGGGCACCGGGCAGGAGCGTGAGGTGCCGGGCCCACTGGGCATATTGGTCCAACGGCCAGAAGGGTGTATGGGTCGGTTCACGGTGCCAGCGCGGCGGGTAAGCCTGAGCGTCATCCCAGCGAAACCCGTCCGCGTCTTCGATTACAAAATTGGGCCAATAGCGGCGCAGGGACGATTCCCAGACGGAGGCGTAGGCGGTGACATCGAGTGACTCGCCCGAGGGCAGGCGGCGCGTGGACAGGCCATAGCCATGCAAGCGCACGCCGCCCGCAAAATCGGCGCGTAGAGCGCTGGGAGCGGTGGCGACGGACTCACCATCAAACGCCGATTGCCGGAGTGGATTGGGGTAGCGGTCAATGAAGGCCAGTTTAAGCATGAGTAAAGCCGCGACCAGGCCCACCTCACGCAGGCTAAAATTAGAAGCGCGAGGTGTTGGCGGGAGTGGATGGGAACGCATACCCAGGCTCCCGACACCGATGAGG
>Ga0247727_10011277_pt1 | contig 15633 bp, 11 predicted proteins | sample WisWelCaveWW1625_FD_202498 | JGI IMG/M metagenome (GOLD analysis project Ga0247727, IMG submission 202498) | Biofilm microbial communities from Wishing Well Cave, Virginia, United States - WW16-25 | ecosystem: Environmental > Aquatic > Deep subsurface > Groundwater > Cave microbial mat | place...
ACAGGCTGCTGACAAAATTGGTGTTTGAGCTGTTGTCCGCGGATGGGCGACCGATTTGTGAGAACGGCGAAACATTGGATCGATGGGCACGACGGAATCGCCAAACCACACCGGCGAGAGGTCATTTCTCTCAAATCGGTCGCCCATCCGCGGACAACAGCTCAAACACCAATTTTGTCAGCAGCCTGTTAGGCGTAACTATCGCAGGTGGCGGCTGTACCGTATCCTTTTCTCGCTTTACAATGCGGAGGTATATCTACGACACTGTTACCTATTGACCCGTAAGAATCTTCGCTTCTTTCGAGCGCGGCTCCGCGGTGGTCTTAACCAGTTCTTGTACCAATTAGAACGGACCCAATAAAGGTAGTAAGTGCGGCACAGTCGATCGGTTTTGGCACCAGCATCTTGTTGATCGTTTCTTCCACGGACTTCCAGGCCTTCCCGCCCACACTACTGACTGGCTTATTGTTTTGTTCCGATGCTGCGTTCTTGATCCCTTTTAAGTATGATGAACAATCTACCGATTTTGTAATTTTGTAAGTTGGGAGCCGTAGTAAAGGGTTGGTCGGTGAAAAATAATTTCAATAAGGAGGATAAAATCCGCGGACGTTCGATTCGTGTCAATTTACGTTGGGCATTGCTTGGCACCATTTACACTGCGTTTAGTCAATGGTTGCTGCTTGTTGCATTGGCACGTTTCGGAAATTCTTCGGCGGTTGGTGAGTTATCTCTTGGGTTAGCCATTACCGCACCAATGTTTATGCTTTTGAACTTAAATTTACGCACTTTTGCAGCAACAGACGCAATAGGTGATTTCTCTTTTTCGGAATATTTTGGAGCGCGCTGCATGACGAGTGTAGTAGCGGTGATAGGAACCGCTGTCGTAGCATTTGGAACAATTCATAACGGACAATCTCAATGGGTCATCTTCGCGGTAGGATTCACAAAATTTTTTGATGCGCTTTCTGATATTACTTACGGATGCATCCAGAAGTATGAGCGCATGGATTGGATTGCGAGTTCGCAAATTTTAAGAGGAACGTTCTCGATTATTTGTGTCGTAGTATTGACCCTGGCCGATCAGTCGCTTTCCGAAGCAATATTAGTTTGGGCATTAGCATGGGCGCTTTGCTTCTTTTTTTTCGATGTGAAAAAATTGCGCAACCTAGAGCTACCTCTTCGCATCCGCGTAGGTAGGACCACTCTGCGACTTATCCGACGAACATTTAGTCTTGGGGTGGTAATGATGCTGATTTCACTTAATCACAACATACCCCTTTACTTTATCAAGTCGCTGCGGGGAACTGAAGAAGTCGGCTACTATGCGGTGATGGTCTATTTTTTAATTTTTGGCCAACTTATCGCAAATGCAGTAGGACAGACTGCTACGCCAAGATTCGCGAACTATTTTGTTAATGATCGTTGGCGTGAAGCCTCAGTTTTGCTGATAAAGCTATTGAGTTTGATGGTGATGGTTGGTGCAGCCGGTGTTCTAGGAGCATGGCTTATCGGTCGCGAGGTTCTTGATTTTTTCTATGGCTCTGAGTATTCCTCACAAGTATCAGTTCTGATATGGATCATGGTTGGTGCAAGTTTAAGCTATGTTATTACGATTCTCGGCGGGGTTCTCACAGCGGCCAGACGTTTTCGAGAAATGGTTCAAGTCAACGTAATGACGGTAGGCCTTACGGCGATATTTTGTGCGTTGTTGGTATCCAAGTTTGGTTTACTTGGCGCGGCATGGTCCGTGTGTGGTGCGATGGTAGTAAAAATGTCCACTAATCTAATCCTTGTCCGGAATGTGTTTCGAAGGATAAGTTCTGTAACTGTTTAAAATAGTCGAGCATAGCAATGGATGAGCAGGCAAGTTTTCTAAAAAACGCCGATCCTCGATTGCCGAACTTTTTCTTACTAGGGGCGAGCAAGGCCGGGACGACGACGCTTTACGCGCTATTACGACAACACCCGGAAATTTATTTACCTGAAATCAAAGAGCCTCACTTCTTTTCTAATGATTATAAGTATGAGAAAGGGATTAATTATTATCTGAGCAGTTACTATTCTGGGGCTGCCGATTATCTAGCACGGGGAGATGCTACACCACATTATTTGTTCTTTGAAAAAGCAGCGGAACGCATATCTCACCACCTCCCCCTAACGCATCAGCGGTTTATCGTGATCTTAAGAGATCCAGTAAGTCGAGCTTATTCTCTCTATTGGAATATGGTGCGCGAAGGTGTTGAGGTGAACAGCTTCCGGCGTGCGTTGGAACTCGAAGAGGAACGCTCAAAAGATTCTGAGATTATCAAGCAAGGGACGGTGTGCATTCAATATGTGGCGAGCAGTCTGTATGCGGCGCAGTTAAATACTTATTTCCGGTATTTTTCGCATGAACAATTTCTCATACTTCTTCAAGAGGATTTAGCTTGTGATCCTAATGCTGTCATGAAGGAAGTTTTCCGATTCCTTGGGGTGCAAGAAGATATACGAATTAGAAATACAGAGCCGAAAAACCAAGCGGCTGGTTCCAGATCAGTTCGGCTTCAGAGATTTCTTAGAAAGCCACATGCTCTAAAGCATATAGTTGGCCGCTTTCTATCGGAAAATGCAAAGTATCGAATTTATTCAAAGTTATATAAGTGGAACAGCAGTTCATTTTTCTATCCACCGTTGGAGCGCGAGGTCAGGCAACAACTATATCATCGATTTCGAGATGACATTCTCAAGCTGGAATCGCTGTTGGGCCGCAATCTTCGGCATTGGTACGACTTATCAAATAATGTGGAGGGTATTTAGAGCTAATTGTTGGATCAACGGAAGTGATTTGCAGAATCTATCGAGATCTATATTTTGGGATAAAGGGATGTTTTCTATTGGGCGGCGAGGCTGATCATGAGTCATTTAGGAATTAGAGCGTTTATATCATGCTGGTTAGTCACAGTTTTCGCGCTCACAGCTTTTGCTGAAGTATCTACTGACTCTCGGCTGCTCAGGAACGATATTCACCCAGAGTCGAATAATATTCCGTCTTCTACTACTACAGGAATCGTCAGTGCTGTTAATCAGTGCTCCGGGGTTTACCCACTTCCCTTTGCAACTCATTGGACGCCACATGCGATGTGGAACTATGCGAGTACGCATCCGCGCTGGCAGCTAAAAATGGTGGAAAAGGGTCATCATTGGCTCCCTACGTTTTGGTGGGGGGACTTGCAGCAACCTTGGGATAAGCAGGCCGAAGCGTACTACCGTCCTGCAATCGATGAAGTACGAAAGAGAAAGTTACCGATCAGCTTGGTCTCCACTCAATGGGAGAGGGTTCTCTACGAACGCTCACCGTGGAAAGACGCAAAAATTGATGATAGCGCTTTAGAATTTTCTTCGTCGGGGAAACCTGTCGCAGCGGTCAGCCCTTTTGGAGCAATAAAACCATGGTCTGAAGTTGGGAGGGCGTGGGCTACAACGCCGATCCTTCTCAAACTCCAGGAATTGTATCCGGACCCCCCTTACGTCGTTCTTTTGTCAAACAATGAAGCTAAAAAGTTAAAGCAGAACGAAGTTCAGAAGAGCGTTCGTTACTTGAAGCGATTCGGTGCTGGTCAGTCGGATGAGTTTCGGAGGCGTATTTTGGGGGATGGTTATATCGAGCGGTACCGCGCACTGGTTGAAGGAGTTCGTTTAAGTCTTACTACATGGAAAGACCGTGCCATTATAATAGGTTGGGGTGGCACAAACGTAAATTTTGGCCGTGGATCCTGGTGGCTTCAGGGTGACCTACCTAATTTTGGTTTAACTGTGCCCGGACGCTTGAATATTACGCCATTCGTGTGGGATGGGGTTGCGATCAAATACTACGTGGATCCTACATACACAAGAAATGCTAGTGACTCTACGCTGTTTAACCCAAAGGTTGAAATCATGAGCCTTCCGCTCGAGATGAACTATGCATGCCAGCAGAGAGAAAACTATTATTGGGAGATGACAACTTGGTTTGAACCTATTGTGGAGGAGCGTATTCGAAAAGAAGGGAAGGTACTTCCTCACAAGCGATACAGTGGATTTGTAAAATTTGGTATGTGGATTGCTAGGCCAACCGCAGTGAGGCACTTCAGTTCCCGAGACGAAACTCTAAGTGATTTTGGCCTTTCTCTTGAAGGAATTATGGAAGCAGTAGATGAAATTAATCAAGATTCGGTTTTAGCGTCTTTTTGGAAATCAAGTGATCTAATTATGAATCCTAATGTTCAACATCCCTACCGAACGAATGTTCCGCCGGAGTACGCTAGCGCGCTCCGTTGGGCCGCTCTCAGCACTAGCCTTGACCCACCACGTCCGTGGAATCTAAAAACCGAACTTCCGGTTTGGGTTTTAGGGCTCGTCCAACGAAAATTGGAAGGATCTCCGCGCTGGTTGCTTTTAGCTCAGTCGCCACAAGAATTGATATCTTCCGTTCAGGTTGAAGTTCCCGAACTCGGGAGCGTTCAGATCCGAGCAACGCCGTCTGGCTGTTACTACCTTATTGAATCGCGGGATCAAAAGCCACGTTCTCTTGATGTAAATGAGGGCTTGTGTTCAATGGGGATATTTTCAGGGGACAGGAAAACTGGGGTGCCTGCTGAATAAGAAGCGATTCCGGAGCGGGACTTACTTCGGTTATTGGCACGGAGGGCTTTCTCGGTGTTTCGTCATGTGACTGACTACGAACGCCATTAACAAGACGATTGGCAGTAAGACTGGAAGCTTGGCTGCTGCTAAGTAAATCTGAGACGAAATAAGTATGTACCATCCAGAAAGTGAAAGGAGATAGCTCGTCCAAGGCAGGTTATTCTTATCGATCTTTCTTCGCCACTGAGTAGTTTTCCTAATAAATAAAAAAAATAAACTAAAGAGAATAGAGGAACTCAAGAAACCAGTTTCGACTGCAGTTCGAATCCAAACGTTATGCACTTCAGCACGGGTTTCGATTCCAGAACTGATTAAGTTCATTATTTTAGATGACGTTGCTAATTTTCCTGCGTATTTGACCATGGCGTCTAGCATGCTGTCGGCTCCGCAACCAACGAGCAAGATTTTTGGGTTTGCCAATAGTTGAAGACCAGCCTCGATCAACTCCCGGCGTAATCCTCCTTCTGAAAAGTCTCGACTCTGCGACTGTCGTTCAAAGAGGAAATAGATACCCTTCGCAAACCAAAGATCAGATCCTAGGAAGAGTACTCCTAGCATGATTGCAAGGAGACCGCTTGTAAAAATCAGGATGGGTAGGCCAAACTGAGACGATAAAATTTTATTTCGATTGAACCACATTAGAAGCAATAGGAAGACACTGAAACCGATAAACCCACCACGCGATAGAGTTCCAATTAACACGATCCACATTAATACAATGCTGCAAATAAATAGTAGGAAGCGTTTGTGGGCCATGGCAAAAGAAAGCGAAAGCCCTCCATAAATAATAATCCACATTGCGAATACGTTTGAATTGGGTGTGGGGCCGCTGACGCGAAACCGCGCTCCGTAATCGCTTACGATAGACCAGCCGACTTGGTTTAAATCTCTGCCAAAATAGTTTGCTAACAAACCGATCGGTTTTCCCATTATGATTTGCAAAAGTCCCAAGCTCATCAAAAAAATGGTCAATAATCCAAACTGTATTCTCAGAGTTTGCTCTGTGATGACGGAGCCCATCAGCGTTCGAGCTAAAAAGTAGATTATGAGAAGTCGCACCCAGTCCAGAGTGTGTGTGATACCTTGAGTCTTATTGATGCTTACGGTAAGCGATAAAATCATTAGTCCAAAGAGCGTTAAAAATAGAAAATCAAAGCCGCAGAATTTCGGTCGAACGCGGCTCAGATTGATGCTGTTCCAGAATAAGCATATGAGGGTAAATGGGATAAGTACAAGATCTAGCGTGTAAGCCTCGATTCCTGCGAATTTGCGAACCAATGTAAGTGAGTTAGCGAGGAGAAGAAGGAAAAAAAGGATTTTTATCAAAGTTTTCACGGTTTATTGTTTCTTGCTGTTTATTTCTTTTAAAATTCTACTCTCGATAAGAACTTTTGTAATGTATTCTCCTTCTAATGTTGACCCATAATCAGTGACATGGACGCCATCGAAAAATATCTTCAATGGCTCGGAGTAGTCGGCCAAAGAAGACAGATAGGACATGAGATCTATAACCAACACGTCTTCTTTTTCACCTAGTTCTCTAACTATTTCGTTGGCGCGTTTCTGAGCTCGAATATCTCTCCATGCTGGGGTAAATTCGTTGAGAAATTTCGAAAACGGCTGAGTCATCAAGACAGGTTGAATAGAAAATGCTCGAGAAAGAGCGATGAAGGCTTTGAGGCGCATCCGGAAATCATCTTCGGGGAAAATGTTTCTTTGCTTGCGTTTCTCAAAATTTTCGGTTCTGGGTGTAAGTCCCATCTTTTTGTGCCAAGCACCAAAATATCGCAGCCGTGCGAACAACCAAGACGAAGAAGAAAGTCTTTGTTTCGTCCAGTCGAGTAACGTTTGAAAGCGTAGGGGTTGCATCATTCTCGATTGATATCCCCCATCTTGTGCTAGAACGCCAATATCATTGATTCCCTCCATGAGGATGGCGATATCTGGTCGATCAAGGACAACATGATTTAGCAATATATTTAAGGAATCATGTGTTGTATTTCCTGACATCGCTATATTGAGAGAATTGACTTTGTATCCGGATTTCTCGAGCTCATAGGAAACAACGACTGGGAATCGTAATTCTTCTCGTACGGCGGCGCATTCGGTTGTAGATCCACCTAGGAAGACGATGGTCGAGTCCGGCTTGGAAAATCGGCGGGACGGAAGATAATAAGCTCGTTCATCTGTTTTCACTGAAACATGAGGATCTTTCGGAGCTATGGCTCGACGATCGACTGTGTAATCCATGTTGGGTTGGCGTATGCGAATTAATTGAATGAACGTATTTTCATTGATATACGGATTTTTCGAAAAGGATCTGCATAAAATTTCTCCTAAAAATACTGTGAAGATTATTGACAGGATTAAAGCAAGCAAATTGCCTTTCATGATGAGATGAACCCCTGAGACTTGTAAGCAGTGGATGACTCGGAACAGTCTCTTAAACCGATTTGGTCCCGCACTCCGAGTGGCCTTCCCCCAGATTTTGTACCAAATCCTATGGAAGTCGTCCCTAAAAAAGCTCGTTTAACCCGGATTATTCATGAAACATCTGTCACTGACGGAGAGCCCAAAACACACTGTCATGCAGTCTCCATCGGAATGGCCGTTTCATGAATAATCCGGGTTAAGCGGTGAGGGATACGAATTGGGAATCTGGAAGACGTTCCGACTATCTACATCGCGCCCTTCAAGGCCAGCATAAAAAAGCGCGGAAAAGCTTTCCCCCTTTAACCCAAACTGCGACTAAAAGCGCCTCTGCTGATCCTCCAGGCCAAGCGGAACAGCGGTGCAAATGTAGCCCCGGACTGAATCAACCTCTTCGTCGTTATCGAAGTCCGCGGTAAGTAGCCAACACAGCTTTTCTTACAAGGGACAAAGCCCGGAATCGAATATGTAGCGACCCAAAATGTTCGATGAGGCTTCGGGCTCTGTTGGATTTTGCTCGAAGTCCCACACCGTGACGTAATCGCGACTCCACTTCGCTTGAATATAAGCCATCGCTGGATTGTGATGGGAGCCTTCAAGCGTCAGATTCACGCGAAACTCCGGTCCTGGACGGCCGTTGCAATTAAACTGGCGTTGGAACACGGCACTCGAGGGCCCAGTGCCGCTGGGGTTCGGTCCTCTCCAAGCCACAATAAAACCTCCGGAAGGCGTACCAATGACATGGGGTTCTGTCTGATTACCTTGTGAGCTCTCATTCACTTGAAATTCTCCTCCAACGGGTTTCCTTTCCCGATCGAAGCGTTGGCCGAAAATGCCGCTGCCACTGCCGTCTTGCGGTGCAATCGATTCCCAAACGATGACGAAACCGCCATCCGTGAGAGGAGCCACATCCGGAAAACGTTGGTCATAATAGTGATAAGAATTAACCCAGAGCGTGCTTCCGCGCGGTTGGCCGTTGCTCTGGAAGATCTGTGCACGCACCTCTTGGGCCATATGCGAATTACCCGGTATTCTTATGCTCCAGCTGACGATAAAGTCACCATCGCGCAGCCGCTCAACCACGGGATGGAACACCTGTTTATTTATTAGGAAGAATTCGTCTACATTTATGGGGTTTGGTAAGAGAGGATTGCCGTCGAGATCAAAAAGCTGCGCCGAGATATATTCTTGCAGTCCTCCCTGAGGAAGCGGATTTGTCTTCCATGTTACGACAAAAGCGTCTTCGCTCAACATTGCAACGAAGGGTGTAAAGATTGGTTCCCACGGATCTGGCGGGAGCGAAACAACTCGAAACTCGCTAGCGCGAGGGCTTCCGTCTCCGCGGTAGACACGCGCTAGAATACCGTCTGCGTCGCTCCATGTGACTACGAAATGAGGTGCCTCCGGACCTACAACAGCTGAAGAGAAGCTCGGAGTGCTAACGGAGGGATTGTGACCTTTCCCGATCGGGAAGAGTGCGCCAAGTTCCCCGCCGGTTCGACTCGAGTTTGCATTCACGAGGCGGCCGAAAATCCTGAAATCTTCAACCCAGGGTAATTGCTCCACCAGAACGACAACGAACCTACCGTTTCCCAATGGCGCCGCGTTGGGTGTCGCCGTGAAGTTGATTTCTTTCGTTAAGTTGAACTCCTCATCGCCGCACGCTGTTGTTGCTGCGATTCCCAAAACGAGAAATAATACGCTCCATGCAGGCAATTTGAAGCTAGTCCGGGTCATTTCGATCTCCCTTCTGCATACTTCCCCCGAAAATGGATCGATGTAGCTAGGTTCAGAGTAATTGAGCGCTTCTTACAATTTATTAACACAAAAGCTGCTTGCCCCAGTTGTGATACTGGGTTGAAATGCGAAAAGTCCAGCAGCTACAGATGGTTAAACGCTGTGCTGGCCTCGAACGCTCGTTCACCCGTTGCTTCAGGAAGGCGAAAACCTCTTCGAGATTCGTTGGTTACGGAAACACTCTTGATGCGGAAGGACTGGACCTGCCCCGAAGGTGACGTTCTCGGTTGCCCCAGGAACGCCGATCGCGGGTTCGCAGGATCGACCCCCCCCCGGTACCCCCGCGGCGTGCCGTTGCTCGAACACGTTGGGCGACACATAGCCTGGACCGTCGAAACGGGGGAGCCACGCTGTTTGTCGTGGTGTGAATCACAGTTTTTGTTGGCATAGCGGTTTGGATTTCAACGTGCGATGCCCCTCGGGGTGATGACAAAAACGGTTTCACGAATTTTTTTGATCCTCAACAGGAAATTGGGGTGCTACTTGCCTCATACCTTCCGGTTTCTGTGTGAGCAGGTTTCTGTGTGAGCATTTTGTAAGTCAATGATTTCTAGAATACGAGATTATAGGACTGTCTCAGTCTCAAAAAGTTTTAAACTGCGGGTAACGGTGATTCTCTGGAAAGCTACTTACTGGTAGAGAGAATCAATTGGCCATTTGGGCAATCACGTAGAGGCAAGATTGATGTGGATATGGGTTTTGGGCCTTGGATTTTGCATGGGGATTCTTTTGGGTTGTGAACCACAATCCTCAACTTGTATTGAGGCAGAACATAGAATTCATTTTGAGGAGGTTACAGAGCAGGCAGGTATTGGGCACATCGGTGCAACGTTTGGAGCGTCCTGGGGAGACTTTAATGGAGATGGACTTCCTGATCTTTGGGTTGGGAACCATCACTTCGATACCCCGAATCTTTACTTAAATCTCGGTGAAGGTCGTTTTCGTGACATTGCACCGGAAGTATGGCCGGGTCCTCATCATGATTCTCACGGCGCTGCGTGGGCAGACTTCGACGAAGATGGAGATCAGGACCTTATGGAATCAACAGGTAGTGGGAATGCTAACTTCCTTTGGGTCAATGAGGCTGGCCGGCTGGTTGATCGCGCGGCTCAATTCGGCGTAGATTCTTTCGGATCTCGCGGGAGGACGCCTCTTTGGTTTGATTGGAATCGAGATGGTCTTTTGGATTTGGTGTTGACTCAGTCCGCTGGGCGCGGTGTTTTTCCCCATATATTACATAACACCGGAATTCGCTTCATAGATTCTACCAATTTGGTCGGCGAGACCTTCTTTGGTTCAGAGTACGCACAGTTGGCTGATATGACAGAAGACGGATACCCGGATCTCGTGCTCGAATATTACATATTTCCAGGCAAAGTCTACGATCTTACGCAAGCACCTTTCGAAGACGTGGCTTCACTCTTGAATTTACCCAATCAAGGTGGTGCCTATGCTCAAGATACGGTTATTGCAGATTTCACAGGAGATGGGCGTAACGATATCTTCGTGACGAAGTTTGGATCAAACCAACAACTCGTAGTTAGAAACCAAAACAACATTGAATTTCGCTTTGTTGCTGTCAACAACGAAAAAATAGTTAGATTTGTTTCCTCGGGAATCGTGAACCTCGCGCTCTATCCAGAGGATACTTTCGCTGGTTCCTCAACGAGTCCGCAAGATGTGATTCGCATTGGTGAGCAGGGTAACGCCGCTGACACTAACTTTCTTACCCTCGACCCTTCTGATTCCTCAATTTGGGGGCTAGTTCCCTATACTGTCGGGGTAGACGACGGGCTTTTTATCGGATTTGATCCCGACACTTCAGTTTGGACTTTCGCACTGTCTACTCCCAATGTCCGAGTCTATAATGCCGTTGTAACATCTACCCTCCCCATGAGTCAGGTAGAAGCCGTTGGTTTTCAAGCTACTCCCTTTGCGTATCCTCCTAACTTATACGTTCGAACGGATCAGGGCTTCGTCGAAGGACGCCAATCAGCTGGTTTGGATTTCGGAATGCCGTGCCAATCAGCAGTTGGGGCAGATTTCGATAATGACATGGATTTCGACCTTTATTTGGCATGTTCCGAGACGGTTTCGAATGAACCCAATTTTCTGTTGGAGAATCTTGGCAATGGTACTTTCGCCAACGTCCCAGGGGCTGCCGGGGCTGCAGGTTCCATGGATGGCCGCTCCGAAACTACTGTGATCGCAGACTACGACGAAGACGGTTTTGTGGACGTCTTTCTTACGAATGGCGCTGGTGGAGTGCCGTTTTCAGACGATGGTCCTCACCAATTATTTCGCAACCGCGGCAATCAAAACCATTGGATCGAAATCGATCTGGTTGGAACTCGTTCCAATATAGAAGCCATTGGTGCAGAGGTCAGTGTAAGTGCGGGGGGGCGTACGCAAAAGAGACTGCAAGACGGCGGAATGCATCGTTACGCACAAAACCACAAGCGCCTTCACTTTGGTCTTGGAGGCTGTTTTGCGGCTGACGAGGTCGAGATCAAGTGGCCGAGCGGAGCAATTCAAGTTTTGACAGACGTGCCTTCAGATCGAATTCTCAGTGTTATTGAACCTATGGATTCATCCTGTGGAACTGGCTTCGAGTTAGCAATCATACCTTTTCTCATCGGAGTAGGAATCAGCACTAGAAATCGTATTAAAATTTCTCAGAATGCTTCTCCGCGAGAATTCCATTGCTAAGTTCTCGTCATTTCCAAAGTTTCCATCGCTGCTATAGTTTTTGAGGCGACAGTATCCCAGGACTGGATGAAATGGCCCAATCTTACTTTCCCTTTTTCTGTCAATTCGGATCGTAGAGGTTCGTTGTTTTTGATACGTAAAATCGCTTCTAGTGCGGCGTCAGGTGAGCGCGGATCAAAATAGAGTGCGGCCTCATCACAGATTTCGTGAGCAAAATCCAGATCACTAGTCAAAATTGGAAGGTCGAAATACATGGCCTCTAAATAGGTAGCCGAAAACGACTCGGTTAACGTGGGGAAGAAAAGAGCATTGCAGGAAAGAAAGTAGTTTTGCAGCTTGCGCTGGTCGATATGGCCGACATTAATGATATGTTCGCTCAAAGAATATTTTTCGATTTCTTTGAGTAACTTTCGCGCTCCACGATCATCAGACTGATCCACAGTGATAATTAAGACAACATCCTGAAGTTTTTCTCTATTATTTTTGAATAATTGTATTCCAAGTTCAAAATTTTTGTGGGGATAATATTTTCCGAGTTGAAATAATTTAAACTTGTTTTTTTGTTTTAATGCGACTTCCGGAACGATGTGGTTCAGATGCTTTTCGCCTTTTTCAAAGTGTTGGATGTATTCGGATAAAACATTTGGAAGAATTTCGGTGCGCCCCCGAAAGCGATACCGATTTAAGAATTGGGATTGCATCGACTTGGTTTGACAGAATACTAGATGGACAAAAAAAAGCATATGCTTGAATCTGTATTTTTTGATGAAAGCGAGCAATCGGTCAAAAGGATGAGTTGGTGTATATCCGGATTTTTCTGGCTTAACTAGATGGGGCTCATGAAGCAGGATCGCTTGAGGTGTTCCTACTTTCCTGAGTCCGAAGTTGCCTAGTCCAAGTATTCGATCAGGATGAAATTGATCATGAATTTTTCTAAGGGTGAAATAATCGAACCAGAGTCTTTGTGCTAAATTGCGATAGCGGAAAAAATACACCATATGATTTCCATAATCCAATACCTGATATGACTGAAGGTCGGGAACTACAAAGAAATATTCGTGCTTTTCCATTGATCGTATCAAAGAGCGGATAAAATTTATCGCAACTGAAATTCCGCCACCGGATCTTAGGTTATGTGCAAGGATAAGAATTTTCATAGAGCTGTTCCTGCCATCGACTGTCCGAAGTAACAGTGCTCGTACTCGCTTGCAACGCGAGCAATTCCGAAGCGACATCGAAACTCTTCGATTATTTTCATCGAGGGCATGATCGGTGTTTTGCTGAACTTATTTAAGGCATGCGCTAGATCCGTTTCGTTGTTGGGCTGCACCCAGTACGCTTGAGGAGAGGCTAGTTCACGGAGCGAAGGGATATCCGAAAAAATAACAGGTAAACCCGTTCCGATTGCTTCTATTCCAGCGACCGGCAAGCCTTCGGAACGACTTGGTAGAACGAAACAGTCGCACGCTATTAACCACCGCGATATTTCGTCTTGGATGCCATGGAATAGTATACTGGGATCGTCTGATGCTAAATTCTCAAGAAGCGACCGTAACCTTCCATCGCCTAAGATGTGAAGTTGTGCATGGCGTTTTCCGACGCGAGCTAATTTCCACGAGCGGATAAGTACGTCATGGGCTTTTGGCGACGTTTTACAGTTTTCCCCTTCTAAGCGACCGACACAAACGAAGTGTAGTTTCTTAGGATCGAGCTCAAGCTTGCGCTTTTCCTCCAAGCTACGCTCAAGGGTCCGGACTGGCCAATCGAAACGAACTCCGTTTAAGATCGTGATAAAATTGCCGCGGAGTTTTGCACGATTTTGGCGAAAGACTTCATGGCTGCAGGCAATGCTTAATTCGGGCTTTAAGTGTCGGGTGGCAAAAGCTGTGAGGCCACTTCGGGGTAGTTGTAGACTGTGCAAAGTGCGAAATAAGCGATATGGGGGGAGTGGAATAGTCGTTGCCAGCAAATGTGCAAGTTGAGTATTAGGAGTATGAAGGTGAATGATAGATGGACGTGATTGACGCAGATGAGCTGCGTACGTAAGCAGCGAACGAAAATTCACTTTTGGAGTATGACCACTGAAAACCGGAATATTCGCCATCCTTAAGTGTCGGGCGAGTTTACCTCCTCCGGCGTCTGTGCGACTACTTAGAGTAAAAAGGCAAACATCCCAATTTTTTTTCTTTAATTCAACTATGAGATCAACAGTAAAACGCTCGGCGCCACCTGCGATCAACGCACCAATGACGTGTAGTAATTGTTTTTTAGTTTTCATTGCATCTGCTTCGGTTAGTTCGTTCGATAAAATCCTCTAGGGTTTTATTAAATTTATGATTCTGATTTCAGTTTACGAGTGTATCGAGCTCGAATTATTTCCCTTTGTATTCTCACGACCTCACCTAGTTCTGGAACAGGTATTTTGTACCATTTTTTGTGAGATTGTATGAGGTTGAACCTCACTAAGTACCAGAGAGCAGCTATTCCATCTTTCCACCCGATTTTCTTTCCTTCTGCATATGTTCGCCCATCGTAGCTGATCGGAACTTCATAAATGCTTATATTGGGAATACGCGAAATCTTGGCGGTGATTTCGGGTTCGAATCCAAAACGGTCGCATTCAAGATAAATGTTCTGGACGATTTCTCGGCGGAAAGCTTTATAGCAAGTCTCCATGTCGGTCATATTCAGGTCCGTAAGAAGATCTGAAATGATCGTGAGGAGGCGATTGCCGAGGTAATGCCGATAATAAAGAACACGACCAGGACCACCTTGGAAGCGTGATCCGTATACGACGTCTGCGCGACCTTCGAGAATTGGCTCGAGTAGGATCGGATATTCGTCTGGATCATACTCGAGGTCGGCATCTTGCACGATGATAACGTCGCCGATAGCCTCGGCGAAACCGCGCCGTAGTGCAGCTCCTTTTCCTTTATTTTCCGACTGTAAAAATACCCGCACTCCCGGTGTTCCGTCAATCTGTTGAAGTAATTGTCGAGTACCATCAGTCGATCCGTCATCGATAATCAGGAGTTCTTTTTCATAAGGCGCTGCTAGTACACGAGCAATGATTTGTTCAATGGTTCCTTTCTCATTAAAGCATGCCATTACTACCGAAAGTTTCACCGCAGTTTCCCCCATGTATTCGTACTTAGTTTTCATTTAGAAATCAATCTTTTATAAGCCAGATTCGCAATCGTTGCGATGGCGCAATCTCTTGATCGAATTGCAACTCTATGGGTATCATTCCGTTTACTATTTCAATTATTGCTTCATTTCTGAGTGATTGCTTTTTCCAGAAAGCGCTATCCGAGCGATCTAGTAAAGCAAGGTAAAGTGTGTTTGAATTTCGGAATAAGGTGGAGTAATCATCCCATTCGACTTCGTAAATATCCGCAATCGCTCGCTCTCCATAAATATTATTTAGAAATTTTTTTGTGGCGACGAGGTTGCTAACAATTACAGAGCGTTCTGGCGTATGTTTGTATAGCGCATCGCGAATCGCTCGTGGTCCACCGCTCCATTCGTCCATTATCGGATGTACTGCACTCGAAGAAATCGTCGCTGTGATTACCAAAAAAGCAGCACTCGCTGTTTTCGCTCTTTTATTAAGTTTAGATAACCAATTCATAGTGACATTGGCCACGGAAAAGGTTAATATGGGTACAATGGGGATTAGTAACCGTGGCCCGAGGATTAATCCTTTTAGCCAGCCGCTTTCGCGCCCACTATATTCATAAAAGGTGAAGAATGTGAGAGGAAGTACGACGGCCGATATGATTTCCCAACGGTGTGGCCCTCGGTAAAAAAACGTAGCGATAAGACCGCCGGGCACGAAAATCACTGATGCTAAGAGATACAGTGGAAGATTTTGTTTTGCACCTAGTAAGCTGAATCCATACCCAGGATCACTGCTGTCCGGGAAAACTTCGGTTGACCTAGCGTAAGTTCTCATCATTTCAAGAGAAATTGAGCATTCGGGGGTGTCCGCGACTTAAGCGGGCCTTTTGCTGAGCGTCAATCTCCTGCGGTTTC
>Ga0247727_10011278_pt1 | contig 15632 bp, 17 predicted proteins | sample WisWelCaveWW1625_FD_202498 | JGI IMG/M metagenome (GOLD analysis project Ga0247727, IMG submission 202498) | Biofilm microbial communities from Wishing Well Cave, Virginia, United States - WW16-25 | ecosystem: Environmental > Aquatic > Deep subsurface > Groundwater > Cave microbial mat | place...
CGGGTTTGGGCATTGCGTTCAGGGCAAAACCCATAGTCAAGGAATCGGCAAAGCAAACGCTGAATACGTTTGGGCTGGATGGGATTTTGTATTTGATGGGACTTTCGGAGAGGGAAACGAAATCTTCATGAGGTGGGTTTGGTTGTAAAATTGGGGTAACAAGACTTCCGAAGTCTCGGAGACTTCGGAAGTCTGGAGGCAACCATGAAAGTCTTCCGTAGCCCTATCTGTAATCATTTAATCGAACATTGCAAAACAGAGCAAAGAATACTTTAGTCTCATGGCGTGGTATAATATTTTGAAGGAGACTTATAAGTTGTATTCACCCACCGTTATTGATTTATTCAGCGGTTGCGGCGGAATGTCTTGGGGTTTACAAAAGGCTGGCTTTACCACGCTTGCTGGTATCGACAATACGCTGCACGCGTTAAAAACCTTTAAACATAATCATAACGAAGCATTAGCAATAAATGCCGATATGACAAAACTCGACCCCGAAAAAGTTATGGAAGAACTTGGATTAAAACCAGGGGAATTAGATTGCATTGTCGGCGGTCCGCCTTGTCAGGGTTTTTCAAAGAACATCCCTTCAACATATCGCTTTTTGGAAGACTCGAGAAACCTGCTTTTTGTTGAATACATCAGGTTTGTGAAGGCGCTTAGACCAAAAGTCGTGGTTATGGAAAACGTTGCGGAGATTTACAACGCCTACGAAGGAAAAGTAAGGATAGAAATAGAAACATCGCTTGAAAAACTTGGCTATAAGGTTTCAACAAAAGTTTTATATGCGCCCGATTATGGAGTCCCCCAACGAAGAAGAAGATGTATTTTCTTTGCTTCAAGAACCGGCGTTGATCCTATATTTCCAGAGCCTGCTTTCGCTGAACAAGGATCAACCACATTATTCGGCGAAATAAAAAAATATCGCTCTGCGTGGTCTGCAATTTCTGATTTGCCGGTTCTTCATGACGGCGAAGGTTACGAACCTATGCCTTACGACAAAAAACCTGAAAACGAGTTTCAAGTTGAAATGAGAAAAGACAGCCAACATGTTTATGATCACATCGCAAAAAAACTTAGACCGACTCAATTTGCCAGAATGTCATCCATAAAAGCAGGCCAGGGCTTGAAAGACTTACCGCCAGAATTAAGACCAAAATCTGGATATAGCGGCGCTTATGGAAGACTTGATTTTGAAATGATTGCGCCAACAATTACGCGATGGGTCTTTCACCCCGGCTCTGGGCGTTACGGGCATCCAAGAGAAGCCCGTTTGCTAACAATGAGAGAAGCCGCCAGAATTCAAACTTTTTCTGACGACTTCAGGTTTATTGGAACTTATGTGGAGAAAGCGTCTCAAATCGGAAATGCTGTTCCGCCTATGTTGATGTATTCTTTTTCCCAGAAGATTCGGGAGGCTCTAGGTTTGCAATCAGAAAATCCATCACTACCTTTACAGGCAACCGTTTCGGCATGACGCTTATCACATCAATGTCGCCTGGAATCACGAATCGTTCAAACAACTGCGCCCCGCTCGGATACCAGCGAAACTTTAATTTCCCATTGGATTTCCTTCTTCCCTGTAAACCCTTCCTCGCTTTGTTTGTCCAAGCCCACTCAATTTCATTCGGCGAGAATTCCTCCAAATTTTCTTCGAGATAAGCAAACCTATCGTTATTCTTTGATTTCAGCAGAATACAGACTCTCTTATCAACGACGCCTTGTGAAATTGCATCCTGATAAACCTTGTTGTTCCAATGTTCAAGAACGGCCTTCCCAATCAGATGCGGATGTGAGTTTTTAGAATACCTGCTGTTCTTTCCAAAAATATCGGCGCGTTGAATAACAAGTTCCACTGCATGTCCGCTTTCAAAGGAAGTCGTTAGCCCGGTCTTTGCCGACCAGCCCATTCGCTTTTTGGAATCTACCACATCAAAAAGCAGTTTCGACCTGGTTTCATTCAACGGGTCCGTCAACTTCAAACCCTTGATATAAGCGAAGATGGCCTCCCAGATAAAATCTTCGATTCCTTCAACAAAGAATGTAGCCATTGCGGCTTGCAGGCCTTGTCGCAACAATTTGCTTTGCCTTGAATTAAGCCGATAGGTCATTCTTCCATCTCATCCTGAATGGATTTGACAAACTGCGCCAGCGATATGCCCAAAACATCGGAAAGATTTGAGAGCGTATTGAGCGTTGGACTTTTCAACCCTCTTTCAAGCTGGCTTATATAAGTTCTGTGCAGATTGGCTTTAAAAGCCAATTCCTCCTGACTCAAGGCTTTTTGCGTTCGTAGTTTTTTTAGAACCGCGGCGAATGAATCATTAAGCGACATGATCCCATTATCCACGCATTGAACACTATTGGTCTACATACTAAAGTATCTAACCGTTTGTTACCCTGTTCGTCTTATATTCCCGATAAATCACGTAAACAATTACGAAATTCATCACATGCGGTCTCCTGTCAAAAATGCTACACTGAATCAAAAAGAGTCCGCATACCCGCCTACCCTCCCGAAGCGTTCCGCATCAAAGTCACTGAACCGATCCGCCTCATCGCTGCGCGGCTTGAACTGTTATGAAATAAAGCGACAGTCGCTTTGAAGGCGACAGTCGCTTTACAGCCTCAATATCTTATTCCGTATACTGCGGCAGTTTGGGAAGCGATTGCAGATACAGGAATACCGCTTTCATTTCATCGTCGCTGAAGTTGGCATACTCCTTCCACGGCATTAACTTTGCGTCAAGTTCATGCCCGCCTGGCGTTACGCCATTACGGATTGTGTTGATGAACTCCTCCTCGCTCCAAAAAGCGACTTCGCCGCCTGGGGTGAGATTGGGCGAGATTTTGTCAATCGTTGGGTCGGCATGACGCCCGCCGTTCAGGTCGGCTCCATGGCAGACGCGGCAATCATGTGTGTTGACTATGTACTCGCCATATTCAACGGTCGCTCCACGCTGCGGCGCGGTGACATGAATGTCATGACTCACGGTTTCAACGGGCAGTTTGCCCAACGTTCCCGCCGCCAGCAAAATCTTAGCCAGCGGCGATAGTTGATTTCCATTCGTTTGGCGGTCAACAGGCGGCAGGGTTTGGATGTAGGCGATGATGGAACCCAGGTCTTCATCGCTCAAATACGCGGTCGAGACCACGGCAGGCATGAAGATGGGTTTCCCCTGCGGGTTGATGCCATGCCGAATCGCACGGACGTAATCTTCAGTGGTGAAGTCCTTGCCGATGCCGCCCTCGCCCGAGGTCAGGTTTGCCGAATCGATCCTCCCAAGCGGACCGCCTTCAAAAAAGTTGACCATGCCGCCCATGTCCGCGCCATGACAGCCCTGACATAATGACTCAGCGCGATGTTTGCCGTAAGCGATACTTGCCTCATCTGTCGGCAGGACGATATTCGACGGCGGGAAGTCGTAGGTCTTGTTGAAGCGGGCGCGGCCCATAAGAAATAACACAACGCCAGCGACCAACAGCAGTCCAAGCAACGAGCCAAGCACGATACCTATCCATTTGAAAATTTTCCTCACTGTGTTTTCTCCTTTGGTTTTTTGAGGCAATGAGTTTAACGTCGTAGCGCAAGATGCCCCTTCGACACTCCTTTCAGTCGCAGGGCAAGCATCTTGCGCCACGGTTGTTGTCGGTCGCCTCGATACTATTTCTTCCCCCCATTTTAATCCCTACAAGTCAGGATTGCAACTGCGATGATGTCGCCGACGCGCTGTGTGGAATCAAATCGCGCAGGTGAATTACGCGGATACAAATTCAGCGACGCGCCCGAGTGGTTACGTCGCTTCACGACGAGGTTTGAACCGCTTGATAAGATAGCCGTCCGCGCGTGAAGATCAATATCAACACGGATGAGAGGAATAAGAGTCCAAGCAGGAGCAAACCTGAGACAGCCATCTGGTCAGGCGTGGGCGTGGGCAGCAGATTCGGAATCAGCGCGAGGCTGACCGCGTTGCTCGAAGCGTGGAGCAAAATCCCAGCGACGCCACTTCCGTGCGCGTTGTTGATGACCCACGTCCATACGAGGCGGATAAAGATACTGCTCAACACAAAGAAGACGAAGTTGACTGGGTTGAACGCGCCCATTTCGCTTGGCACGAAGAATCCAGGCAAATGCCAGACCGCCCAAATCACACCGAGAATGACCGCCGAGAGCCAGGGACTGAATCGTTTTTGCAGATGCGGGGTGGCAAAGCCTGTCCAGCCTGTCTCTTCACCGATGGGGTTTATGAGGAAGGATGTGAATAACGCGGGCAGGTAGAGGGTGAAGATCAGAGTCCACTTGTCGGCGAGGGATTGCATCAGCGGCGCGCCCGATAGACCAGTCACCAGCAAGTAGAGGAGGACATTGCCGAAGATGGCGATCAGATACCAGCCGAGTCCGAAGCGGAAGTTTGTCATCCTGCTGAATAGCGATTTCAATTCAGCGCGTCCCAGCGCGGCGGAAACGATCACAGCGGCGAGGAGAGGTCCATACGCGCCTGCGGTTTGGAATGGCTTGAACGGCAAGTCAAAGAGGAGCGAGGGCAGGGCAATGAGCCAGGTGATAAGGATTGCCAATGTAAAGAAAGTTACCAGAGGGTATTTCTGAATGAATGTGGTTTTTGTTTGATTGGAAGTTGCAGTAAATGTGGTCATGGCAAAACCTCGTTTGTTGTTTGATATATAAGAACGGACATTTTATTTCTCCTTTGAATGACTCATAGAATACAACCTCCGCTTCCCGTTGACGTGAGGCGGCGCTTACGAATCAAATGGGAAATCGCGCTGGGAAAGTTTCCCAACGCAAAACGTCCCGAAGGTTCCCGTGAATCAGGATTGGTTTTTGCTCAACCTTCGGGACGGTGGGTAACATCAGTTATTAGAAAGGCTTGAACACCATCAGCCACAACACGATCATTGGAATCACATACCCTACCGCGACCAACGCTGTGACAGTCGTCTTTTGGAGCAACGCGGCAACTTCCGCGTAACGGCGGAATGAACTTACAACAGGAGCATTTTGCATTTCAGTTGACATTGTTTGGACTCCTTTCGTGCGTATGATCTGGTCCCGTCTAATCGTTCAGCGCGGGATGTTTGAGAGTGTACGTAAGTTCATAAATGAATCCATCTGGCGCGCGGAAGTGACTCCAGGCGTTGCCGTCTTCCGCCGTCTCGATGGGACCGATGAACTCGATGCCCTGTGATTCCATCTCAGCGCGGGCGGCGTGGATGTCGTCCACGAGGAAACCAGCGACGGGGTGAGTGAAGAACGTGTTGTAAGACGATTCGTCGCCGAAGACTTCGACGCGGTCGCCGTTCGGCAAATCCATCACGACGAAGCCAGGTTCCTGATAGACAATATCAAGCCCCATCACGTTATGATATAGGTTTCGCATTTCGTCGAATTTTGTTGTGCGAGTCCCCAGCCAGGCAATCCCTTTGACTTTCATGTCGACTCTCCTTCCTTGCGATGATGATGCATGGACAGCCGTTTTACTCTGCAACACCCGTAGCGGGATTCGGTTGCGCGGTTTCAGTCTGATGCGCTAATTTCCCACGCGTAACTATCAGCGCACAGGATGAGAACAACGACACCCAACGAGGCGACGCTCGATACGCGCCCGTCTGAGTTGGTCGGCGAACTGAAATGAAAGGGAAATCGCTCTGGGCGATAACAACAACACGATTGCCAACAAACTTTCGTTGAGCGTCAAGACCGTGCAGAATTACGTCTCCAGCATCCTCACAAAACTACAAGTGGCAGACCGCGCCCAGGCAATCGTCCGCGCGCGAGGCGGGGCTTGGAAAAAAAGGAATGATTATTTCCTCTCCGACCTAGGAGGTTTTGCTTTGGTAGCGAGCGTTACGCCTTCGGGCAAATCCCCCAGCCATGACGCGTATTCCTTCGGCGCGTTGACCGTAAACAACTTCAACGGCGGTTTGAGTCCGAGTTTCTTTATAAGCGGCGTTCCTGAATAACCGAGAGTTGTTGTCATGCCCCATATTATACAAATACATCACGACTGATCGATCTGGGCAAATGTCTCTCCAAAGATCAAGCCGTGTACATGGTCCGAGCCGAGAAAGGAATGAGGGAATCCCAAATCAATCGGACTGGCTTCGTTCAAGCGATTGACCTGCTCATTAGTCAATTCAAATTCCAGACAGCCGAGATTATCCTTCAACTGTTTTTCACTGCGCGCGCCGACGATGGGGATCATGCGATACGGTCTCTGCCGCGCCCAATTGACCGCGACCTGCGAGGGCGTGCGTCCGATTTCCTTTGCGACCTCCATCAACATGGATGCAATTTTCTTGATCCGCTCATTGGTATCTTTTGAACGCTTCGGCTCAGCGGATGGGGAATTGTATTTGCCCGTCAACTCTCCGCCTTCCAAAATGCCCCACGCCAGAAAGGACATGTCCATCGCTTGAGTCATCGGCAGGATATCGCGTTCAGGCGCGCGGCTGGCAAGGCTATACTCACCCTGATAGGCAACGAAGCGCGACCAGCCTCTTAATTCCGCGAGCGTATTCGCCTGTGATACGACCCACGCGGGCGTATCGGAAATCCCCGCGTAAAGAATCTTCCCGGCGCGGACGAGATCATCCAGCGCGCGCATGACCTCCTCCACGGGCGTCATGCCGTCCCACATGTGAAGGTAGAGCAAGTCAATGTGATCCGTGCCGAGTCTTTGCAAACTGCCTTCCACGGAGCGAAGCATGTTCTTGCGGTGGTTGCCGCCAAAGTTTGGATCAACCGCGCGTTCATTCAGCGTATATTTTGTGGCGAGGACAAAATGATCGCGGTCGCCTTTGACAAACTCGCCAACGAATATTTCGCTCGTGCCATTGGTGTAATTGCAGGCGGTGTCAATGAAATTACCGCCCGCGCCTTCGGCAAACGCATCGAACATCTTGCGGCTTTCCTCCTTCGGCGCGCCCCAGCCCCAATCGTCGCCGAATGTCATCGTGCCGAGACATAATTCAGAAACGCGCAGACCGCTTTTACCGAGTAATTTATATTTCATAATTTCTCCTGTTCTTTTTCCCATAATTTTTGCAGGGTTTGAATCTTTTCCCAGCCCCTGCCTTTTTCAACAAGCTCCACACTTAAGCCTGTGAAATACGTATCCAGCACAGCGGCGCGTTCTTGCGCCAGCGGCGGACTGCAATAATCCTCCTCTTCCCACACTGCAAATCCCTGCTCGTGTAGATCGAGGCGGGCGTTATCGAGACCGTATTGAAGCGCCTGCCCAAACGGTCTCATCTTTTTGATCTCGCCGCTGTCGAGTCGGCTCCGCAATTCGACCAGCAGGTTTTCGTGATATTTGGCTTTCACCAGATAGTACGCCATGATGTTTCTCCTTTCTATGTAGAGCGAGATTAATCTCGCTCTACTGCCAACTGAAGTTCGGTCACGTATTGATTCGAGTCGTCCGCAAGATATGTCGAGGGCAGGTCAAACGTCAAGCCGTCCGCGCCGTAACGGATGTACACTTCGCGGATCGGACCTGTCATTTGATAATCGTTCGTCTCGATCCAATCCAACAGGGCGTTGTACGCCTGATATAGATTGGAATAATTTCCCGAATGTACGACACATGCCACGTTCGACAGGCGCGGCGTCTCGCGTATGCGAATCTCATCGCGGTCGGGGATCGTATATTTCAACGGGACCGCCACCTCCGCGTCGATATCCTTTTCGCGATATTCCGCGTCGTAGTAGATCGCAAAGGGAGGTTTATCAGCGCGCGCCCCATCATATCGAGCGACAAAATTTTCCACTTCATCGAACATCTGTTGAATGCGATCATCATCGGCGGCGACCTCGCGATACGCGGCGACCAATTCCGGCTCGATGTCGCGCAGGATCACATCATACGCTCCTGTCTCCGTCGCTTTGTCCAACTGACGGATACGCGCTTCGAGCCGCGCCATCCGCTCCTGTTCGATCTGCATCGCCTGATCAATTTCCGCTTGTTTGAGTTTAAGCATCCCCAGCAACTGCTCGGATGATAAATCTTGATCCAGCATCCCCGCGATCTGTTCCAGCGAAAAGCCCAAATCGCGCAATGCCAGGATGCGGTTCAGGCGCGGCAGTTGATCCGCAGAATAATAGCGGTAATTGGTGAACGCGTCGGTTTGCGAAGGCGTCAGCAGACCCAACTGGTCATAGTGGCGCAGCATCCGCACCGAGACGCGGGACAAACGGGAGAACTCGCCAATCTTGAACATGCGCTTAATATACACTCTAACACACTGTCAGAGTCAAGAGGCAGATAAGCGGAGAAAATGAATCGCCAGCCGTTATAATCAAATAGATGACTCGCTGGCTTGATCCTCAACCTGTAAATATCCTCGCTTCGTTCTCGACCTTGAGCCTGCATCCCATCGTCGCGCAGACTCTCATCCGACGCGGAATCCTCACGCCCGACTCCGCCCGCGCTTTTCTCCACCCTGAAGAGACTCCCTCTACTCCATTCCCAAACATCGAATCCGCAGTAGATGTCATCAACGCAGCGATTCAACATAACGACATGATTTGCGTCTGGGGCGACTTCGACGTGGACGGGCAAACCTCCACTGCGTTGTTGGTGCAAACCCTGCGAGCCATCGGCGCGGATGTTGTTTATTACATTCCGATTCGCGGCAAAGAGAGTCACGGCGTTCACATCGAAAGTCTCAAACCCATCATTGACAATGGGACAAAATTAATCATCACTTGCGACACAGGCATCACCGCGCACGAAGCGATTGACTACGCCAACGCGCGCGGCGTGGATGTCGTCGTCACCGACCATCACGATTTGGGTGAAACGCTTCCGAATGCAAAAGCCATCATCAATCCCAAATTACTGCTAGAGAATCATCCGCTAAAAAATCTGGCAGGCGTCGGCGTGGCATACAAACTGGCGGAGGCGTTACTGGACGATGGACCACAGACCATAGACCGTTCGTCGTCCACCGTCCATAGTCCACCGTCCGAAGCCCTGCTCGACCTGGTTGCTCTTGGTCTCATCGCCGATGTCGCCCTCCTTCAAGGCGAAACGCGTTCACTTGCCCAAAAGGGAATCCACGCATTACGCAACACGAAGCGTCTCGGCTTGAAAGTCATGGCGGAACTCTCGAATACGAATCTCGAAGCGCTGACCGAAGAAACCATCGGCTTCACCTTCGCGCCGCGCCTCAATGCGTTAGGCAGATTAAGTGACGCCAACCCCGCCGTCGAATTACTACTTACCAATAACCCTGCCAGAGCCCGCGTGCTTGCCGCGCAAATTGAAGGATTGAACGCGCAGCGAAGGTTATTGACAAGTCAAGTCACCGAAGCGGCGGAGGCGCAACTGCGCGAGCATCCAGAGTTATTGACTGAACCCGCGATTATATTATCGCATCCCAACTGGCCCGGCGGTGTGGTCGGCATCGTCGCAAACCGTCTCGTTGACCGTTACCACAAGCCCGCGTTACTCCTCACCGAATCCGAAGACGGCAGCCTGCGCGGCTCGGCGCGTTCGATTGAAGGATTGCACATCACCGAAGCGATTACGACGCAAAAGGAATTATTGCTCGGCTTCGGCGGTCATCCCATGGCGGCGGGCATGTCGCTTCAAAAAGAGAATCTCCCTGCGTTTCGCAGGGGACTTGGCAAAGCCATCGAAAAACAACTTGGCGAAGTCATCCGCGAAGAACCGACGCTTCACATAGACGCGTGGCTCGGCTTGGACGAAATCAACCTCGAACTGGCAAACGCCATTGAAACGCTGGCTCCATTTGGCGCGGGCAACCCGGAACTGACGCTGGCAACGCGCGGCGTGACGCTGAAATCCGCGACGGAAATAGGAAAGACGAAAGAGCATCTGCGATTAACGGTGACAGATGAAGACGGGCGCGCACAAAGTATTCTATGGTGGGGCGGCGCAGGAGAAGAATTGCCCGACCCTTCGTCTCCGCTCAGGGAGGGAATCAAATTCGATATTGCGTATTCGTTACGCGCATCCACTTTCCGCGGCGAGAAGCAGGTCAACGCGACGTTTGAGGAATTCAGAGTTGTTGAAGAGCAGGCAATTGAAGTCAAAGAGTCTAGTGTAGAGATTAGAGACTGGAGATTGGAGACTGGAAGGTTCGACGCTTTGCAGCCGAGCGTATTGGTTTGGGCTGAGGGAAGGGATAAGGCAAAAGGGAAAAATCGCTTCGAGTTACATCGGGCGGATGAACTCGCGATTTGGACGACTCCCCCATCGTATTCGGAACTGCGCGCCGCGTTGGAGATTGTGAAGCCGAAGACGGTTTATCTATTCGCCGCCCAACCAGAGGAATTAAGAACGGACGCGTTTCTGGCGCGGCTGGCGGGCATGGCGAAATACGCGATCAATAACAAGGGCGGGAGAGTCTCGATTAAGAATTTAGTCGTCGCGACCGCGCAACGCGCGCGCGCGATCCAGATCGGCCTGGAGTGGCTGGCGGCCGGGGGTCACGTATCAATCGTCCCTGAGGCTGCCGCGGACGCGGTACTTCTATCCACAGGGAATGGCGAGGCGGATCAGTATCTGCAAAAAGAGTTGTATATCGCCGTGAGGGGCGTCCTGGAAGAGAGCGCCGCGTATCGCGCATACTTTGCGCGCGCAAATATTGAATCAATTATGGGGTAGCGGTAGGTGTGACGGTGGGCGTGGCAGTGCCAAGATCGACAACGACGAGCGAGTCGACATTGATCGAACCGCCGCTGATGTGCGTGATGGTCAGTGAATGACTCGAAAGACTCAGTGTGGGCGATTCCCATTGGCTGGCTATCGTTTGGGTCGCGGATTGATCGAGCGTAAAATCCACGCTGTCCAGGCGGAGCGCAATCGTCCCCAAACTCGGACCCGCCTGAAAAACCAGGCGAATCTTTTGCCCCACGAAACTTAGCAAAACAGAATCGCCGATTGTGCTGGAGATGTGCAGGGTATTCTTAAAGGTGTTGCTTACCCCGCTTTGGGCGATCCAATTTCCGGTATAGGCGAGCCTGAAATCGGCGTCGTCATAAACGCCGCCAATTTGAACCACGGTCGCGGTGGCGGTGGCCGTTGCCGCGACTACTGGAGGCACGCGCGTTGCCCTGCGCGTCGCGGTCGGCGTGGGGAGAATAATCTCCTGCGTCGGCGTCGGCGCGACCGGAGGCTGGGTGTCCATGGGAGTGGGAGTTGAGGCTTCGGTCGGAAACACAATCCCGGGTTCCGTTCCGAGGTATTGAAATTTCATCGGAGTATTCGTAAGCGTGGGTTGCGCGTTGGCGGGCGCGGCGCTGAGACGCAGCGCGAGCAAAACGAGACAAATCCCCGCAACCGAAAATGCGCTGATCAAGATCGGAATGATTAGGGAACGGTCAACAGGCGGTTTGTTATCCATGGATGACTTATTTCACCGCTCTATCCGTAATCTCCAGCGCCTTATCCAACACCTCGAAGCCCGCTTTCAATTGCTCCTCGGTGATAATCAACGGCGGGATAATTAGAACTGTATGCCAATGCGTGTACAGAAATAATCCGTTATCCAAACAATATTTTTTCAGCGCGGTCATTTCCGGCGACGATCCATTCCACGGCGCCATCGGCTCTTTTGTTTTGCGATCCTTGACCAACTCGACGATTCCAAACAACCCAATCGAACGGACATCGCCGACGGAGGGATGCGCCTCGCCGAGATCGGTCAACATGCGCTTCAATACCGGACCCATGCCTGCCGCGCGCTCGACGATCCGATCCTCCCTCATCACGTTGATATTTGCCACAGCGGCCGCCAGCGAAATGGGATGCGATGTGTAGGTGAGTCCGCTCTCAAAAGGAGTCTCATTGAACGCCGCGGCAATTTCAGGTTTCATCGCCACTGCGCCAAGCGGCGCGTATGCGGACGTGAGTCCTTTTGCCATCGTGATCATATCCGGCGCGACGTCCCAATGTTCGATGGCGAACCATTTGCCCGTGCGACCGAATCCGCTCATCACTTCGTCGGCGATCATCACAATCCCGTATTTGTCGCATAACGCGCGTACGCCTTGCATGTATCCATTTGGCGGGATGATAATGCCGTTTGTTCCCGTTACCGACTCAATCAATATCGCGGCGATGGTTTCCGGTCCCTCGTATCGGATGATCTCTTCGAGATGATTGACGTAATCGCGCGCGAACTCTTCTTCGGAGATATCCGGGTTCGTGCGATGGAAGGTGGAACGATAGCGGTACGGATCGAGAAAATGCACGACGCCGGTCATCAGGTTTGGTTCCCAAACGACGCGGCGCGGATCGCCAGTCGCCGCCATCGCGCCAGCTGTCGCGCCGTGATAGGAGCGATAGCGCGTCAGGATTTTATGCCTGCCCATGTAGCCGCGCGCGAGTTTGATCGCGTTCTCATTGGCGTCCGCGCCGCCGAGCGTGAACAGGATTTTCGTCAAGGCTTGACGCGGGGTTACGTCGGCAACGGCTTTGCTCGCCAGCGCGCGGATTTTGGTCGTCATCCCCGGCGCGGCGTAGGGAAGTTCGGCGGCTTGATCCTGCATGGCTTTGATCACGCGTTCGTCGCCGTGACCGATGTTGACGCACATGGTCATCGAATTGAAATCGAGATAGCGCTTGTCGTCCGCATCCCAAAAGTAAACGCCCTGCGCGCGCGTCACTGGAATCGGATTCACCTTCGCCTGCGCCGACCATGTATAAAAGACGTGTTCTTTTGAAAGCGATAAAATTTCATCGTTCGGGAGATCGAACATACAATTCCTCTTTCACTTCACATGGGGATCACGTACACAAGTAGACATGTACACACGGAAACACGGAGTCAAGGCGTCTCGCTTGTTTACCTGTATACCTGTTTACCTGTCTACTTTTCCACTTTGCCATTATAACCCTCCCCATCCCGGCAATCTGTGATAAACTTTCGCCCGCTTAACGTAGGCGCGTCACATCGTACGTGCCTTTCCGTTCCCGGCAAACCCACGGTTTGAATGGGAACAATCCCATGGAAAGGAGGAACCTCCCAATGCGAAATTACGAATTGGTCTGCATTTTCCAGCCCGAACTGGACGAGGCCGCTTTTAAAGGCGCGGTCGAACGCGTCTCCGGCTGGATCACCGAAGCGGGCGGAAGCGTGGACAAGGTGGAAGTCTGGGGACGCCGCCGCCTGTCCTACGTGATCCACAAACAGACCGAAGGTCAGTATGTTCTGATGAACATAGCGCTCGACCCCAAAACCGCCAGCGGTCTCGAACGCAACATCCGCTACCTCGAAACCGTCCTGCGTCACATGCTAACCGCCATGTAAATTTATGCGCGTACGACTCGGTCCGCTTTATTTTACAACTTATGTTACGAAGGCCAGCCACAGAGACCACTGAGTTCTTCGAGTTTTTCTCTGGTTTTCTCTGCGAACTCTGCGGCGAAAGAGACTTGCGCAAGGTAAGTTAACAAGGAGTTTGAAATGAGCCGAGACTTAAACAAAGTTCAAATCATCGGTCGCCTCGGGAAGGATCCCGAAAAGCGCTACACCCCATCGGGCAAACCCGTAACAACTTTTACCGTGGCTGTGGGCCGTTCGTGGAATAGCGGCGACGGCGAGCGCCATAATGAAACCGAATGGTTCAATGTGGTTGCCTGGGGAAACCTGGCTGAGATCTGCAAAGAATATCTCAGCAAAGGACAACAAGTCTATGTGGAGGGACGCCTGCAAACCCGCCGCTGGGACGACAAAGAAGGCGGTAAGCGCACGAGCGTCGAGGTAGTCGCCAGTGAAATGATGATGCTTGGCGATCGACGCGAGCAGAACAACCATGCGGCGGGCGAAGCGACAGCCTCCGAAACCGAAGGCGCCGCCACGACCGATGAAGATGAGTTTCCGTTCTAAATAAAACAGGAGTTTATGAAATGGCTGAAGATAGAAGACCACAATACGATGGTCAACAGGGAGGCGGCGAGCGCCGCTTTTTCGCCAAGCCGAAATTTTGCCAATTTTGCGCGGACAAAACCCTGACCATTGATTACAAAAAGACAGACCTGCTCAGAAAGTACATCACCGAAGACGGCTCCATCCGCCCGCGCCGCCAGACCGGCGCGTGCGCGCGGCACCAGCGCGCCGTCGCCCAGGCCGTCAAGCAGGCGCGGCAGATCGCCCTGTTCCCCTACACCGGCGGGCAGATGGAAGAAACGCGCTAAATCCCAAAAGGAAAAGCCGGAATCCATGGCGCGCCATGAAGCGCGCCGTGTCATGACTTTTCCTTTACGGAGCATTTCGAATGGCAAAACAAAGTTCAACACCGAAAATCCATACAAAAAAACACATCGCCCGCCTCGAACGCGAGAAGCGCCAGGTGAGGCTGATTACGACCCTATCCATCATCGCGATCGCCCTCGCGCTGATCCTGGTGGGATACGGCGCGCTGGACAGCGTATACCTGAAACTGCGCCAGCCCGTTGCGGAAGTGAACGGCGAGAAAATCACGCTGGGCTACTGGCGGGAACGCGTGCAATTGGACCGACTCAACCTGCTGAATACGCTTCAACAATACCAGTATTTTCAGCAAAGCTTCGGAATGGACACTTCGCAACAACAGCAACAGATCATGTCCCAACTGCAATCGGCGGAGTTCATGGGCGAGCAGACGCTCAACACGTTGATTGACGAGGCGCTGATCCGGCAGGAAGCCGAAAAACGCGGCATCGTCGTAACGACCGATGAAGTGGACGCCCGCATCCAGCAAAGAGGCTTCAATTTCTTCCCCGACGGCACACAGACTCCCACCGTCACGCCCACCGAGTTCAGCTACCCGACTCTGACAAACGAACAGCTGACCATGTATCCCCCGACCTCCCCTCCCACCGAGGTATTGACCTCGACGCCCGCGCCCACCGCGACCCGCGACCCTGCCGCCGCCACCGCCACGCCGACATCCACGCCCGCGCCGGCAACGCCCACCTTTTTGCCGCAATTACCCACCTCGACGGCCGTAACGCCCACGCCGTACACCCTCGACGGTTTCAAGAAGCAATACGACGAGGCGCTCAAAAACATCAAGAATAATTTTAACGTCAACGAAAAGACTTTCCGTTCCGTGTACGAGAACGAGATCTATTCCGAAAAGTTGCTCGAGGAAATTGCAAAGGATACGCCGCGCGTGGAAGAACAGGTATTGGCGCGTCACATCCTTGTCAGCGACGCGGGATTGGTTAAATCCATAGAAGCGCTTCTGCTCCACGGAAGCGACTTTGCCGAACTCGCGGCGAAATACTCGGAAGACACCGGTTCCGCGGCCAAAGGCGGCGAATTGGATTGGAGTTCCAGGGATACCTTTGTGCCTGAGTTTGCCGAGGCGGCTGCCGAGGCGGCGTTCAGCCAGCCCATTGGCGAAATTGGAAAAGCGGTTCAATCCCAATACGGATACCACATCATTCAAGTGGTCGCGCGCCAGGAACTTCCCGTATCGCCCGAACAATACGAACAAAAACGCCAGGCGGCTTTAACCGACTGGGTTGCCAAAACCCGTGAAGAAGCGACAACGGCTGGAAGTATCGTTACCTTTGATATCTGGAAAGACAACGTTCCCGAACTGCCGGCCTCTCTTCAACAATAGTATTTCGCGGAAATCACAAAACAAAAAT
>Ga0247727_10011279_pt1 | contig 15632 bp, 15 predicted proteins | sample WisWelCaveWW1625_FD_202498 | JGI IMG/M metagenome (GOLD analysis project Ga0247727, IMG submission 202498) | Biofilm microbial communities from Wishing Well Cave, Virginia, United States - WW16-25 | ecosystem: Environmental > Aquatic > Deep subsurface > Groundwater > Cave microbial mat | place...
CTTCTACGCCACGAATGGCACTTACATTAAGATAGTTGACCTCAGCCAGATAATCGCTTTATCTCGGCAAAATTTGCAGTGGGCGGCGAAGCCATCTGAAATCTTCCTCAAAAAGGAAAACCATGACCGGATTTTTGACCGCTCTATTCCTAAATACCCGCGAGACATCATTTTTGCCTCTAACTTGCTCAAGGCAATGAAGCGCGGTCTGAACAAATATTTGGAACTTCCAACGCACGCAAACAGCAACGCGCCTATAATTTTCAAAAAGCCAATCATTCGTATTCATGTTTATTATCTTGCCCTTCTGTACTTCTATCGGAGTGAAAACAAGCGGACAGTCCGCGCGGATTTTTCCAAAAACCTCAACAAAAACGCTAACTCCCGATTGGTGGACGAGTTGCAATCTTTCTATCAACGGGTTGTAACCAAGACCAAAAATTGGTACACCGAAGAGTCGAGAAACTTAACAGTAGAAGTGTCCAAACGCCGGGTCGATGGTTTTTTTGAGAGCTTAGCCGTAGAACTTGGACTCGATTTTACTGATGGTGCAAGCCCTTTCACTGAAACCAGCATCAATTGGGCAGAATACGAGGAAGCAAGTTGAGTTCCTTGGGGGCGGCGGCTAACACCGACATGCAGGCAACGGGGCTAACTGGTCGCCCCTAAAAGGGTTCGTATAGTTCCGGCGAGTCTTGCCCGCGCAAGAGTCTTTGACACCCGCCGCACGGGTGAAGCTTGGTCGTTATCCGTTTGAAACCACCCCCGCTAAAGCCACTTCACTTTAGTTATGCAAAACATCCCCTCTCGCCAGCCACTCTCCATCAAAGCTCACCTGGTGACAACCGTGAGCCTGGTTGCGATCCTGGGCCTCCTCATCGCCGCCATTGGATATTGGAGCCTGACAGCCAGCCAGACGCCTGCCGCCTTAACCCTGGCGGCTCTGGCAACGTTTGGCCTCACGCTTCTGGCGGCCCTCACCCTCATCCGCCGATTGTTGAATGAGCGGACTCGGCGCCTGGAGAGGGTGGCCGCCGAAAACGCCGGCCTGCTCGAAGCGGCCACCCGGCGCGCGAACGAACTGGACGCCGCCGCCGTCGAAAATGCCCGCAATTTACTATTTGCTTGCGATTCTGAGCTCGTCCGAGCTGACGCCGGAGGAAATTGCGGGGGTGGAGGAGGCGACGAAAAGACCCTAAAGGTCTTCAAGACCTTTAGGGTCTGGCGCGCGCGAGACAAACCCTAAGGGTCTTTAAGACCCTTAGGGTTTAGACAAGGTAAGATTATGCCCAGCCCCTCCCCGTTGCTACACGACACCTACTATCACATCTACAATCGCGGCGTGAACCGCGAGAATATCTTTCGCGAGGAGCGCAATTACGAATACTTCCTCAAGCTCTATATCAAACACATCGAGCCGGTGGCTGAGACGTTTGCCTATTGCCTGTTGCGCAATCATTTTCACGTATTGGTCAGGATAAAGTCGGAAGAGGAAATCCGGGCGGAGACCCTAAGGGTTTCCGAAAAACCCTTAGGGTCTGAATCGTCAGAGGGCGAGACCCTAAAGGTCTTAAAGACCTTTAGGGTCTTAACCCCCTCGCAGAAGTTCTCCGACTTCTTCAACGCCTACGCCAAAGCCATCAACCGCGCCTACGGGCGGACGGGCAGTTTGTTTCAGCATCCGTTTGGGCGCGTGTCGGTCACCAGCGACCGCCAGTTTTGGAACGTCATCGCCTATATTCACCAGAACCCGCGCAAGCACAAGTTTGTAGATGATTTTCGAGAATGGAAATGGTCATCCTACCATTCACTCTTATCCGAACAGCCCACGCGCCTAAAGCGCGCGGCGGTGCTAGAATGGTTTGGGGGGCCGCAACGCTATGTGGACTTGCACGCCCATTGGGTGACAGAAGCGGAAAGCGGCTGGTTTGCGGCGGATGATGAAGATTGATCGAAAGACCCTAAAGGTCTTAAAGACCTTTAGGGTCTGGCGCCCGCTTTAGTCATGCAAACCACCCCCTCTCGCTGGCCTCTCTCCATCAAAGCTCACCTGGTGACAACCGTGAGCCTGGTTGCGATCCTGGGCCTCCTCATCGCCGCCATTGGCTATTGGAGCCTGACAGCCAGCCAGACACCCGCCGCCTTAACCCTGGCGGCCCTGGCCGTATTTGGCCTGGCGCTCCTGGCAACCCTCACCCTCATCCGCCGATTGTTGAATGAGCGGACTCGGCGCCTGGAGACGGTGGCCGCCGAAAATGAAGACCTGACAGGTCTCCGCGAAAAAGGTTGAGGGGGAAGAGACGTTTGGGAGACCTGTCAGGTCTGGTTCGGGGGGCAAGACCTGACAGGTCTCAGCGAAAAGGTTGAAGGGGAAGAGGCGTTCGAGAGACCTGTCAGGTCTGGTTCGGGGGGCAAGACCTGACAGGTCTCCACCAACAATTCTGAAGGCGAAGAGATGCTTGGCAGACCTGTCAGGTCTTTTTTAGAGACACGATGACCACAGAAACACCGCTGGTTCCCGGTGGCTACTACCACATCTACAATCGTGGTAACAACCGCGAAAACATTTTCCGCGAGGCGCGCAACTACGACTATTTCCTGCGGCTCTACGCCAAACACATCTTCTCGGTGGCTGATACCTACGCCTATTGTCTGTTGAAGAATCATTTTCATTTCCTTATTCGGATCAAGGAAGACCTGTCAGGTTTGAAAAACCTGACAGGTCTGTCGAAGTCCTTCTCGAACTTCTTCAATGCCTATGCCCGCGCCTTCAACCGTGCTTATGGACGCACAGGCGCGCTATTCCAGCGCCCGTTTGGGCGTGTGCCGGTGACGACTGACGCCCACTTCACTCGTCTCATCACCTACATCCATCAAAACCCTCAAAAGCACGGTTTCGTCAGCGACTTTCGCGAGTGGCCCTATTCATCCTATCATGCCCATCTTTCAGATAAAGCGACCCGCCTGCGACGCGACGATGTTCTGGCATGGTTCAATGGCCGCCAGCAATTGGAAGTTGCGCATCAACTCTTTGTGGCCGAGCAAGAAGTAGCCACGTTGGTGCCTGATGATTTTGATTAATAAGGCCTGTCAGGCCTCCCAAACGCCTGATGAAAATCGTGGAGCAACAATTCAACCGACAACTCTACAATAACAAACTGGAAGGCTATGGAATTGTGCTATACCCGAAAAAAAATAGAAGAGCCTCTTGCGAGACTCTTCTACGCTTGCCCCTGCGGGCAATCCACCTCCGCTTAGCGGATTGACTATATTATACTCGCCTAACCATCGTCACTTTAGTCATGCCAACCACCCCCTCTCACTGGCCTCTCTCCATCAAAGCTCACTTGGTGACAACCGTGAGCCTGGTTGCGATCCTGGGACTCCTCATCGCCGCCATTGGATATTGGAGCCTGACAGCCAGCCAGACCCCCGCCGCCTTAGCCGCGGCGGCCCTGGCCGCGTTTGGCCTGGCGCTCCTGGCGTCCCTCACCCTCATCCGCCGATTGCTGGATGAGCGGACTCAACGCCTGGAGAGGGTGGCCGCCGAAAACGCCCGCCTGCTCGAAGCGGCTACCCGGCGCGCGAACGAACTAAACGCCGCCGCCGTCGAAAATGCCCGCCTCGTCGAAGCCGCTACCCGGCGCGCCGCCGAACTGGACATGATTCTGCGGGCCAGCCTGAGCCTCACCGCCAGCCTCGATCTCAGTACCGTGCTGGACGCTATTTTGGACAGCGCCTTTCAATTGATGAGCGGCGCTGAAAACGCGCACATCTTTTTGTACGACGCCGGGAAAGACGGGCGGCTGACATTTGGCGCGGCGGTGTGGGCCGGCCAGAATCAGACTGAGCCTCTGTTTGAGCCTGGCCCGGAGAGTGTGACCTTCCAGGTGGCCCAAAGCGGCCAGCCCGTCATCTTGTCGGAGATGCGCACCCACCCGCTGGTGCTTAACCTGCCCGCCGACTGGGGCGGGGCGATGATTGCCCTGCCCTTGAAAATCAGCCGGCGCGTCGTCGGGGTGATGAATGTGACTTACTCACAACGCCGCCTCTTCAGCGAAGGGGAAGTGGGCATTCTGCGTTTGCTCGGCGATCAGGCCGCCGTTGCCATTGAGAACGCCCGGCTGTTCGAGGCCGAGCAGGCCCAGTCGCGGCGGCAGGCGGCCCTGTTTCGCCTCAGCACCGAAATCGCCGGAACGCTGGACGAGAAGGAAATCTGCCAGCGGGTGGTGACCGGCTTGCACGACGAAGCGCTGGGCTACGACCTGCTGGCTCTGTTTTTGCTGGACGAAACTTCCGGGGAGCGCGCCCTGACGGCCAGTGTCGGCTGGCGCGACTCGATGAAAGCCTGGCGGCTCGTGCCGGGCCAGGAATTCAGCGGCCAGGTATTCTTGGACGGCCGGCTTCACTATTCGCCGAACGTGATCCGCGACACGCGCTATACGCCGATTGCCAGCAGTGGCGCCGAAGTGGACGTGCCGCTCCGGCTGGGCGACAAGATGCTGGGCGTGCTGGTGGTCGAAAGCAGTACCCCGGATGCCTTCAAGCAAAATGACTTTGAGGTGTTGACGGCGGCGGCCAACCAGGCCAGCATTGCCATTGGCCGGGCGCGTCTGCTGGCGGCAGAACGCCGGCGCGCCGACGAGCTTGACACTCTGCGGGGGCTGATGGCCGAGATTTCGGTTCAGCTGGATCTGCCGGCCCTGCTTCAACTTGTCCTGGAACGCGCGACCGGCTTGTTGAGCGCCACCTGCGGCGAACTGGCGATCTACGACGATCAGAAGGCGGAGTTGACGACGGTTGCCAGTTACAATTTTCCGACTGACGAGGCGGGCCGCCGCCTCTCGCTCGACGACGGCCTGGCCCGGCAAGTGGCCGGGACTCGCCAGCCTTTGCTGATCCGTAACTACGGCCAGGCGGCCGAATACTCGCCCACGCCCGCTCACGCCTCTCTGCGCGCCGCCCTGGCCGCGCCGCTCATCGCCGGTGACCGGTTGGTGGGCGCGCTGGCGATTGTCACTTCCGATCCCGCCCGCGAGTTTGGCGCTTCGGAGTTGCACTTGCTGAACTTGTTCACCGCCCAGGCCGCCATTGCCATCGAAAAGGCGGCCCTGTACGCCTCGGCCAGGCACGAATTGATGGAACGGAAGCGGGCGGAAGAGAATCTTGAGACCTCTTTCTCTTTGTTGCAAGCCACGTTTAATGCCACTGCCGACGGAATACTGGCCGTGGATGGCCGGGGCAAAATTGTGGCCTTCAACCAAAAGTTTTTGCAGATGTGGCGCATCCCGGAGTCGGTGGCGGCCTCGCGCGACGACAATTTGGTTACGGCCTTTGTGCTGGAGCAGTTGAAGTACCCGCGCGCCTTCACCGACAAAATTGAAGAACTGCAGGCCCAGCCGGAGGCCGAGAGCTACGACGTCCTGGAGTTTCAAGATGGCCGGGTCTTCGAGCGCTATTCACAGCCCCGGCAAACGGCGGGCGAAATTGTGGGCCGGGTCTGGAGCTTCCGCGACGTGACCGAACGCAAGCAAACGGAAGAGGAACTGTACAAAGCCAAGGAGTCGGCCGAGGCGGCCAACAAGGCCAAGAGCGTTTTTCTGGACAACATGAGTCACGAACTGCGCACGCCGTTGAACGCCATTATCGGCTACGGCGAGATGTTGCGCGAAGAAGCCGAGGAGACCGGCCAGGACGGGTTGATTCCGGATCTAAACAGGATTGAGACTGCCGCTAAACACCTGCTGGGATTGATCAGCGACATTCTGGACATCTCCCGCATCGAAGCCGGAAAGATGGAACTGCAACCGGCGGCTTTCGATGTGCTGACTCTGATTCAGGGAGTGGCGGCCGCGGCCCGCCCGCTGATTGAGAAGAACTCGAACATCCTGCACGTTCAATGCGCCGATCCTCTTGGCTCGATGCGAAACGACCCGGCTAAAGTCCGGCAGGTGCTTTTCAATCTGCTGAGCAACGCCGGCAAGTTTACTCACAAGGGCGCGGTCTGGCTGGACGTTGCCCGGCAAGCCGCCGAAGCAGAAGGCGGCGCGGACTGGATAACATTCCGGGTGACGGACACCGGCATTGGCATCCCTTCAGCGCAAATCAGCAAATTGTTTCAGTCGTTCACTCAGGTGGATACTTCGACGACGCGCCAGTTTGGCGGCGCCGGGCTGGGGCTGACGATCACCAAAGTGTTTTGCCAGATGATGGGCGGGGAGGTGACGATTGAGAGTGAAGGAGCGCCGGGCAAAGGCGCCACTTTCATCGTCCGCCTCCCGGCGGACATCGCCCGGCCGGCGCCTCCTGTTGAAGTGACGGCTGAACCCTTGCCCGGCGAGGCAGTGACCGTGCTGGTAATTGACGATAATACGGCGGTGCGCGATCTGATGCGGCGGTCGTTGAGCGGCGAAGCGGGGTTGTGGGTGGAAGGTGCCTCGGGCGGGAATGACGGGTTACAGGCCGCCAAAGATTTGCACCCGAACGTGATCGTCGTTGACATTGTCGTGCCAGACATGTCCGGCTGGGCAGTTCTATCGGCCCTCAAGGCCGATGCCGGGTTGGCCGCCACCCCGGTGGCGCCGGTGGTTATCTTCGGCCAAAACGGCCAGGGCTTCGCGTTGGCGGCCTCGGATTATTTGATCAAGCCGGTCGACTCCGGACAGTTGACCGCTATTCTGAAAAAATACCGGCGCGATCACTCGCGGGGTCACGTGCTGATTATTGACGATGAAGCGCCGGCGCGCGCGGCGGCCCGGCGTTTGCTGGAGCAAAAGGGGTGGAAAGTGGTCGAGGCGGAGAACGGGCGCGCCGGCCTGGAGCGCATTGCCCAAAGCTGGCCGGAACTGATTTTGCTGGATCTGATTATGCCGGAAATGGACGGCTTTGAATTCCTGCCCGAGCTTCGCCGGCAAGAAGGCGAGATGTCGCGCTCGATCCCGGTGGTGGCCATGATCGCCGACGGCTTTGGGCCTGACGATCGGGCGCAGTTCAGCAGTCACCTCGAACGCTTCATTGAAAGAACTGCCCCGGCCTATTCCCCCGAAACACTGGCGCGAGAAGTTCGTGACCTGGTGCGCCTGATGTCAACCAGAGAGCCTTAGGTCAAGGTGACGGTCACTGAGCCGCTTTGCGGCCCAGTGACCGTCACCTGCTGAGCTATAATCGTCGCTCCTGCGTAACCGCTCAGCCTCAAGCAGTGTAGCACCCTGAGCGGAGGCCCGCGTGCAGTTTGCGGGCCGTAGTCGAAGGGTGCGGAGCTTGCAAAGATTAGCTGGTCGTAAGGGGCCGCATCCTTCGACTGCGCGGCGGAACTGCACCGCCGCTCCGCTCAGGATGCTAGCTGAGTAGTTATGCTCCGGCAAGGAAACATAGCTTATGCCAAGAATTCTTTTAGTCGAAGACAACGAAATGAACAGAGACATGTTGTCGCGGCGCCTGGAGCGCAAAGGTTACGAGGTCGCCGTTGCCGTGGACGGCCAGGAAGGCCTGAGCCTGGCCCGTTCCGCCGGGGCCGATCTAATTCTGATGGATATGAGCCTGCCGGTGCTCGACGGCTGGGAGACCACCCGCCAGCTCAAAGCTTCGCCGGAAACCCGCCTCATCCCCGTCATTGCTCTGACCGCTCATGCGATGGCGGGCGACCGCGAAAAAGCTCTGGAAGCCGGATGCGATGACTATGACACCAAGCCCATCGAGTTCACCCGGTTGTTAGCGAAGATTGAAGCGTTGCTGAACACGAAGGCATTGTAGGGCGACGCGAAGCGGCCAAATCGCCCAACGCCAAATACCGATTGCAGGGCGACGCGAAGCGGCCAAATCGCCCTACGCCAAGAGGGATAGTCATGGGCGGATTACCAGATCGCTTGCAAGGCCAGTCGGACGACCCGGAGCGCGAGGGCGGCCTGAGCGCCCTGGACCTGGCCGAACTGCCGGCTGTTCAGCGCAAGATCATGCGTCTCCTGCTCAGGCAGGTGGAGATGACCTACGCCGAACTGTGCCGGGCGGCAGAAGCAATGCCCGAAGCCGAACGCCTCAGCCGGGCTGAATTGGACGAAGGGTTGGAAACACTGAATGGCCGGCATTGGTTGAACCGGATTGAGGGGCCTGAGCATGTCAGCTACAAAGTGAACTTTCGCCGCAAAGCCAGCCGGACTCTGGCTAAAGCCAATCTGCGCCGGACTGGCAGTGCGCGCTCTCACGACATCTGGGATGCGTTGGAGGCGGCGAAGGAAAGCGACAAGCCGCTGAAGAACGATGATCAGTAGATAAGGAAAAACCACGATGCCTAAAATTATTTCCATCCACTCTTTTCGCGGCGGAACAGGCAAGTCGAACACAACTGCCAACATTACGACGCTGTTGGCGGCTGAGGGGCGGCGGGTTGGGGTGATTGACACGGATATTCAATCGCCGGGCATCCATGTTTTATTTGGCCTGGACGAAACCGAGATGGGGCACTCGCTTAACGACTATTTGTGGGGCAAGTGTGACATCAAGGAGACAGCGCATGATGTGACCTCACGCCTGGGCGGGGGGATGAAGGGCCAGGTCTTTCTCATCCCGTCCAGCATCAAGGCCGGCGAAATTGCCCGCGTTCTCCGCGAAGGCTACGACGTGGGCCTGCTCAACGACGGTTTCCACCGGTTGGTCGAGGAGCTTAATCTCGATGTGTTGATGATAGACACTCACCCCGGCCTCAACGAGGAAACGCTTCTTTCGATTGCCATCTCCGACGCGCTGACGATCATTCTCCGCCCCGACCAGCAGGACTACCAGGGAACCGGCGTCACCGTGGAAGTGGCCCGCAAGCTGGACGTGCCGCGCCTGCTGTTGCTGGTCAACAAAGTTCCGCCAGTCTTCGACTTTGCCGAAGTCAAGGCGCGCGTGGAGCAAACCTACAACTGCGAGGTGGCGGCAGTCGTGCCGCATTCGGACGAGATGATGACCCTGGCCAGCGCCGGCATCTTTTCTCTGCGGTACCCGGATCATCCGGTGACGGCGCTCTACAAGCAAGTGGCGGCCAAACTGGTGGCTTGATATACTTGTCAACAAAATGACCATCTACAACATCAACGGCCAACAGATTCACGTTCACGAAGAAGGATCGCCAACTGGAAAGGTGGCGTTGTTGATTCACGGTTGGGGGAGTTCGTGGTACGCCGTCTCGCCGCTCCTGCCGCTGTTGCGCCAGCGCTACCGGTGCCTGGCCGTTGATTTGCCCGGCTACGGCGCTTCGCCGCACGGCCCTGGCCGGACGACGATTGCCGGTTATGCCGACCTGCTGACAACTCTGATCCGGGAAATCACAACCCAGCCGGTGGTGCTGATCGGGCACTCGATGGGCGGGATGATCAGCTTGATGATTGCCCTGAAGCGCCCCGAACTGGTCGAGCGCATGGTGTTGCTGTGCCCGACGATCAGCGGCAATCTCTCACTGCTAATCAATCTCACCCTCTTCCCGTTCGTCGTCCTGGAGCGGTTTCCTCTGACCAACGTCATCGTCGGCGTCTTTGAGCCGCTGGTCGGGATCACCGACCGGCTGTTGCGCGCCCCACTGTTCGCCGACCGCACCGACATCAGCAATGAGGATTACGAGCGCATCAAAGCCGACACCCGCCGCCGCGATCAGGGCCGCATTCGCGCCGAGTGTTTCCGGGCAATGCGCGAAAACGATCTTCGTGGCAAGTTGGGGCCGATTGACATCCCGTCGCTGGTCATCTGGGGTATGGAGGACAACACCGTGCCTCTGCGCGACGCCAGCGTGGTGGCCCGCGAATGGCCGCAGGCCGACTTGCGCGTCATCCCCAACGCCGGCCATTGGCCCCAGTTTGAAACGCCGGAGATTACCGGGCGTTACGTCCGGGCGTTTTTGAGTACGCCGTTGAAGTTGCTCAAAGTCGAGTTTTAGCCGTAGTATCGGGCCTTGCGCCCGCCGCCCACAAGGGGCGAAGCTACAGACGGATAGGGTCTTAGTTGAGAGGGCATGTCTAAAACCAACTCGGTTCATCCGGCAACTCATGGGCGACATGAGAAAACGGAAACTTACGAAGAGTTGTCGGCGGATCAAATCTCTCTGCTGGTGGTTGACGACGACGCGGCCAGCCGGGAAGAGTTCTTTCGCTATCTGAGCAAAGAGGGCTATCAGGTGGCTGTCGCCGACAACGGCCTTCAGGCTTTGGGCATGATCCAGCGCGAGCATTTTGACCTGGTGTTTCTCGACGTTGACCTGCCGGGCATGGCCGGTTACGAAGTGCTGGAGCATCTCAAGTCGGGCGCTACGCTGAGCCACACCCTGGTGGTCATGATTCTGGATGTGTCCAACGTGGAGATGGCGGCCCGGTGCATCGAGATGGGAGCGGACGATTTCCTGATCCGCCCCTTTGACCCCATTGTTCTCAAATCCCGCGTCAACATCTGCCTGGAACGGAAGCGCCTGCACAACCTGGAGTCGACGTACCTCGCTCACGTCCACAAAGAGAAGGAGCGGGCCGAGAAATTGTTGAATGTGGTGATCCCGGTTGGGGTGGCGCTGTCGGCTGAAAAAGACTTTGATCGTCTGCTGGAGATGATCCTCCTCGAAGCCAAGGCGCTGTGTGACGCCGACGGCGGCACTCTCTATCTTCGCACCGACGACGACCGTTTGAAGTTTGTGATGGTGCACAACAACTCGCTCGGCGCAGCCATGGGCGGCACGACCGGCAAAGAAATCACCTTTGCGCCACTGCGTCTGTATGACGACGCCGGCGCCCCGAATCACAACAACGTCGCCACTCACGTGGCCCTGAGCGGCGAGTCGATCAACATCCCCGACGCTTACACAGCCGAAGGCTTCGACTTCTCCGGCACCAAAGTTTTTGACCAGCGGATGGGCTATCACTCCCGATCGTTCCTCACCATCCCGCTCAAGAACAACGCCAATCGCGTCATCGGCGTGTTGCAGTTGATCAACGCTCAGAATCCTGAGACACACGAAGTCATTGCCTTCGACGACGACTTGCGGCAGATGATCGAGTCGCTCTCGGCGCTGGCGACGGTAGCCCTCGAAGTCTACATTCGCGAGCAGGGCCTGCGAAAGCAGATCGAGCAACTTCGCATCGAAATTGACAGCACCCGCAAAGCGCGACAGGTGGCCGAGATTACCGAGACGGATTATTTCAAGGATTTGCAAGAGAAGGCCCGTCGTTTGCGCGCTGGCGGCTCCAGCAACGACGCATCACGCCAACCGCCAGGCCAATAGAACAAATTCCTAATTCACAACCTTGCCCTTCTTCACCACCGTCTTCACCAAATTGACTCCGAAGCGATAGCCGATGTGCTGGTAGGCGGGCGCGTCCAGGATCAGGATGTCGGCCTGTTTGCCCGCCTCTAAACTCCCAACCCGATCTCCCAGCCCAACCGCATAGGCCGCGTTGATCGTCGCCGCGGCGATGGCCTGAGCGGGGGTCAACCTCATATAACGGCAGGCAAGCGCAATCACGAACTGCATTGACTCGCACCAGCCCGTGCCGGGGTTGCAGTCGGTGGCAATCGCCAGAATGCCGCCCGCCTTGAGAAACTCTTTCGCGGGCGTATACTCTTTCTGCCCCAGCCCGAACGGCGTGCAGGGCAAGCCGACGGCCACGGTGTTGCTCTTGCCGAGCGCGGCAATCTCGCTCTCTGGTGTGAACACCAGGTGATCGGCAGAGGTCGCGCCAAGTTCAACACCCAGCGCCGTGCCGCCCAGCCCCACAAACTCGTCGGCGTGAATCTTCAGCTTGAAGCCCAACTCTCTCGCCCGTTCCAAAATTCGCCGCGACTGCTCTACCGTGAATGCGCCGTCCTCGCAGAATACATCCGCGAATTGAGAATTATGAATTGCGAATTGTGAATTGCGAATTGCCGGGAGCATTTCATTCACGACCAGATCAACATACTCCTCCTCACGGCCCTTGAACTCGGCAGGCACGGCATGCGCGCCGAGAAAGGTGGGAACCAGTTCCCACGGCCCCTCTTCGTGGAGACGGCTAATGGCTTCCCACAATCGCAGTTCAGCCGCTGTCTCCAGCCCATAGCCGGTCTTGACCTCAATCGTCGTCGAGCCGTGGGCCAGCATTCTCTGTAAGCGTGGGCGCGTCTCGGCCATCAACTGCTCCAGACTCGCGGCGCGCGTCTTGCGCACCGTGGCCATGATGCCGCCGCCGGCGTTCATGGTTTCCAAGTACGATTTGCCCGCCAGCCGCTGTTCAAACTCGTCGGCGCGATCTCCGGCCCAGACGGCGTGCGTGTGCGGGTCTACAAAGCCGGGCATGACGACTCGGCCCGACGCATCAATCGTCTGCGCCGCCTCAAACTGTGATCTCAGTTCAGCCGTCTTGCCAGTGGCGACGATCTTCCCCTCCTGAACCGCCACCGCGCCATCCTCGACGATGCCCAAATTGCCAAGCGCCTCGCCGCGTTGTGGCCCGCCGGGGAGGGTGAGGAGTTGGGAAGAGGAGTGGATGAGAAGGTCAATCCGTGTTGGCATGTATTGACTTTTGTTTCGATTATGATGGTAGCGTCCTGAGCGGAGGGCATGGGTGTTGTTCCCATGCCCGCAGTCGAAGGACGCGGCCCCCTGTGCGAGACTCGCACGCGAAGCGTTCGACTACGTGCGCGGAGAAACACCGCGCCCTCCGCTCAGAGCTTGCCCTGAGCTTGTCGAAGGGATGCTGGCCTCTTGATTATTGAGGGCAATTATTTCTTGTTAACCTGAGACCTTGCTCTACGAACTTCGTGAATGATTGCGTTGAGTTCTTCGTCACTCAGTTCATCAATGTTCTTGGGCGCAGGGTGCTCGCGCACGAAAGCTTCAAATGCTTCAAACAGCTCGCGCCATTCGGCAGTGCCGGGGATGGGCGGTTTTTGAGACGGGGTCTCGTTCATTATCATTGCTATTTCGTCACTGCCCAGGCCCGTTCCACACTACAACGAATTCAAGGATGTAACGAATTTGCCCTCCATCTTGAATTCGTTCCTTCCCCCAATTCGTTGTAGTGTAACGCAGACCGTAGTTACGCTACTTCAACATCGGAATTTTGATCCCATGCCTTTTCGCCGCCGCAATGGCTTCCGGGTAACCGGCGTCGGCGTGGCGGACGACGCCCATGCCCGGGTCGGTAGTGAGCACACGTTCAAGACGCTTCGCGGCTTCGGGCGTGCCGTCGGCGACGATGACCTGCCCGGCGTGTTGCGAGTAGCCAATGCCCACCCCGCCGCCGTGATGGAAGCTCACCCACGTTGCGCCGCCCACGGCGTTGATCAGCGCGTTCAGGATCGGCCAGTCGCTCACCGCATCGGTGCCATCCTTCATGCCCTCGGTCTCACGGTTGGGGCTGGCGACCGAACCGGAGTCGAGATGGTCGCGCCCGATCACAATCGGCGCTTTCACGATTCCCTTCGCCACCATCTCGTTGAACTTCAAACCGGCTTTAGCCCGCTCGCCGTAGCCCAGCCAGCAAATGCGCGACGGCAAGCCCTGAAAGTGAATCTTCTCTCGCGCTATCTTCAGCCAGCGTTGAAGGTGGGCGTCTTCGGGGAACAATTCGGCCACAGCCTCGTCGGTGCGGTAAATGTCCTCAGGATCGCCGGACAACGCCACCCAGCGGAACGGCCCTTTGCCCTCGCAGAACAGCGGGCGAATGTAGGCAGGCACAAAGCCCGGATAGTTGAAGGCGTCCTTCACGCCGGCATCGAATGCGCGCTGGCGCAGGTTGTTGCCGTAGTCGAACACCTCCGCGCCGCGCTTTTGAAATTCGAGCATGGCTTCGACGTGCCTTGCCATTGAGGCCATGCTTCGGCGGGTGAACTCTGCCGGGTCGGCGGTCCGAAGCTTGTCCGCTTCTTCCAGCGAGAGGCTGTGTGGGATGTAGAAGAGAGTGTCGTGCGCCGGGGTCTGGTCGGTAACAACGTCGGGGATGATGCCGCGCGCGGCGAGTTCGGGGAAGATGTCGGCGGCGTTGCCGATGAGGCCGATGGACTTTGGCTCCTCTTTCGCCTTCGCTTCTTCCACCAGAGTCATCGCCTCTTCGAGTGTGTCCACCACTACGTCCACGTAGCCGGTTTCGAGGCGGCGCCTGGCGCGAGCCGGATCGATCTCGACGATCAGCCCCACGCCCTCATTCATCGTGATCGCCAGCGGTTGCGCGCCGCCCATGCCGCCCAGCCCGGCCGTCAGCGTGAACTTGCCCTTGAGTGAACCCCAACCCTTTTGCCGCGCTAGCGAGCCAAGCGTTTCGTACGTGCCTTGCAGGATACCCTGTGTGCCGATGTAAATCCAACTGCCCGCCGTCATTTGGCCGTACATGATCAAGCCTTTGGCCGCCAACTCGTCGAAGTGTTTTTGGGTGGCCCAGAACGGCACTAGGTTGGAGTTGGCGATGAGCACGCGCGGCGCGTCGGGGTGCGACTTGAACACGGCGGCAGGCTTGCCGGATTGCACTAGAAGCGTCTCGTCATTCTCTAATTCTCTCAATTCTCTCAGAATGGCTTCAAAGCTCTCCCAATCCCTCGCCGCCTGCCCACGCCCACCGTAGACTACTAGGTCTTCGGGACGCTCGGCCACTTCGGGGTCAAGGTTGTTCTGGAGCATGCGATAGGCGGCTTCCTGGAGCCAGCCTTTGCAGGTGAGTTGTGCGCCGCGTGGGGCGCGGATGATTCGGTTTGTCATTCTGAATTTCTCCCATATCAACCCGCGGAAAGCGGGGCAAGTTCATCATCTTGAAAGAGGCGGCCTGTAATTCCTCAAACGTCTTTGCGCCGAAAAACGAGTTGAAGTAGCGGAAGAGGATCAGGCGGTCGGCGAGGGTGGAGGAGGGCGTGGAAGGCATAGATTCGGGCGATGGGCAATGAGTTGACTTTTAGTAATTATGGCCTAGAATATAGACAATCCATTTAGTGGAGGTGGATGGTCATAGGCCATCGGGAGATCGCCCTCGCAGGCGATCCTCTGTAATACAGCCAGTCGCCCGTAGGTGAAAGCCGGCTCCATGCCGTGCGCTCGATATCCGAGCCTAGCCTACAGGGGGCTGGCTTTTTCTATGTCGAAAGGATTCTCACGGTTGTACCAGTTTTTCGGGTAGCGGGCGGTGTCGTAGCGATCTACTAGCAGGCTAACCTTGTCCTCTACGAAGCGATAGTAGCGCATTTCCCGTTTGACAAAGGCTCGATAGACAGCCCAGTTCATGTAGTCAATGATCTGCAAGCACGGTTCACCCACCGCTGTCTGCGACTCGACGCGAATCTCCGTTTCAACCTTCGTGTTCCAGCGGGCCTCGAATTTGGCCACTCCACTGCGAATAGCCTGTTCTATCCGCACCTGTCGCGGACGGGAGCCGCGCTGCGAAAAGTATATCCGGTTATGCGTGTGGCGGTGCAGGACGTTCTCAAACAACAGGCTGATCAGGTAATCATAAAAGTCCGTAAATTGAGAGGCCAGCTTTTTTTTCCTGCAACTGCATTAGGACGTGGCGCCTAAAGGCTTCATTCGGTCGTGAGGGCCTTATTAAACTCGTCCACCGTCAACGGCGCCGACTTCATCCCCAACCGCCCGGCCAGGCGCACTAACTGCGGCGGGTCAACGTAGGTCTGGGCCAGCGTTTCGGTTTGGGCTAGCA
>Ga0247727_10011280_pt1 | contig 15632 bp, 14 predicted proteins | sample WisWelCaveWW1625_FD_202498 | JGI IMG/M metagenome (GOLD analysis project Ga0247727, IMG submission 202498) | Biofilm microbial communities from Wishing Well Cave, Virginia, United States - WW16-25 | ecosystem: Environmental > Aquatic > Deep subsurface > Groundwater > Cave microbial mat | place...
GAGCCGAGCGCGATGTAAACGTGTTGAATATATTCGTTGATTGATCGCCGGCTATATCCTTCGGAAATATTGGCCGAAACCGACTGCGCCGCATCCGCTATTTGCGCTCTTAATTTAAACTCAATCTTGTTGTCTTTGTAAACGATTTGGCAAACGAGTTTGTACAATTCTATCGCCTTATGCCAAACCCGAAGCTTCATATAGCCACGATTCTTGTTTCGAAATTTCGTGTATTCTTCCATACTACACCTCCTCAAATTACCTTCGGTTAATTTCCATCATTCCAACTCCAAAACTCCACCAATCCACCACTCCATCAATCCAGAAATCCACCAATCCATCACTCAAAATTTCACCTCGGTGTTCGATTGGCCAACCAAACTTCTCCCATTAATAAAACAAGCAACGCCCACAAGCCGAGTCGCCAGAATTTTTGTTGTTTTTCCGCGTCACGTTCGGAAGCTTCGGCGGTTCCGAAAATTCCGGTCACGCTGTTTTGCGCCAGCATTTGCTCATCGGAGCGGATTAGACGAGCAGTAAAATTTTCAGACGTTGCGCTGGCCGGATCGGATTCACGCGCATCGAAATTCACCGCATGCCAAAACACGCGATCTCGTTGCTGCACGCGATAAAATCCTGTCTGCGAAGTTTCTTTTAAAACCGGCACGGACAATTTTTCCAAAACCCGCTGTTCGCCATCGGGAAACGTGATGGCGACGGTTTGATTTGGCTGAATCGTTTCATTTAAAAAAAGCGTTTCACCGGCGCGCGTGGTGGTTTGCGGCGGATCGGGACGGCAAACGTAATTCAGCCATTGATAAAACATCGGCACAAAAATTCCTCGCACCGGCAAGTTGCCGCCGCGCAAATCGAGGCTTGACGTCCATAATAAAACTTTGCCTTTGCCGGCGCCGCGTTCGAGCAAAACCGGCGAGCCGTCTTCGAGTCCGGCCAAACGAGTCGCCTGCGGATCAGCCTCGACGCGATGATATTGCGAAACCTGCACGGTGGTGGGATCGCCGTTGGAGGGATCGACAAAAATTTTAAAAATCGGATGGCCGAAATCGATTTCGGTGAGCGCCAATCCCAGACTCGCTGCATTGGGCTGAACCGGCGCGATAATTTTTCCGGGCAAAATTTCCGCGAGAAAACGATTGTACATTTCGCTCTGCAACGTCGTCGCAAGCGTAAGAATCAAGCCGCCGCCCGACTCGACGTATTGCCGCAAAGCCGCCGCTTCGCCGCGATTGAAACCGGCGACGCCGACAACCAGCGCTGCCTCAAAATCTTCGAGCCGAAGTTGATTCAACGTGCTCGGCGCGGCTTCGTACAACTGATAAAGCGAGCCGGGCAAACGCAAGGCCTCGCGGACAAAATACGCCGATTCGGAATTGCCGCTGATGACGAGCAGACGCCGTTTTCTCTCGGCTTGCGCCACCAAATAAAAGCGATTGTCCGCCGGCAAATCATCCACCGGCGCGTTGATTTCGAAGTAGGCGGTTTGTTCGCGCTTCGAAGTTTTCGCAGTGGTGAATTGCACAACCTGTTCGGTTCGCGCGGCAATCGAGAGATTTTTTGATGCAATCGGCATCGCCAGATTTGCGTGGTTAAACAAACGGACTTCGATCAATTGATCGTTATCGGAAAAATTTCGCACGCGGCAAGCATAAGCTGAACCGTTGTCAATGGATTTTGCCGCATTCGCCGCTGAACTTTTTTTAGAAGTCGCCACAATTTGGCCGTCTAATATTGCGATATTTTGCCACGCCGGCTTGACGGTGATGGGCACGCATTCGGCGTTGCTGTTGAGCGCCAAAGTTCCGGATGGAATGTTGCTCATTTGCAAATCCGAAATCAAATAAATCATGCGGCGTTGCAATTGCGAGCGGCTGAGCCATTGATCGGCAAACAACACGGCTTCGCGCAAATTGCCGGCGGTTTGTCGCTGCTGCAATTGCGCGAGAGCGACTTCGGCTTTTTTCGGTTCCACATTTTCAGCGAACAATTCCATTGTATTCGCGGCATTGATCAGCCAAACGCGATCTCCGGAGGTGGCCTGCTGAATAATTTTGCGCGCTTCTTCTTTCGCGATTGCAAAATGATCGGCTGCTGCCATGCTGGCCGAAGCATCGACGATGATTGCCACCGCCTGCCGCTCGCGGCCATACAACATCGGAACTTTATCGCCGGCCAAATACGGTCGCGCGAAAGCCAATCCGAGCAGCAACAGCGCGAGAATTCGCAGCAACAAGAGCAGAAGGTGTTTCAGTTTTTGATAGCGCAGTAATTTCAGCGGCATCATATTGAGAAAGCGCAGCGCGGCAAAATGCACGATTTCCGGCTTGTTGCGGCGGATCAAATGAATCAGCACCGGCAGTATCGCAGCGCCGAGGCCGAGGAGAAGATAAGGTGATGTTAAGAAACCGAACATAATTTGGATTGCTGGATCATTGGATTGCTGGATTTATGGATTATTGGACTCATGGATTACAAATGAAGTGTTAAATCAGCAAAGTTCAAAGACTCCAACAATCCATCGATCCATAACTCCACCACTCCGTTTTCACATCTTTCCACTGCGTGCCGCGAGATACGCTTGCAGCGCAAAATCCAACGGTTGATTCGTCGTGAGCAAAGTATAATCAACGCGATTGACGCCGCAGGCTTGGCGCAGGGCTTCGAGATGCGTTTGCAAATTTTTTAAATACCTCTCGCGCACGGCTTGCGGCAGCGTCATGATCGGCGCTTCGCCTTCCAAGCCGATGAAGCGCGTCATTTGCGTGAAATTGAAATTCAGCTCAAACTCATCCACAATTTGAAAGACGATCACGTCGTGGCCGCGAAAGCGTAAATGCTCGAGCGCGCGCGCGAAGGGCGCGACGTCGCAAAACAAATCGGAGATGAGGATCACCATGCCTTTGCGGCGAAAACCTTCGGTGACTTGATGCAGCATTTCCGGCTGTTCTTTGAGATTTTCACCGGGACGAAGTTTCTCGAGTTCCACGAGAATATGATGCAGATGTCCGGCCCGCGCTTTCGCCGGAATATGCAAACGAATTTCCCGATCAAAAGCGACGAAGCCGACGGCGTCGCGCTGCATGAAAATGAAATAGGCCAGCGAAGCCGCGAGATAGATGGCATAATCAAATTTGCCGAGACCTTGCGCCGCTGGTTTTTTTCCGGAGGTGCCTAGCATGCTGCCGGAAAGATCGAAAAGAATATGGCAATGCAAATTGGTTTCCTCTTCGAACTCTTTCACGTAATAACGATCGGTGCGGCCATAAACTTTCCAATCAATATGGCGCGGATCATCGCCGGGCGTGTATTGGCGATACTCGGCAAACTCAACGCTGAAGCCTTTGAACGGACTGCGATGCAAGCCGCTGAGAAATCCCTCGACAACGGTGCGCGCGCGGAGTTCCATGCCGGAAATTTTTGAAAGAATTTCCGGATCGAGAAAACGGAGTTGGGTGTTCATATTTCATCCGCCTGCAAAAAAAATTTGTTAAAGCTCATGAAGATCATAAAAGCAAATGTTTATAATCGCGAGCGCCATGAATAATGTGATGAATTTCTACGGCATTTTCTTTGACAATGTAAAAAACGAGATACTTTCCCACAATCAACATGCGATAATTACGGCGGCGAAGCTCGTCATCATCGGGCACTTTTCCAGCGAATGGAGAATGCGCCAGCCGACCAATTGCCGTCTCAAAACGATTAATCATCTTATCGGCTGCTCTCGGATTATCGTCGGCAATGTAATCTACAATGCTCAATAAATCTGCTTCGGCAGTGCCAAGATATCGTATTTTAAAACGACGCCTCATCTTATTCGTTTTCTCAATCTCATTCTGGCTCGCTGCATCATCTCCTTATGCGAAATACCTTGATCACCCATGTCCGAGAGTTTTTGTGCTTCATCTAATTTAGAATAAAGGCGCATCATCGCCTGCATTCGCTCAAAATATTTCTGGCTCATTACAACCAGTCTTCCATGACCATTTTTTGTTAGAAATACGGGTTGTTCTTCCTGCAAGCAAATCTGTAAAATTTCGTCGGCTTGCGTATGCAGATCATTAAGTGGACGAATAACGGGCATGGTTATCTCCTCATGTTTGAATTTTCAACTACAATCCCGATTTCGGCGTTGGTACTTGCTCCAGCACGCGGCGGATGATCGTTTCGGAATTGACCTTTTCGGATTCGGCGTAAAAATTGGTCAACACGCGATGGCGCAACACCGGAAGAGCCAACGCTTGAATATCTTTGATCGAAACATTGGCGCGGCCATGCAACAACGCTCTGGCTTTGCCGCCGAGAATGAGATACTGCGACGCGCGCAAGCCCGCGCCCCAGCTCACCCATTTCTTCACAAAATCGGGAGATTCGGCGGCGCTCGAGCGGGTCGCCCGCACCAGCCGGACGGCGTAACGCGCGACTTCGTCGGCTACAAAAACTTTGCGCACCAGCGTCTGCATCGCGAGCACTTCGCTGCCGCTCACAACTTTCCTTACTTCCGGATTGAAGTTGCTCGTGGTGGCATTGACAACTTGCACTTCCTGATCTTCCGGCAAATAATCCACGACGATGTTGAACATGAAGCGATCGAGTTGCGCTTCCGGCAAGGGATAGGTGCCTTCAAGCTCAATCGGGTTTTGCGTCGCCAGCACAAAGAAAGGTTCGTCCAATTGATACGTTTGCCCGCCGGCAGTGACGCGGTGTTCCTGCATCGCCTCGAGCAGCGCCGCTTGCGTTTTCGGCGGCGTGCGATTGATTTCATCGGCAAGAACGATATTCGCAAACAACGGGCCTTGAATAAACTTCATCACACGCCGGCCCGTGGTGCGATCTTCTTCAATGACATCGATGCCGGTGATGTCCGCCGGCATGAGATCGGGCGTGAATTGAATGCGCTTGAAGTCGAGTTCGAGAATCGTGGCGAGCGTGCGAATGAGCAGCGTTTTCGCCAAACCGGGCACGCCGGTGATCAGACCATGGCCGCCGGTAAAAAGCGCTATCATCACCAGCTCGATGATTTCTTCCTGGCCAAAAATGATTTTGCGCAATTCGGCAAGAATGGCGTCGCGGGTGCGCTGCAACTGCTCGGTGAGGGCGTTTTCGTCAATAGGTTGTGAGGGGCGTTCAAAGTTCATGATTCAAAGAATGGTTGCTGAATGCTGTTTACTGGTTTACGGTTTACGGATTACTCAATGCGTCAACGCATACACAATATAGTTAATTCCCAGTTTATAACCCAATTTTGAAAAGGCCGGCGGATAGCGCGAATCAGCCGCATGTTCCCAACTATCGCCGATGTCGACGTTATGGTTGATTAAAACCATCAACCGTTTGTTGTCGTCAAAAATCCCCCAACACTCCGGATTGTAGCCGTCGCGCTCGTAGAGGCGGCCAATCGACAACGGACCGAGGCCGGGCACGCGCGGGAGGCCGTCGAAATCATAATAGCCATGAAAAATCGGATGCGTGCTCGGCAACTGCACCGGGCTGCGGTCGGGAAAGGCTTTGCCGAATTCGTTGATGAAATTCTCCCATTCGCCGGTGCCGTGAAAATCGTCGATCATCAAAAAGCCGCCGCGCAAACACCACTCGCGCAACGTGTCGGCTTCGGCCTGTGAAAATTTCAGATACCCGACTTCGAGCATGTAGGCAAACGGATATTTAAAAATATCCGGATCGGTGAATGTCATGGCCAGCGCCAGATCGGCGACGGGAAGTTGCATCACGGTTCGCAAACCGCGCAAAAAATTTTCCTCGGCGGTGGGATAATCCACTTCCCAACTGTCGGTGTTGAAACGCATGCGAAAAGCATAACCGGCGCCGCCGGAATTGTATTTGATGCGCACAAACGTGAACATGTCGGTTTGCACGATTTGCTGCGGTGTCGCGGTTTCAAAAACGCCACTCAAGATGAGCCAGATGAGCGGCTGGAAAATTAGAAGTTTTAATTTCATGCACATTTCTAATAACTGACCAACTGCAAAATTAATTCACCAACGGATTATGAGCAAAACTAATTTTGAGCAAAGATGTTTTAGCAAACACGTTGTCATTTCGGAGGAATCCTTTTAATTTCCAGCAATTGTCTTAGACTCAAAAAGGATTCTTCCAGAATGACATTTTTCTTTTTATAGAAATCAATGCGTTATCGCATAAATCAGATAATTGATGCCTAATTTAAAAGCCTCGGCGGAAAACACTTCATCGGTCTCCGGCCATTCCCAGCCGTCGCCGATATCGTTGTTGTGATTGATGATCGCCATCATTCTGCCTTTCTCATCAAAGCTGGCGTAATAACGCGGCGTCAAACCGCCATATGGCGCGTGATCGCCGAGCCGGTCAAAATCGAAAAAGCAATGGAAAATGGGATGGTCGATTGAAATCGGTTTAGGGTTTTGCGGCGTCACCCTTTTAATTTGATCGAAAAAATTGCCCCATTCATAGCCGCCGCGAAAATCATCAACGATCAAAAAGCCGCCGCGCGCCAGATATTCGGCCAGCCGCTCGATTTCTTTCTCTTGAATCGTCCAATAGCCGACCTCGCAGAGGTATAAAAAAGGAAAATCAAAAATCGCGTCTTCGTCGAGGGTAATGATTTTATTGTCAAACGTCAGCGGCAAAGAAGTGAGCGCACTGAGCGCGGTGTAAAAATTTTGCTCGGCGGCCGGATAATCATGCGCCCATAACGGGCCGTTGCCGAAACCGGAAAAACCGTAGCCGCGACGCCCGCTTTCCCATTGGACGCGCACGAAAGTGAACGCCTGTGTGGAAGGCAAGACGCCATTTGACGCCGGTGTTGTTGAAGTTTGCGCAGAGGCAATTTCAACAATAGCAGATAGACCGCAGATGACACAGATAAATACGATTTTTTTCATTTCGTGTCTCATCGGGTCAACAGAAAGCAGACTGGAAGTCTGCGCTGCCTTTATTCTACGGTCCTCAGCAAAATCTCCTGCGCGCGGTCGAAGTTGGGCGCGATTTCCAACGCCAGCAGCGCGTGTTTTTTTGCCTGCAACTTTTGCCCCCATGCCAAATAAGATTGCGCCAGCCAGCAATAAGCTTCAGCGCGATCAATCGGATTCATCGCCAAGACGGTTCGGAACGTCTGCACGGCACGCTGCGGTTGGCGGCGCGACAGCAGCAAGCGGCCATATTGGCTTTGCAATTCGATGCGATATGGAAAAATCGCCAACGCGCGTTCGACCGCTTGCAGCGCGGCAACGGTATCACCGAGCGCCAATTGCCATTCACTCAGACGCACGGCTTCTTTAAAATTTTTGCCATTTTTAGAAACCAAATATTCCAACTCGGCAACCGCCTCGCGGCGGCGATTTTGTTTCCAATAAAGATTGGCCAGCAAAACATACGGATTCTGCGCCTCGACAAATTCCGGCAGCAAGGCTTTAGCTTTTTTGAGATATACTTCCGCTTCGGCAGGGTTGCCGATTTCCGCGAGACGCGCGCCGTAATAAAGATTGGCAAAAAAATTCTGCGGCTCGTTTTCCACCGGCTCGCGCAACGCCTCGGTTTCACGCGGCGGGCCGCGGCTGGGATCGGTTTGCGAGTAGGGCCACTCCACTTTCACGCGGCTGGGGTGAAAACGCTCGCGCAAAAAATCCTGAAATGCTTTGTCGAAATCATCAACCGACTGGCCGAACACGGCCGCAATGGCCTCGTCGGTTTTTTTGTTCTGTCGAAAATGCGGAAAAAGCGCCAAAACTTTGTTGAAGCCGTATCGACGCTCAATAAATGCGATAATCTGCGAAGCCTGATAATACGCGAGAGAAAACAAATCCGGACGGCGGGTGAAACCTTCGTCTAAATCGCGCAGCGGCAGCAATTGCCCGTTGCGCAGCGCGCGAATCATCACGAGCTCCATATTCATGTCCCACTCACGGCGCGCGTTGGTCGCTTCATAAACGGCGATGCCCTCGGCCAGCCAGCGCGGAATGCGATTGGCGGTCAGCTCGAGGTGAAAAACGTGCGCGATCTCATGCCACAAAGTTTCCTGCCAATTGAAATCGCCCTGCTCGCGCGCGCGGGGCGAATCCATCGCAATCAAGCGGCCAAAACAGATGCCGAGAAAAACTTGCGCGCCGGGCAAACCAAAACAGCGCACGGCAAAATCATCGTGTTTCGGAAAAATCTCGACGAGTATCGGATTTGGCAGCGTGACGTTGTAGCGCGACGCCATGCTTTTGTAAGCGGCTTCACATAAAGTTGAAGCCGTTGCGCCGATGATTGGCTCGTCATCGCGATGCAAACGAATTAAAAAATGCGCGGTGCGAATCGTGTCGTATTTCACGAAATCGTCAAAGAGATTGAGCAGATTGCCGGCGAGAACATTATAAGAATCGCGTTCAAAAGCGCGTTCGAGCAGGGCTTGGGCTTCTTTCTCTTCGCCGAGCCGGGAGAGGCTGGCGCCAAGCTCGGCCGCAGCATTCCAATTATCCGGATCGAGCTCCAATGCTTTACGGAAATAGGCTACCGACTCGCGAAAGAGGTAACGGCGCGCCGCATCTTCGCCGAGGCGTATAAAAATGTCCGGCGATTTCGGATTGATTTGCGCCGATTGTTGGCAAAGATTTGCAACCGCGCCCGCGTCGTTGCGGCGATCCGCCAGAATCGCCCGCAACGCCAGCGCCGGCAAGTAATTCGGAAAGCGCGCGCTGACTTTTTCAAGCTCGGTCGCGGCTTCCTTTTCGTCATTTGCGGCGAGATAAAGCTCGGCCAACGTCGTGCGCGCCGGCGGTGCATTCGAATTGAGCGTCACCGCGCGTTGAGCCACGGCAATCGCCTCGCGCATGTTTTCCGCGGCGAGACAGCGCGCCAATCCACAGAGGGCGAGCACGGCGCGGGGATTCCTTTTGATGGCATCCTGATAAACGCCGCGCGCTTCGGCGACATTATATTTTTCCAAAAACAGATCGCCCCACGGCAAATAAAACGTCCAATTGTCCGGCTGTTGTTTGACGGCATCTTGGAACAAGCGGTTGGCGTCTTTGAAACGCTCGAGATAAATGCAGGCGCGCGCGACCATCGCAATATCGGCAGCCGCGAGTTGTTTAGCGGTTTGATAAAAATCCAAGAAGGTTAAAAGCGCGCGGCGCGCCGGAGTTCTTTCGCCGCGATGCCATTGCAAGATGGCCAAATTAAGCTGCGCCGGGCGGAAATTTGAATTGAGGCGAATCGCCTCGGTAAAATAACGCAGCGCTTCATTTTGCTCGCCACTATGCAGCGCAATTTCTCCGAGACGATTGGCAAATTCTGCGGCGGGGGTTTTGACCTGCTCGTCCGCAACGACGGAACGCGCGCGCTCGTATTCGCCCATTTCTTCCAAAGCCAGACTCTGCCCAACAAGCGCCGCCAAACGCGATGAGGATTCATTCGCCGCGCGTTCAAATGCCTGCACTGCCGAGCCGTATTCGCCGCGATAAAAAAATTGCCAGCCGCGCTCCAAATCGGATTGCGCTTGCGCGCGGAACGCCAAAAACAGCAGACCGCCGAGGAGAAAGTTTGAAGACAATCGACGCCGCATGGATTTGTCACTGAATGAGTTTACGCGGAGAATATACGAGCCGCGACGATTTCATGCAACGGAAAATTGCAACGGACAGATTAAATTTTTGCAAGAGAATTTTCGGAGCGCCGCCTCACCTCTCTTCCTCCTCACAGCCGGGGGCAACACAGCGGCTTCAAATTTGGGGCTGGCTGGCTCGAAGCGCTTTATAAATTATTTATGGAATGCGATAACTAATCACGTCTTCGCCGGGGCGATGAATGGCGGTCAAGATAATTATTTCGCGATCTTTAAAAACCGATTGCGACAGTTGCTCCGTTTTGTCTTTGGTGTAAGTCGTCGTGCGCACCGTCGAAGTAATCAAATTGATTCTTTTCACCATAAAACCTTCGCGATACGCAAAAAAAATCTGCCCTTCGCTGGTCACTTGCGAGCGATATTTCTTTAACAGGAAATCAACCTTGGGCTTGTCGGCGGAGGGCTGATGGCATTCTTCATATTCCAGCCCGCCTTTGAAATCAACGACGGCGCAATCGAACTGCTCGACTTTAGTGAAGCTGTTGAGTTGGTATTGCGTCGAGGCCACAGTCGGCGCGCCGCGCGGAACTTCAACCGAAAAATTTTGCATCCACGTATATCCGGGCGAAATGGCGTGATCCGGAAAAACCGGCTGGCTCGGTTTGTAGGTGCGGTCAAACTCAAACGCCGCTTTCGGATCATCAGTTACAACTTTGACAACTTCGCCGTTATTGCGCATGCGCAGGATGAAGCCAAATTCCAAACCAATTATCGAGCGGCGTCTTCTTTTCAAAACGAACTCCGGCGCATTCAGCATGGTGTCTTTGGTCACGACAAAAGACATCGTCAAAGTGCGCACCGTCGCCGAATCGAGCGCCTCGATCACCATGTCGGATTTTTGCTCTTGAATATGTTGAAATGTGTAACGTCTCTTGTCAACGTCTTCGATATCCCACTCTACACTGTCGGCAACATTATATACATATTTCTCGTTGGGCTGTTGCTTGAATTCCAACAGCACTTCCTGCGTCGTCTGGCGTTCGCTACAACCATAAATCAAAAGGATCAATCCGCAAATCATGCGTTGATAGCGACGCGATGGCATCTTCAATTTATCGACTATCTTCATTCGGCGTTCGTTTGTCAGATCTGTTTTTCATTTATTATTCGCCTCCAGTCGCACCAGCGTGACGCTTTTCGAGATCGGATCAATCGAGCCAAAGGCGACGCGGCTGGCGGTAATCAATTCGATCTGGCGGCTCATATCGTCAGGAATATTATCTTCTTGCCAGACAGCGGGGCGCGGGGCTTCGTTCAAATAAATCGCGCGCGCATTGTTTGCCGCCATTTCCCGCGAACGCGATTGCCACGACCACAGGGCGGCAGTGATGATGATCAAAAACATCGCGGCCACGCCGACCAGCGGCCGCCAATTCATGCGCTGCAGCCACAGCCAGCGCGACGGCAAACGCAGCGTCTTTTCAGACATTGGCAAAACCCGCGCTTTGAAACCGGCGCAAATTTTTTCCCAGGTTTCGTCCCAATAAACCGGCGGCGGTTCCGGCACGGCGCGCAATTGCAACAGCATGGCCGTCTTGCGATAATTCTCCGCTTCTTTGCGGCAAGACAAACAGGCTTGCAAGTGTTCCGCCACCACCTGCTGCATCGAGCCGGTCAATTCATTGTCAACGTAATCCAGCAGGTGTTCTTCGATTTCCAGACAGTTCATTATATGGTTCTCTCTCATAGCTTCACACTTCAGTTAGCCGGTTTAGCGGTTTGCCGGTTAATCACCAAAATTTAATTTGCGCGACTATGCGTTGAGATACTTCACCAATTTCCGGCGCAATTTTTTGCGGGCATGATGCAAATTCGTGCGCACGGTGACCAGCGAGCAGTCGAGGATTTCCGAAATCATTTTTTTGGAGACGCCTTCGACTTCGTGCAATAAAACGACGGCCTTTTGCTGCTCCGGCAGCGCCTCGATCGCCGCGGTGATGTGCGTCAACAATTCTTTGTTCTCCAGCACTTGCTCCGGATTGCGCACCCACCGCGCGGTCGCCAGCTCAAAATGCGAGGGCCGATCTTCGTCGCCATCCAATGGCTCCCACCGGCGGCTGCGCGAGCGCACTTTGCGATAATCCATGCACAGATTCATCGTGATCTGATAAACCCAGGAAGTGAAAGCCTGCGGACTGCGCAACCGTGACAGATTTTTAAAAATCCGAATGAAGGTCTCCTGCATGACTTCGTCGGCGTCGTGATGATTGCCGAGCATGTGATGCGCGACCGTATATACTGTACGCGCAAAGCGGCGATATAGCGCTTCAAACGCGAACTCATCGCCCTGTTGGGCGCGGGTAATCAAATCGATTTCCGATATTTCGGCGTATAGTTCCGCCGAACTCGTGGCCAACTGCATCTTGAGTGCGACTTGTCTGCTCATGCCTCGTTATAAGATAAAAGTCCGCGACGGCTTCGGTGAAAAGACTTGTGGTTTTTCGTGCCCAAATCAAGCTCTACAATTAGATAGACGTTGATAACGGCGTTGCGTTTAAATCAATATACAAACAAATTTTCGATATACAAAACTTTTTATAAGACCGCGCGGTCTTATGGATTGAATCGCCGCCATAACCCGATTTCACCGTTTCCGGATCATCATCAATTTTGGAGGTTTTCAATGCTCAAAAAAATTTTAACGCATCGAATGGCGGGAGCGTTGGCGTTATTCGTCATCTTCAGCGGTTTGCTGTTCGTCGCCTGGCGCGACGGCAAGGCCGGAGAAAAAACGAAAAGGGGCTGGCTCGGCGTGAGCGTTCAGGAATTGACGCCTTCGCTGCGCGAAGCCATGAAAGCCGGCAATCGCTCGGGATTGCTGATTACCAATGTTGCGGAGAACAGCCCGGCCGATGAGGCCAATTTAAAGGAAGAGGATGTGCTGCTGGCCTTCGACGGCAATGCCCTGGAAAAGGCCGATGAATTTACCCAGCTCGTGCGCAACACGCCGCCGGATAAAAAAGTGAAAGTCAAAATTCTGCGCAACGGCGAAGAGCGCGAGCTTGAGGTCACTATCGGCGCGCGCAAAAGCGACGCATATGCGCGGAGCTTCAATTGGAATGACGGCCGCAATGTCATGGTGTGGAATAACCGGCCGCGTCTCGGCGTGCAGGTACAAGATCTCAGCAAAGATCTCGCGCCTTATTTTAAAGTGGAAGAAAAAAGCGGCGTGCTGGTTCTTGAGGTCAGTCGCGATACGCCGGCCGAAAAAGCCGGTCTCAAAGCCGGCGACGTCATCACGCGCGTTGGCGGCGAAAAAATCACGGACGCGGATGATCTGATCTCGGCGCTGCGCGATTATGAGGAAGGCGACAAAGTGACCATCGAGTACGCGCGTCAAGGGAAAAACGCCACCGTGCAAGCCGAATTGGAAAATGCCGACAGCCACGGTTTTCGATACTTTGCGCCGGAGCATCATAAAATCAGGATTCCCGAGCGCAGTAAAATTCGGATTCAGCGTTTCGACGACGAGGACGGCGACGATCTTGAAATCATTATGCCGGATATTGAGCACCATCTCGAAGGCCTCGACAAGGGCCGTATCGAGCGCGAAGTGCACGATCACTTGCGCCGAGAACTGAAGCGGCTGCCGCAAAAATTGAATATCGACGACTTCCGCACGATTTAAACCACACTTTTTGAAAGGCGCTTTTCAAATACATCCCCTCCGTCGTGCCCTGTCTCGCCCAAGCGGGACGGGGCATTTTTTTGAGCCGATATTTTTTCTTGAAAAGAGAAATCAGATTGACTATATTGCGTTACCAATTTGGAATTTTCCGCTCGGTTAACGCCATTCTAGTCATGAACAAGCTGCAATTTGAAATTTCTCTTTGGAAAAAAGAAATCATGCACCTCGCCGGAGTTGACGAAGCGGGTCGCGGGCCGTTGGCCGGCCCGGTCGTTGCGGCAGCGATAATTTTCCCGCCCCATTTTTTTCTCGAGGGCGTCGACGATTCAAAGCGGCTCACCGCTGAAGAACGCGAGCAGCTTTATCCACAGATTATCGGCAGTTGCACGACCTACGGCATCGGGATCGTTTCAGTTGAAGAAATTGATCGGATCAATATTTATCAAGCCGCGATGCTGGCGATGCGGCAAGCGCTCGCGCAACTCGCTCCCGCTGCCGAACACGTTCTTGTTGATGGCCGCAACATTCCGCAATTAGAGTTGCCACAAACTTCCATCATCAAAGGCGACGGCCTTTCCTTCACCATCGGCGCGGCCTCGATCATCGCCAAAGTCACGCGTGATCGGATCATGCAGGATTATCATCGCCAATTTCCACAGTACGGATTTGGCGCGCACAAAGGCTATGCGACGCCGGCGCATCTTGACGCGCTCCGCCAATACGGCCGGTGTGAGATTCATCGGCAGTCATTTCATCCGCGGGCGCTGGAGAGTAAAACATAACTAATAGCGTTGATAAATTCAAACTCAGAAAAGATTCTGAAAATTTTGAACGGCAAACCGATTCAAAGCTTGAACACGGATGGCACAGATGCGACGGATTTACACAGATATAAAGCAAAAATAAAAAATCCGTGCGAATCCGTTTAATCCGCGTCATCCGTGTTCAAAAGCTTTTGATTTTAAGCTGCCCAAAGATCGAGCACGTTTTACATCTTATCGAAGGGATTCAACATGCCACTTCCCACCAAAACCCTCGGCAATTGGGGCGAGCAGCGCGCCGCCGAGTTTCTCGAAAAATTGGGGTACATCATTCTCGGCCGCAACTTCCGCTACGGCCACGGCGAGATCGACATCATTGCCGACGACAAAGGCATGCTGGTTTTCGTCGAAGTGAAAACCCAAAAATCCGATGCGATGGGCGAGGCGTTCACGTGGGTGACGAGAAAAAAGCAGCGGCAGATCGGGCGCGTCGCGTTAGCGTATTTGTCGTTGAATGGCATTAAAGATCGCGATTGCCGGTTCGATGTGATTGCGGTTGCCAAAGGCTTGAACGACGTGGAGGTCAAGCATATGGTGAATGCGTTTTGGTTGTGAGGCGTTCTCGTGCGAGACGCGCCATGCGAATTCTCGGTTTGAATGTTAAATTTGGCGCTAATATAATTCCGGTGCCCCGAAGGGGCGAAATAAATTAGCTCAGGGCATCGCCCTGAGAAAAATACCATCCACAAATCCCAAAGCCCTGAAAGGGCGAAACCCAATCTAATCCCAAACATATCTTTCGTCGTACTCAATACCGTATAATTTGAGAAACGCCCGAAACTCTTCTTGAAACGTTTTTGTTCGGTGATGCTCCTTCTGGTCGGCTATATACTTTTTCACGCCTTCAACACCCGATTTGCCGATTGAAAAACCGCGTAACCGTTTTGCCAATAAAAATTTTTATACGCCGCACCTTTGGTTTTAATCCATTTCGATGATCCTTTCAAAGTTTGAAGGTTTGCGCGATTGATTGAGGCTTAATAATTGGCAAATGCAGATCGTAAGAAACGACAATCAAATAATTTGCCCAACTCCGCTTTCCTGAAGTCAGCTTGGTTTGAAAACACAGACATTGCAATGACAATCCCAAAAGATGGATGATTTCACACGCTCTATTACGCACCGTTGGCGCTTTTAACATGGAATTTCTGAATGGACCAAATCGCTTTAATTCGAGCGCTTGCCTTTGCTCCAAACACTTTACGCCTAAAGGCGTCACTACGAAATTTCAAAAAAAATTTCGAGGCGGCCTGAAGGCCGCCCGCCCCGTTCCGTGCTGGCTGCGCCAAGCTTTTTCCTGATCACTCAACATTTTAAAGGGTCAAATGACTCAAAGGGTCAAAGGCTCCATCATTGTCCGACGGGGACGCGCACGGCACGGACGTAGCGGTTGCTGTACGCAACAAGGCTGTAGTCGCAATCGCCACCGTAGAAGTAGGCCACCCACGCCACGCCGGCGCTTTGTTTATCAGCGGTCCAAATGTACCTCTGCGTTTGGTCAAACTTCGGATCAATGTACAAATCACCGTTCAACTTGCGCGGTTCCATCAACGACATAGCTTCT
>Ga0247727_10011281_pt1 | contig 15632 bp, 14 predicted proteins | sample WisWelCaveWW1625_FD_202498 | JGI IMG/M metagenome (GOLD analysis project Ga0247727, IMG submission 202498) | Biofilm microbial communities from Wishing Well Cave, Virginia, United States - WW16-25 | ecosystem: Environmental > Aquatic > Deep subsurface > Groundwater > Cave microbial mat | place...
TAAAATTACTAGGCAGGTTGTATTGTCTGCCCATTGCAAATGCAACCCTGCTTGAAGAAAATGTTGTGGCGTTCAGTGCAGAAAGTGTTGAGACCATACCACCTGCAAGAACTATCAGAGCTCCAAAGGGCAAAAGGAATTTTGCTCCTTCTACTATTCCAAGCTCTTTATGTTCACCAATAAATTTCCATGACTCTTGCCCAACTTCAGCTGGATTCAAGCCACCTATGAAAACGAATGCAAAAACAATGTAGAGCGTTACAACAACGCCTAATGAAATAAAAATTGCTCGTGGAATGTTCTTTTTTGGATTTTTCACTTCCTCTCCAGTTTGTACAATTATTTCATAGCCTTCAAAAGCTATAAACGTCAACCCCATGGCTATTATTAGTCCAATGCTACCGTTAGGGAAAAAATTCTCAAAATTAGTGGACCAACCAGGATTGGTAAAAGTCATTGCAAACAAACCTGCTACAATCAAAACAAATATGATAGCAAGTTGTGAGAATGTGATCACGTTTCCTATTTTACCTGTGTCGGAAACTCCTTTGACATTTATGTAGGTAAAAAGTACTATTACAAGAACTGCAATTATCTTTTCAAGTGGGACGCCAACATATTCGCTTGGTACTCCAACTAGAGTTAACAAGTGCCCAAAAAAAGCACCAAAGGCTACTGCGTACAGACTTCCTGCTATCATATGACCAAACCACGACATCCAACCGCTGATAAACGCATTTGGTCTTGGTAGACCTTCTCTTATCCACTTGTAACCCCCACCAGCCTCTGGCAGTGCAGACCCAAGTTCAGCATAGGTCAGAGCTGTAAACATTGTAATTATTCCATTAATAAGAAATGCAATCATTAGTGCTGGTCCTGCCTCATTCATGGCTGGTCCTACAAGCACAAAGATAGCACCGCCAATCATAGCGGCTACACCGACCATTGTTATATCAAGTAGTGAAAGGCTTCGTACAAGCCCCGAAGACGACTTTTCAGTAGACATTATTACCTATTCGTCTGGGAAAAATGGTCGAATAAATCTCTACTCGTTGACTGGGATCTATGAATAAAGGAATTTCTATTGACTTGTTTGAGACAAACCGTATTCTTTTGTTATTGAATTAATCTCTTCTTCGGAATTTGCCTTTGAATAGTCTTCAAGAAGGTTTCTATTAAGATCATAAAATGTGTGACCCCACTTGAATTTATCAAGTAATTCATCTGTAAGATCCTCAAATCCCAAAATAAAAGCTGCGCCTGCTATTGCTTCAACTGTGGTAAGCTTGTTGAGTTTGGAATAATTCACGGGGTTTCCTGCCAAAAGTGGCGGGAGTTTTCGTGCAATGCCAATAAATTTTTTTTTGAATGTTTTTTCTGCGAGCTCCCACGAACAATCAATTCCTGTTATAGAATCTGCAAGCAATCTGTCATCTCTGAGAACAGTTCGTTTTGCGAATGGGTCAAGAAGTATTGTATTTAATGAGGTAGTTCGTACACTTGTTGCAAGTTTGAATTTGACAAGCTTTGCAGCAGTACACTTTTTTGGATCATCTTGCTTAAACATCAGTACCTGCACATGCAATGTACTTACAATTACTCTGTAGGCGTATATGAAATCTTGTAATAGAATCTAGAAATTTGGTTATCTTTTATGATTTCTACCTTCCATTTTCCGTCAGGAATTACGTCGCCTGAATCTTCTGGCAAAATTGTAAATTTCTCCAATGTGGTACCTGGGCCGCTATATCTGACCTTCAAGTTTGTGCCATCTATTTCGACTATCTGATATAATGAAGCGGTTCCACGAGTGGATTTTGTAATTTTGCACTTGGAATCTTGACCAATGAGGCAAGTCCCGTCTCCTGTAGTTACTTTAATGTTGACGGCAGATTCATCACCAGGAGTAACACGAAGCAATCCATCAAAGACTCTTGGGCTCACGGTTTTATTATCAATGGTTTTTTCTCCAATAGTTATGGGGATTGAAGATTTTGTTATCCTATTTACATTGTCTACAATTTTTTTAGGTGCCTGGGTTGGCGCAGTTGGAATCTCTGATCCTTCTACCTCTTCTGGAGGTAACTCACTAACTACCTCAAACGAGTCACTAACTGTATAAAAGTCAGTATCAGCTCTAACTGTGTAGCTTCCAAGTATTGCAGTTTCAGGGATTTTATAATCATAATTAAAAGTTCCGCTTGGATCAAATCGCACTGTAACTGGTGTTGGTACAGTTTTGCTATTATCTGATACTGTAATGTCTACATCATATACAGAAATTATCTTGTTTGTCTTTCCAGTTATCTTGACAGTCTCGCCTGGAAGATACTTGCCTTTATCAGTTTCCACAAGCAAAACAAGCGGTGCATCTACACCTGTAATGAATTTGTCATCTACTTTGAAGACTGTTTGTGACTTTGCATCAAAATATTTTGCAATTACCTTGTATTCGCCAGTTTTATAGACTACAGGAACTAATTTGAATGAAGTTTGGAATTTTCCTCCTGCGCTCAGATCTGCCAAGGCTTTGGCAATTTCTTTGTTGGCTTCATTTTTTATTATAATTTCAGGTCTTACATTTACACCCACACCTTGAGATTCAGTTCCCCAATCTTTCCTTATTGCACTACCAAATACGATGATTGTTTCACCTGTGCTATATACTGCTTTGTCTGTTTCTACTACAAGAGGTAAAAGTGTGGTTTCTGATGCTGGATCTTTTGAAATCTTAAAGAATACATTGGTCTCGTCAGAATCAGAACGAACCGTCATCTTATAAATTCCAAAAATCTTTGTGTAATTAGGAATAACCCAACTCGATGAAAAGAGCCCATTGTTTATTAGTACTGAGGCACTGGTTTTCTTTCCGTCTGGATCTGTCAAAATTACTTCATATGATGACTGTGCTGTGAAGGTGGAAACTTTGCCTGTAAGTTTTACCTCTTCTCCAATTCCGTATATTTCCTTGTCTGTGACTGCAATTATCTTCACGCCAACACCTAGCTCAAGTAAATCTTCTACCGAAAATGATGTTGAAGCTGCAAGATCTCCATAGGTTGCCTTGAGAATATATGTTCCCTTTGCAAAGATATTTCTGTATACGCTGCTTTTTATCTCAAAGTTTCCTGAGCTGTCTGGAATTCCAGTGAAGGAATAAACTGCATCTTGGCTTTTACCAGCTGATGCGCGTGGGTCGCCTTTTGATATTATTTGTCCTCCATCCGCTTTTGTTATTGAAATCTTTACAGTCTGTCTTCCATAGTCTTTTGATTCTGCTACCTTGCCTGAAACAACTAGTGGGTCACCTATATTATAGAAAAGCTTGTCAGTCGAAATAGAAAGTGGGCTTGATTCTACTGCCACATACTCAGCTGGGTTTTCTACTACTTTGAAAAAAGTTTGGGCTGTCCCTACATTTTCTGAAACTATTACTTTATAGTCTCCATATCGATCTGTCTTGTTTGGAATTCTTAGTTCGTACTTGAATGTGCCATCACCTGCAGGCCTGACAACGTCCTTGACCTTTACTGTGTCTGTCACGTCCTGCTTTGCAAAGGCTTGTATTATCTCAATATTAAAAGCTGATATCCAGACTTCGTTGCTGCGACCTGTAATAATTACTGTATCTCCAAGTCCATATACAGCCTTGTCTGTTGTTAGTGAGATAGGCGTGTCCTCTTTTATTTCTGGCACTAGTTCGTATGAGGTTTGAGTAGTCTCTGTATCATAGGTTGCAGTGACAGTGTATTTTCCAAATATTGGATTTACTGTATTCATGAAAATTTTAACTGAAAACTGACCTTTTGTGTTAGGATATAGTGTTCCGTCGTAGACCTGCTTTTTGTTAGGATCAAATACCTTAAACTTCATTCCAGTGAATGTGAATATTTTTGACGTGTTTGCACTAATGGTTGCCTGTTCACCAGGAAGATACGTCGATTTGTCTGTACTAATTGATATTATAGATGACGCCGCTTTTTCTGGCAGAGCAAGTGCATGCGCGCCTACAGCAAACTGTGTACCAGAGGTTGCATCGCCATATTTTACAGATATTTTGTAATTACCTTCTAGAACATTTAATGCCTTGTCAGTTTTCATTTCTGTTTTAAATGACAGCGCGGTATCAGGGTAAAGAATAACAGTTTTTGAAAAACCCGATGGGCCTGAAATGACTAGAGTGATTTTTTCTGGGGTGTATAGTTGATTTGGTACACCAATTTCCTTTGAAACTTTACCAGTTATCTTTACTACTTCGCCAAAAAGATAGCTTGTCTTATCAGTTGAAACCATAATGGATAGAGCTGCGGCTGAAATCAAAGGAGAAGTTTTTCCATTTGATGAACCTGGGTTTGATGGTTTGAATGTCCAATCGGTACCAGAATCTGTGTCTAGTCCATCTGCAGTTCTTTGCCAAGAATTAAAGTTGTTTTCAAGATCTCTAAGTGGTGGAGTTTGATCAACTAGTGTTCCATTTTTATTTTTTATCTGAACTGTTGCAGCAATATCAGATAACCACAAAGGACCGTATGTATAAGTCAAAAATCCTCCGCTTTGAATTTTTGTACCCTCTGATATTTTGTAAAGTTTTAGGCCAGTGGTAGCTCCAACTATCCATCCTCCAACATCTATTGTCCTATTTGTTGGGTTATACAGCTCCACCCATTCTACAAGTGACGTAGCGTCATCTCCTGGAGGGTTGTTTTCAATTTCGTTTATGACAACATGATCAGTAGGACCTGACTGACCTAACGCTGGATAGAGATTTCCAAATAGCAAGATCATGGCCAAAAATCCGAACATTAGATGTGACTTCAATTCTCTTACCTGTACTATCATTTTATCGTGAATAATGCAATTTTAGGTAGTAATTGTGGAAAAGTTGAGCTAGTTGTGAATGCCCAATATGCACTAGTACACATGAAGAAAAATGCCACTTTATTCATTATAAGTGGTGCGTAGAATTTGTTCTATTGTTGCAGTTAATTCATCCTAAGAGCGCCATTAGGTTTGGCTTGTTTTGTCACAGTTAGGACATTTATCTTTAACAATTTTTTCTCCGCAGACAGCACAGATTCCCCCCTCAATTGCTTTTTGAATCATTCTTCTTTTTCTTCCCACAAAAACTTTAATTCCAAAATAGATGGCAACTGCAATGCCAACTGCATATGCTGGTGCAACAAAAGGCATCATTCCTACCATTAAAAATAAAACTCCGACGATCAGAATTATTTCTCGTTTTTCAAAAGGCAATTATTTCACAAGATCAAAGTTTTAATAAAAATCTATGCCAGTGCTCAGAGTCACTGAATTTGCATTCATTTTGAATCATGTCTCTAACTCCTCTTCATCGCCTGGCCTTATTTGATTGGCAAGGGCAAGATAAGAACTATCTGAAAGGATATAATGCAACTATGTTATATTATATCAGTGTCAAAAATTGACATAGACAAGCGAAAGAGGTTTGGTACACATCTTATTTTGACTTGTGTACTTTTTTTGTTTACATATACTGGTATAAGATACGAGTCTTCGCAGATAGCTATCATTTTAGTAGAATCCGTGCTTGTTACACTTTCTTTTTGGTTTATTTTATCCATGAAAAAAGAAGGCTTTGGTCCTCTGGTGACTTCAATTTTTGGTTGCTTGATTTTCATTCTTGTGGTCTTGATTCCAACCAGCATTCAAACCACTGCTGACACACTTGATCCCATGTCATTTACAACAGAATCTATTGAAGATAGAATTGCTCACATGCAAGGAAAGCGTGAGGTAATGAAAGAGTACAGTCTATATCTTGGCCTTGGCAATCTTGCAATATCGCTTGCACTAGCATACAGGCCAAGCCTTCTTTATGTTAAAAACCGAGCTCCAGACGTGTTGCCTTATCCCATATGGGATGACACCAAGCAGACCGTAACTCGTTTTAGTCCAAGCTTGATTCCTGTGCGCTCACTTTTGAATGAAAAGGAAAGGTGGTTTATCTTCAAGTACAAATTTGTTTTGGTTTCAATTGAAAACAAAATCTATCTAGTAAGACCAGGTGATATGGTACCAGAAACTGCCGTACTTTTAAGGTCAAAATCTGGCAAGTCACCTCTTGGGATGTAGTCATAATTTTTACTCTTTTTACTTGCTTTCCATTGGTCTTTATCCTTTAGTAGAATTTTAACAGGCTTTATTCAAATGGGAAAGCGTAAGTTCACAATTGACCTTGGCAATGAAAAAATCGAGGTCGAAGGCCACCAGCACAAAAATGTAGCCATAAAGCATCTGATGAAAAGACGCAGATCACTTCTTATGACCCGTGACAAGGAAAAAGTGGAAAGGTTGTATGAGAGCGTACCAAAGGTCATTTCTATAATAGGTGGCCACTTGACCAAATCCTACAAGGTAAACTGGGAAAGAGAGGGTACTACCGAGTTTGAAGGCTCCAGATTTGTCTTTACACTAACTGAATTATCAGATCAAAAGATAGTTGCATAAAGGTTCTAAAATGGTGGGATCGGCCGGATTTGAACCGACGACCTCAGGTACCCAAAACCCGAATCATGCCAAGCTAGACCACGATCCCAAGATGAGTGCAGTTTGGAGCACCCCAATTTAAGCTTCACATGGTAATGATTTTAATAATATACAAAATCAAAAGTAGCCTATGCAAATTCAAGATTATATAAATGCAGGAAAGATTGCAGCTCAAGTCAGAGAAAATACCAGGAAAAAATATCATGTGGGTTCTACGTTGTATGAGATTTGCGAATCTATTGAAAAAGAAATAATTCAAAAAGGTGGCAAACCAGCCTTTCCTGTAAACACTAGTCTAAACGAAGTTGCAGCGCACTATACCGCAGAGCCAAACGACCAAAGAATAATCCAGGAGATAGACTTGGTAAAAATTGATCTTGGCGTGCAGATTAATGGCTACATTGCAGACACTGCAGTAACAGTCTGCTATGACCCCAAGTTTGATTTTCTAATACAAGCCGCAGAAGCGGCACTAAAGGATGCAATATCCATGATAAGGGCAGGCGTAAAGTCAAGCGATGTGGGAAAGACTATAGAAAATACGGTAAAGCAGATGGGCTGCATACCAATATCAAACCTTAGTGGACACTCACTTGAACAGTATACCATTCATGCCGGAAAATCAATACCAAACATATGGTCTGTAGGATCTTTTTCATTTTTATCCACTGAAGCATATGCATGCGAGCCCTTTGTCACCACCCCAGACGGACTTGGGTTTGTGCGTGAGGGTAAGACAAGAAACATCTTCTCCCTTGTTTCACGAAAAAGAACAAAAGATACAGAGGCTGACAAGCTCATTGACTACATTTGGAAAAAGTTTAACATGCTGCCTTTTGCGTTAAGGTGGCTTGTTCCAGACTGGGACGAAAAATCAGCCAAGAGTCTTTTGGAAAAGCTTGTCAAAATCAAATCAATACGGTCTTATCCAATTTTGGTAGAAGCAAACGGACAAAGAGTCGCTCAAGCAGAGCACACATTCATACCACAAGAAGATGGAATAGTGATAACTACCCTTTAGGACACTTCGCCAAAAATTTTAGCAATTACAAGCTGGCCCTTACAGGAAGAACAGCTATCTGTATTTTTGAATATATAGTCCCCGTCCTTGAACTTTCTTTTTGATATTGCCTTGCACGAGGAACATTGTTCCACCGAATATGGCGTTATGATCTCTTTTTTCTTTGAAAACATTATTGTGATACCCCCAGAGTGTTTCCCACTCCTATGACAAGTACGGACTGTCCAGTCTTTGTATTTTCTTTTATGAGGTCATGTACCTGGGCTGTCACTTTTTCTGTAGAGTCTGCAATTTCTTTTTTCATTATTGTGATGGCATCTTTTATTGACTGCTTTATCACAATGGCATAGATTGGAATCTTGTATTTTGTTGCAACCTCTTCTATCTGGAATCTGTCTGTACCTATTCCGCCAATTGCCGCACCAAACCCTTGTGCTATCGAGCCTGATTCCTCGCCTTCTAGCTTTAGTGCAGCATCTACCATGACTATAATATCTGGTTTACTTTCTGAGAAAATCCTTTCAAGTGCATCACCTGGTCTTCCTACCGTTGCTGCTGGCCCTTCTGCTTTCATAAGGTAAAGTCTTCTTCCTTCGTATTCTGATTCGCTCCATACAGTCTCAAAGGCAGCAGTCTTTTTTGCAGTACCAAGCATCATCTTGCCTACTACCATAGGACCGATTCCATCACCTATTGGATGACCATGCTTGAAGGCGTCAACTGCTGTCTTTAGCGCCTCTGCTTCTTCCATGATAAATGGTATCGCCAATTGCAGTTGTAAAATAAGTGGGAAGTTGTGTTGCTTTTTTGCAGTAAGGAAATGATGTCTTACTATTTTGTAAAGAAAGTGCAAAGTCGTAGTTGCTTCTAATATGTTTTCTATCTTACTTGCCTCCATGCTGTTAAGCTCAGGAGAAAGGGTCTTTACTTGTAGTCTTACATAGTCTTCGCGCGAGCGTACTATGTGTCTTACCTTTGGTACAATGCCATTTGGATCCATGTCTACAGGCATTATTGTAAAATGCTCAAAGAATCTGTCAATCTTTGGTGTTGGATCAGTTGCTGGCTTTAGTGTTGTCTTGAGGTATTCAATTAGTTCCTTTCTTGCCTCTTCTTTGAATGTCTTTAGCTTTTCCATAGAACGAGAAATTTCAGAAGATGTGATTTGCAGCTGAATCCTCTGACCATAAAACATGAAAATTATTATCGGTACAATCCATACAAGCCACATTAGAGGGTTAGAATCATCTCCACTACCTAAGAGCTTATCAATATCAATTCCTAGAAATTCCAATAATTAAAAAAAACTGATTTTGCTAAATTAAATCTTTGTAGATGTATAGCTACTACATACACCAGAAATTGGCAAAAATCTAAACTTTAAAGCAACAAAATCAAAGGGTTGCTATGAAAGGTGAGAGAATTGGATTAGAAATTCAGAAAATGATAAGAGGTGATGTATTTTGGAACAGGCAAAGCAGGGACATTTATTCTGTTGATGCCAGTTCTTATCTTGTCAGGCCTTTACTTGTTGCCTTTCCTAAAGATGAGCAAGACATTATTACCATTTTAAAGTACGCTGCAAAAAAAAGAATATCTGTAACTCCAAGAGGGGCAGGAACAGGTCTTGTAGGGAGTGCACTTGGGAATGGAATAATTCTTGACATGCGGTATTTTGATAAAATTAGAGTTGGGCCCAATTATGTAGAGGCTGGTAGTGGAGTCTTCAAAGGAAAGCTTGACAAGGCGCTAGAAAAAAATGGCAGGTTTTTTGGCCCAAATCCTTCAATTGGACCTTACTGCACTGTAGGCGGAATGGTTGCTACAAATGCAAGCGGCAGTCATTCTCTAAAATATGGTGGCACTATCGATAACCTACTTGGAGTAAAAATCATTACTTCAGATGGAAAAATTACTCAGCTGCCTTCAAATTCACAGTTTGCCAAAAGCATATTCAGAATAATCAGGTCTAGTGTAAAAGAAAAATTTCCACGTGTTTCAAAAAATTCCTGTGGCTATAGATTAGATGCAGTTAAGGACAAGTCAGATTTACAAAAAATCATTGCAGGCTCGGAAGGTACACTAGGCATAATAATTTCTGCAAGGCTGAAAACTTTTCCCAAACCAAAAAAAATTGTGCTTATCGTACTAGCCTACAAAACTATAAGACAAGCTGTAACAGATTGCACAAAAATAGTCAATCTCAAACCATCAGCTCTTGAGATTGTAGATCACAACATAACAAAACACATCAAAACAAAATTCCCAAAGAGCACAAACTGCTTGTTATTTGTTGAATTTGATTGTAATATTATAAAAAGCAAAAAGAGCTTGCAGAAAATTATCACCAATGCAAAGATCATAAAGACGTTAGCAAGAAAAGATGAGGTGAAAAAATGGTGGGATTTTAGAAATTCCGCCCTTTCATACAGTCTTCGAAGTATGACTGTAAAGGAAAGCATGCCAACAGTAATCGAAGATGCTACAGTGCCAGTTGGAAAGATTTCTTTTTTAGTTGATATAATTGAAAAAATTGCTAAAAAATACAAAATAAGATATGTTCTTTATGGTCATGCTGGAAATGGCAATTTGCACATAAGACCCATACTAAAACGCAAAAACAAAAAACTGATAAAAAAAATTGCTGGCGAGTTTTTTTCACAAGTAATAAGGATTGGCGGCTGCATAACTGGTGAACATGGAGATGGCCTAGCAAGATCAGAGTTTGTAAAGATGCAATATGAAAAAAGTGTCTATTCTGCATTTGATAAAATTAAAAACCACTTTGATCCTCAAAACATCCTAAATCCTGGAAAGATAATCAGTAAGAAAAGCACGATAATTGAGAATCTCAAAATATGATTAAGCTACTTTATTTTTGTTCCAAGTGGCACTTCTTCTTTTACTGTCAACCAAAATGGTTTGTCATTTACATCCGCAGCCAAAAGCATTGCGTTTGATTCAAATCCAGCAATTTTTCGTGTCTCTAAATTTGCTATCACAACCACGATCCTTCCTATCAATTCCTCTGGTTGATAGTATTCTGCTCCACCAATTATAACATCACGTCTTTCCTGTCCTAGATCAATAACTCCTTTTATTATTCTAGATTTTCCAGGAATTTTTTCTGTAGATATGATTTTGGCTACTCTAAGATCTAGTTTGGCAAAATCATCATATGTAATGTTTGTCATGATGCAAATCCTTTTGCCACATTAAAATTGATTTCGAAAATCAAGACTAATATGTAGATTGCAAAGAACTGCTCTATATGGCCCTAATTGAGGCGTCGGTTCAAATAAATGCACCAACTGAAAAGGTATGGAACATAATATCGGATCTTGATGGAGAGCCAAGATTTTGGAAGGGTACAAAGGAAGTTAGAAACATATCAAAAGAAGGCAACGTTGTGACACGTGAAATAACTATTGCCTTTAAAGATTCTAAATGCATGCAAACAGTAACACTTTATCCAAAAGAAAAGATCCAAGCTACATTTACCAAGGGAATAATAAATGGCACAAAAACGGTTACACTCATCCCAAAGGAGAATGTCACCCAACTAGAAGCGGCATGGGACATTAAACTCTCAGGAATGATGGGCATGTTTACAGGAATGGTTAAAAAACACATCCAAAGTGGAACCGAGCAGGCGCTTCAAAGCATAAAACAAGAAGCAGAGAGATAATTCATGGAACTTGCCTTGGACATTTTCAACTATGTACTATCGGCAATTCTTGTGGGAGTTTCCATTACTTGGATTCTTTTGATAAGATCAATGTGGATTTCACTTAGTGATGCTCCATTTTTGGACAGGTTTGAGGCAAAACCGCATTCAAAGCCAAAGGTATCAGTCATTTTGCCAGCAAGAAATGAAGCGGGATTTATTGAAAAATGCCTTAATTCACTTGTAGATCAAGATTATGAAAATTACGAAATAATTGCAGTTGACGACAGCTCTCAGGATAACACTGGACAAATAATCAAAAAAATTGCAGAAAAAAATCCCAAAGTGATTCATGTTCTTGCAGAGCCCAAGCCAGAAAAATGGATAGGGAAAAACTGGGCTTGCTTTGAGGGATTTAAAAGATCTACAGGCGAGCTTTTGCTTTTCACAGATGCCGATACAATGCATTCTAAAGGAATGATCTCACTTTCTGTTTCACATCTATCAAGCGAAGGACTTGATGCACTAACTGTAATTCCAAAAATGCTTTGCCTTGACAGATGGACAAAAATAACCTTGCCCATGCTTTCCACATTTTTACACACTAGATTTTCTGCGCTAAGAGTAAATGATCCATCAAAAAAAACCGGCTATTTTTTTGGTAGCTTTTTCATAATGAAAAAAAAGACATACGAATCTGTTGGAACCCATGAAGGAGTAAAAAGTGAGCTTGTAGAAGATGGTGCTCTTGGTAAAAAAGTAAAGGAAGCCGGTTTTAAGATGAAGATGGTACGTGGCGAGCATCTTCTTGAAGCAGTGTGGGCACGAGACTGGTCTACTTTATGGAATGGGCTTAAGAGACTTATGATACCACTATATTTGCAAAGTAAAAGGATTGCAGTTGGAATATTTTTTGCAGTCTTGTTTTTGCTTTTTATGCCATTTCCAATGCTAGCATACTCGACACTATTTGCCACTACAAGTATGTCGTTTTCTACGCTTTTTGTAATTTCCCTTATCTCAGTCATCTTAGTTTATATCGCAGCAATTTTAGAAGCAAAAAAAGGATTGTGGCTTGGCATTGTTCATGCATTGCTAGGACCAATAGGCAGCTTTATCATAGTATCAGGTTTTGCGGCTGGAATGTTACAAGCCAAAAGCAAATCTGCGGTGATGTGGAGGGGGAGAACATACTCTATGACAAAGCAAATTCAGAACTCGATAAATGTGTAATAAGAATTAACCCTGTTCTTTTTATTTAATACACATAGAATTTTGTTCGTAAATTCTGAAACCAAAAACGATCATGCCCATAAAAAGTTTAGGCCGTTCCAAAAGTGTCTGTCACAATTTTTTAGAACTTAATATGATCATGTGCAGTAAATCTTCAAAGAAAATGATTTACAAATAATTCAAAATTCAACCGTTTTCAAAAATAGCAAGCAGTTTTTATAGACAATGAAAAGTGATCGGTGAATCCGATCGTGGCGTTAGTATTATAGCTACGCAATTTTTTTATATTAGGCATTTTTTTTGTGCGAAAACGCTTGTGTGTATGTTCCGTCTCACCACACACACTTGCCTAATAACAGTGGTTTCCAAAAATGAAAATAACAATGAATACAAAAACAATCCTTGCAACTTCATTGGCTGCAGTATTTGCAGTGTCAATGATCCTTGCTGGTGCTCTAGTTCCAGCACAAGCAGGACAAGCTGAAACCGGTAATGGTGCTCCAAGTGGTGCACACTTTAACCTGAACCTAGTTGGCCATCCAAGAAACGATCAATTCACAAATGATGAGACCAACAATGGCCATGTGATACACGTGAAGCTTCAGGGAAGAAGTGATATCTACCTCAAACAGGGAACCCCATTTGCAGTGCTTGATAGCGATGCAACTGATGGAAGAGGAGAATTCCAACTACCTGCTCCAGAAAACCAATACGACGCAGACGGTAACTTTGTCGGAGAAGGTAACTATCAAGTTTTCATACGAGTCGTGGGCATCCCCAAAAAGACAGCTGAGCTAGTAACCTGTGGAGAAAATACAATACTCAACCCAGACGGCACAACAACGACGGAAAGAACCTGTTCACTAGAAATCCTTACTCTAGAGAGTAAAACTGGTAAGAAAGTGTTCGATAACGTAACAAAAGAACTAACCACTATCCTCTATGATGACGATGGTGATCCAACTACGCCTCCTGTACGAGTGGACATCTTTTCTAGTGAGTTCCAAGATTACCTCTGGCAATACGACAACAACGGAATAAAAGTAGTACAACTAAGGTTCTATCTCTTAGATTAGAATCTTACAAACCCATTTTTCTTTTTTAACTCCAATATTGTAATTTAAGATTTTCAACACTGAATATTGCTGATTTCGCAAACAGTAAGAATTATAGATAAACTATCTACACCACTGCTTCGTGGATAAAACAAGTGCAATTTTAGGAGGTATGCTTGGCGGTATTGCCGTATTACTGGTATTTGCGTTTGTTCTTGCACCACAAAGAGCTGATATCCCACCACAGGATCTGATTGTTCCAAATGGGCATGATCTGGAGACTGTAGGCGAGTCCACGCCCCTACCAAAGCTTGGCGAGATCTCACTTGTTGATCTTTTTGAAAAATCTGACGACGGTGTAGTTAAAGTCTTTATACGTAAATCAACAGAACTGCCCAGTAGCCGTTCTCTTGGATCAGGTTTTGTCTATGATGTAAGTGGAAATATAATCACAAATAGTCATGTAGTTGAAGATGCACAAAAAATCACGGTAACATTTCTTGATGGAACATCATATAATGCCAAAGTTATTGGAACAGATCCTTATACTGACCTTGCTGTGATTAAGGTAGATGCTGACTCTACGCTTTTACACCCATTACCTATAGGCGATTCTTCCACTTTAAGAGTTGGAGATCAAGTTGCAGCAATTGGAAATCCATTTGGACTTTCTGGATCAATGACTGCAGGTATAGTAAGTCAGCTTGGTAGACTTTTATCGACTCCAGACACCTCAGCATTTTCAATACCAGGTGTTATTCAGACAGATGCGGCAATAAATCCTGGAAACTCAGGAGGACCTTTGCTTAACATGAAAGGCCAAGTAATAGGAATCAATACAGCAATCCAATCTGGAACTGGCGAATTTGCTGGAATTGGCTTTGCAGTTCCATCTAATACCATATCGAAAATTGTTCCAATTTTGATAAAGGAGGGAGAATACAAACACCCATGGCTTGGAATATCTGGTGGAGACATTGATCCTGATCTTGCCAACATCCTTGGGTTGCAGGATACCAAGGGATTCTTAGTAGTAAATGTTGTAAAAGATAGTCCCGCAGAAAAGGCTGGAATCCATGGTTCCTCAGAGACAAAAGAGGTAGATGGTATTAAATACCAGATTGGTGGCGACATAATTTTGTCAATAGATCATAAAGATGTAAGAAAGATTGACGATATTTTGATTTACTTGCAACATGAAAAAAAAGTTGGTGACACTATTACTCTTGAGATACTTAGGGAAGACCGTGTAACAAACTTTGAATTAATTCTTGAGGAAAGGCCAAACAACGGCCAGCCTTAATACAAGCATAAATACTTCCACCTAAGGTATCTGAGGTATTGAGCAAACTGATCTCAAATTGCGAGGCATTAAACAAAACTCTGGATGGAAGAAAGTTATCAAAAGATGATGCGTGCCAAATTTACCAAGAGTCACAAAAAAATCCGTCAGATCTTTTTCAAACAGCCAAAATTCTAAGAAACAGATACAAAGGAAAAACTGTTACTTATTCCAGAAAGGTCTTTTTCAATCTAGTAAATCTTTGTAGAGATACGTGTTCTTACTGTACTTACAAGTCAGAGCCAGGCCAGTCAAAGCTTTCCTTGATGTCAAAACAAGATGTCTACAAGCTTGCAAAACTTGGGAAAATGCACAGGTGCACAGAAGCATTATTTGTTACCGGTGAAAGACCAGAACAGAAATATCAAGAGGCAAGGATGTGGCTTAAAGAGAATGGATTTGAAAGCACCGCAGAGTATCTAGTGCACTCTTCAGAGATTGCGCTTAAAGTAGGACTGTTTCCCCATACAAATGCAGGCAATCTGACCAAGTCTGAGATGAACGAGCTAAAAAAGACTAACGTTAGCCTAGGTCTTATGCTTGAAAACTCTAGCGAACGCCTTACAGAAGAGGGGATGCCACATCAGTTTGCCCCAAGCAAAAATCCAAAAGCAAGACTTCAGGTACTAGAAAATGCAGGCGAGCTTAGAATTCCTATGACAACAGGAATTCTTGTTGGGATTGGCGAGACTGTCTTTGAGATAATTGATTCCATATATGCCATAAAACAAATCCATGAAAAGTTTGGACACATACAAGAAATTATTTTACAAAACTTTCAGCCAAAAC
>Ga0247727_10011282_pt1 | contig 15631 bp, 18 predicted proteins | sample WisWelCaveWW1625_FD_202498 | JGI IMG/M metagenome (GOLD analysis project Ga0247727, IMG submission 202498) | Biofilm microbial communities from Wishing Well Cave, Virginia, United States - WW16-25 | ecosystem: Environmental > Aquatic > Deep subsurface > Groundwater > Cave microbial mat | place...
CCTGATCCAGGAGCTGTCAACAGAAATCAGCAGATATTCCGATAATCCCTGTCACTACGTTTTCGCGAAAACACGAGGGCCGTTTCAATCCTTTCAAGCACTTACGCTCCGCGGCGTCAGGCGATGGCGTAAACATGGGCTAGCTCGACCTCAACCGAGCCCCCCGGCGGCGTGTGCCGGACGGCGTTTCCCAACAGGTTCATGAGCATCTGGCGGAGACGGCGCTCGTCGCCTGTCCATTCGAGGTCTTGCGGGCCACTACAGGCGAGCCGCACGCCTCTCTCCGCGCCGAGCAGCCGGGCTTCAAGGATGCAGCAAGCCACGAGCTCGTCCAGGTAGAGCCTGTTCACTTCGAGCGGGAGCGGGGCCACGTCCACGCGCGCGAGCGTGAACATGTCCTCGACGAGGCGGCTCAACCGCCGCATCTGCTCGCCGACGACGCCGAGGCTGTCGCGGTACTCTGCCTCGGCCCGGCCGGAACGCGCCAGGCTCACTTCGATTGCGGTGCGTGCGACCGACACCGGCGTCCGCAGCTCGTGGGACGCGTCGGCCATGAACTGGCGTTGTTGTGCGAGCGCCCGCTCGAGCCGGCTGAGCAGGTCGTTGAAGGCCTCGGCCAGGACGGACAGCTCGTCCCGCGGACGCGGTGCCGTCAGCCGGGATCCGGGCGTGCGGTCGGTGATGCGGCGGGCCTCCTCGGCCATCCGCGCGACGGGGCGCAGGGCGCCTCGGGCGAGCCAGAAGCCGCCGCCTGTGGCGAGCAGCAGCGCCGCCACCACGCCGCCCAGCAGCGCGCGGCGCAGCCCGGCCTGCTCCCGTTCGAGAGAGGCCAGGCTCTCGGCCACTCCCACGAGGTAGAGCGGCTCACCGCGCGGGTGGCGCGCCCAGCGGAGGCGGAAGCGGCCCGCGCCGGTCGTGACGCTCAGCACGGCAAAGCTTGCGTCGCGGAGGCCGGCGGCCCGCGCATCCGGCAGGCCAGCCCAGCGACCGGAAAGGCGGGCGCCGTCGGGTGCGAACACGGCCAGAGTACGACCCGGCAGCTCGAAGTCCTCGAGGGTGTCGAACGCCGCCGCGTCCAGCGCAAGCCCCTGGCCGAGCTCCGTGTCCATGATCCGGGCCACGAGCGCATCGGTGCGCGCGAGCTCCCCGTCGATCTGGGCGAGCCGCGAGCGCTCGTACACGAGGTAGGACGCCCAGGCCGAGGCGGCCAGCACCAGGCTGAGCACGGCCGTGTACCAGAGCGTGAGCCGTGCCCGGATCGTCAGGCTCACGCGCTCTCGTCCTGTGCCGCGACCAGCTCGTAGCCTTCCCCGCGACGCGTGCGGATCAGCGATTCGCTGCCGGGGTCGTCCAACTTGCGACGCAGGCGGCGCACGTAGACTTCGATCACGTTCGAGAACGCGTCGTAGCTGTCGTCCCACACGTGCTCGGCGATCTCCGCGCGGCCGACCACTTCACCCCTCCGCCGCGTCAGGTACTCGAGGAGCGCGTACTCCCGCGCAGTGAGCGGGATCTCGCGGCCGCCCTTGAACAGGCGATGGGCCCGCGTGTCGAGCTCCAGGCCGGCGACGCGCAGCCGCTCGGGTAGCACCGGCCGAGCGGATCGGCGCACGAGCGCCCGCAGCCGCGCCAGGAGCTCGCCGAAAGCGAACGGCTTGGTCAGGTAATCGTCGGCGCCGCTGTCGAGACCCTCGATGCGGGCCTCGACGGCATCACGCGCCGTCAGCATCAGGATCGGGACCGACAGGCCCTCGCGGCGCAGGCTGCGGCAGACCGCGAGCCCGTCCTGCCGCGGCAGCAGCACGTCGAGCACGATCGCGTCGTAGTCGGCGACCTGTGCCTGGTAGCAGGCGCTCTCGCCGTCCCCGATCACGTCCACGGCGTACGACTCCTCGCGCAGGCCCTTCGCCACCATCCGCGCGGCGTCAGGTTCGTCCTCCACAAGCAGGATCCGCATTTCGGGCTCGGGTCGCCCTCAGGCTACAGCGGCCCGCGGGCGCACGCCACCCGGTCCCAGCATGGCCTGCGTGTCATGAACGGAAGATGAACGCCTCAGCGCGTCAGGCCGAGGCGCTCCCGCCTGTACTTTCCCGACTGGACGGCCTCGCACCAGGGCTTGTGCGCGAGGTACCAGCGCAGCGTCTCGCGCAGGCCCGCCTCGAACGCGTGGCGCGGGGCCCAGCCGAGGTCGGCGCGGATCTTCGAGGCGTCGATCGCGTAGCGGCGGTCGTGGCCCGGGCGGTCGGGTACGAAGGTCTTGAGGCCTGCGTAGGAGCTGAGGCCGCGCGCGGCGAGGGCGGGGTTCGTCGCGGCCGGCAGCTCGGCGTCGAGAGCGGCGCAAAGCGCGTCGACGACCTGCAGGTTGGTCCGCTCGTTGCCGCCGCCGATGTTGTACTTCGCGCCAGGCGCACCCTGGCGCAGCACGAGCAGGATGCCCTCGCAGTGGTCAAGGACGTAGAGCCAGTCGCGCACATTGCCGCCGTCGCCGTAGATCGGCAGGCTCTTGCCCTCGACCGCGTTCAGGATCATGAGCGGGATCAGCTTTTCGGGGAACTGGAACGGGCCGTAGTTGTTCGAGCAGTTCGTGAGCAGCACGGGCAGCCGATAGGTCTCGTGGTACGCGCGCACCAGGTGGTCGGCGGCCGCCTTGGACGCGGCGTAGGGCGAGTTGGGCGCGTAAGGCGTCGCTTCCGAGAACGCTCCTGTCGCGCCGAGCGTGCCGTAGACCTCGTCGGTCGAGACGTGCAGGAAGCGGAAGCCGTCGCTCGGGTGCTCGCGCAGGTGGAGCCGCGCCGCCTCGAGCAGCTCGAACGCGCCCGTCACGTTGGTGCGCACGAACGACGCGGGATCGTCGATCGAACGGTCGACGTGCGTCTCGGCGGCGAAGTTCACGACTGCCGCGGGCCGGTGCTCGCGGAAGACGGCCCGCATGGCCTCGCGATCGGCGATGTCGGCCTGGACGAACGCGTAGCGCGGGTGCGAGCTGACCTCGGCCAGGCTCTCGAGGTTGCCCGCGTAGGTCAGCTTGTCGAGCACCACCACGCGCGCGTCGGCGTGCGCGAGCGCGTGACGCACGAAGTTCGCGCCGATGAAGCCGGCCCCGCCGGTGACGACGATCGGGCCCATGCTCGGCTTTTCGGACGTCATCTCGCGCGACTATACCGCAGGAGATCCGGGGAGCCCCGAGCGGGTCCGCCTGGGGCAGAATGGGTGGGCATGGCGAAAGCCGCGAGCCGCGTCGTCCACCTCCTCGCCGCCGAAGCTGGCTTCGAGACGGCCGAGGAGCTCGTCCCCGCGTTGCGGAATGCCGGGCACACGGTGAGGGAGCATCTGCTCGCGCCGTTCGCAGGCGCCCCCGCCGACGAGGAGGCGCGGCTGCGCGACGAGCTCGGGCTCGCGGCCGCTGCCGTCCGCTCGGCCGAAGCCGACGGCGGCAGACTGCTCCTGGCCGACGAACGGGGCGCGCTCGTGATCCCCGAGCGCATGCGCCTGCTGCTCGACGAGCGGGGCCTCGGCTGGGACGAAGCGTGGGCGCGTACCCGTGCCGGAGTCGTATCGCGCTTCGCGAGCCCGGGGAGCGAGCCCAGCCGTCCCTTCTGGAGCGCGTCCTTCCTCGAGTCGGAAAAGCCCCGGCTGCTCGAGATCCTGTACGAGATCAACCGCCGACATCTCGACGAGGTCGAAGCGCATTGGCCGGGCGACGGCGGACGTCGCCGGCGGCTGTCGCTCTTCCGCGAGAGCGAGCCGCGACGTCTGCGCCTCGGCCAGCTCGCCCTCGTGGGCTCCTCGCACGCGGACATCGCGGCGCCCTGGGAAGGTCCGGCTGGAGAGATCCTGGCCGACTTCGCGTCCCTGCGCGGTCCGGCCCTCGAGGCGCGCGCCACGCCGGTCTTCGCGCGGCGCTTCGTGGTCGAGGGCAATCCGCCGCTCGCCGAGCTTCTTGGGGGGACGCTCGGCAAGGCCTGGGCGGAGGACCCTGCGCGCTTTGGCGAGCTCGAGCGGCTCGCTTTCGAGCCCGCTTTCCGAGCCGAATTCCGCCGAGCGCGGCGTGTGAACCGCGAACGCCTGGCCGCGTTCCTGCGCGAAGCCGGGGGCGTGGACACGGATCCGGACGCCCTCGTCGACGTCCGGCTCGGCAGCTTCGCTCCCCGCGAGCGGCCGCTCTTGAACGCGCTCGGCCTGGTCCGCGAGCACCTGCGGCTCGCAGCGGGCGGCTGGACGCCGCCTGCATCGCGCACGGTCGTGCTGGCCGGCGTGGGCGACGCCTTGGGGCCGGGAGGCGAGCGGTTGTTCGGCCTGCTGCAGGCCGTGGCGGGCGCGATCAACAGCGACGAGCGCGTGCGGCAGGCGCTGCGCGTGCTAGTACTGCCTCGTTGCGACGCCGCGGCCGCACGGCTGCTGGTCGCCGCGGCCGATCTCGCCAACGAGCCGGGCACCGCGGGCTCGGGATCCGCCGGGGCGCGGGCGCTCCGGTTCGCGGCGAGCGGAGCGGTCGTGCTCGGCACGCGTGACGGGACCGTGCGCGAGCTAGAGGCCGCCGCCGGGGCGGAGAACCTCTTTCTGTTCGGTCTCGGTCCGCTCGAGACCCACGCGTGGCGCGAGGGCCGGGTCTACAGGCCGCAGGACGTCTACGCGATCGATCCGCTCGTGCGCCTCGCGCTCGACGGCCTCGTCGGGCCGCGCTACGCGCCGGCGCCGGGCGCGTTCGACTGGGTCAGGCAAGCGCTCTTCGACCCGCACGACCCCTGGCTGGTGCTCGCCGACCTCGGCGCCTACGTCCATCGCCAGGACGAAGCGCTCGCCGAGTTCGCCGACCCGCGCACGTTCACGGAGAAGGCGATCCTGACGCTAGCGCGCACGCGCCGCTTCTGGGTGCAGCGGCTCGCGTGAGCGGCTTCATCCGCGATCTGGCGCACGTCCTGCGCGCGAGCGAACGCTGGCCATGAGGAGGAGCTGCTTCGCTGTCCTGCTGATCCTGGCCACTGCCGCCTGGTCCACGGCACAGGGCCTGGGCGACGCCGCGGCGCGCGAGCGCCAGAAGCGGAAGCAGGCAGCCGCGCCCATCCCGGCGAAGGTGTTCACGGAGGCTGACCTCGCCAAGCTGAAGGCGCCTGCTGAGGAAAAGGCCGTCCCCGACGAGGGCGACGCGAATCAGGCGGCCGAGCCAGCAGCCCGGCCCGCCGCGGACCCGGAAGGCGACTCCGCGTTTCGCGAGCTCGAACGCGAACGCCAGGAGCGCAAGCTTCAGGAGGCCGAGTGGCGGGTCCGTTTCGCCAATGCGCGGGAGGAGGTGGCTCTCGCCGAGGCGGCTTGCTGGCACGAAGTCGTGCGCACCCAGTTCTACCAGGGCATTCCGGTCCAGATGAGGGTCAAGGAGTTCGTCGAGAGCGAGGAGCTCCGCCAGGCGAAGCGCGCCCTCTCCGACCTCGAGGAGCAGCTCCGCAAGACGGGCCTCCCGCCCGGCTGGGCGCGCGAGCCATAGCGGAGCCCAGCTCGTCGAGCATCGAGCGCCGCAAGCTGCCCGCCCGGCGTCGCCACATGAAACGACGTCATCCGTGGCGGTGGCTGTGCCTATGCCTCGGCTCCGAGCGGCTTGCTGACGATGCCCTTGGGCGCGCTGCTCGGCTACGTCGTGGCGCCCGGCGAGAAGTGGCGCCCCGCGGAGCTGAAAGAGCTTTCCGTGCTGCCCACGGTCTCGCGCGCGGGCGGATTCGGGATCCGGCTCGTGATCAGCTTCTGAGCCTCCGCCAGCTTCAGGGCCTCCCGGTTCCGAAAGCGAGCCGCGCCGAAGTGCCTTCGAGGCGCAGCTCGGCGCGGCTAATGCGGTGGCTGGCTCTCGGGGCTGTCTGCTGCAATGAGAACTCGACCTCGACGATGCCGGTGCGCTCGTCCGCGGGTGCCACGAGGCGGAGCCGTTCGGACTCGGGGCCCCGGCAGACGACGGCGTCCGCTGCGTCCGTCGCAGTCCAGCCCATTGCGCGAAGCTGCTTCACGAGGGTCTCGCGCTCGGGCGGGGCGAGGGCGATCGTCAGGCCGACGACGTCCTTCAGCAGAGCCGTCTCGCGCCGCTCGGACTGGCCGATCTTGGCTACATAGCGGTCGAGCACATCGGCGCGTGTGATCGAACGCGCCTTTGTGAGCGTGCCGTACCAGCGGGCCAGGAAGTCGCGGTAGTACTCCATGAGCCACACGCGCAGGCCCGGAATCTCGCGGGCGTAGGTCATCTCGAACCTCGGGACCTCGTCGGTCTCGGTCTTGCGCGTCACGAGGCCGCCGCCGGCGGTGCCGAGTGCGTCCTCCCATCGCTGCTTGACCACCGCGCTCGCACCCGGCTCCTCGACTCCCAGCGCGAGCCCGCTAGCACCGGCGGGTCCTTGCTCGCCGGGCTCGAAGAGCTCGAAGTACGTGCGGCGGCCGTACCAGTAGATGCCGGTGTAGCTCCGGTCGTTGCGCACCGTGCTGCGTGCCTCGAACGGCGCGAACTCGCGCGTCAGGAAGGCCGACGTGCGTGCCGCCTCGTACGTCGCCGCGTCGACGACCACGTAGAAGTGGTTCAGGAACGGGGGCACGTTAGGGCCATCCCCGCCGGAGACTCCCGCGGCGGAGACGAGCGACGCCAGGACAAAGATCGCGACCGTTCGCACAATGGGCTCCGAACCGCCGGATTCTACACGCGGCGGGTGCGATTGGAAGCGCCGGGCTCGCGGAGCGGCCAGGGAGGGTACTCCGAGTGGGTCGTGCGGAGGCTCCGGGGCGGTGCTACGCTACTCGGCGATGAGCGCCCAGCCGACACCGACGCTGGTCGACTTGTTTCGCCGTATGGAGGCTCAGCTGGAGCGCGAGCCCGAGACCGTCCAGGGCGAGATCGCCGGCGGCGTGTACCTGATGTCGCCGCGGCCGCGCGGGCGTCACGGAGCCTGTCAGGGGAACCTCTTCGCCGAGCTGCGCGCGCGCTTCGGTACGTCCGCAAGTGGCGGTTCGCCGCCAGATTGGCTGTTCATCATCGAGCCCGAGATCCGGTCCGAAAGGACGTTCTCCCGCCTCGTGCCCGACGTCGCGGGCTGGCGCCGCTCCACGAGTGGGTGGCCCGACCTCGACACGACGCCGATCGCTTCCGTTCCGGAATGGGTCGCGGAGGTTCTCTCGCCCACCACCGAGGCCAGCGACCGCGCGGAGAAGGCTTCGGCCTACGGTGCTATGGGCGTGGGCTGGCTGTGGCTCCTCGACACCGACGAGCGGACGATCGAGACGTTCACCAACGTGCGCGGCCGGATGGCGCCTGGGCCGGTATTCGGCGTGGGTCAAGAGATCAGCGGCGATCCGTTCGGGCCGACGCCCGTCCCGGTCGAGCCAGCCTTCGTTTCCGGCTAGCGCCCCGCGTAGAGCACGAGCGCGCCGCGGGCCCAGCCTTCGATCCGGTCCCAGAACAGCAGCGGGACGAGGTTGGCGAGCGCGAAGGCGACGAGCCAGGCCCGATCGGCGAGCGCCAGCGGGAGCGGGGGCTTGTCCTCGTTGCCCGGGTCGATGGTCATGACCTTGAGGACCTTGAAGTAGTAGTAGGCCGAGATCGCGACGTTGATCGCGCCGATCGTCGCGTAGAGGCCCATGCCCTTCTCGATCACGGCGGCGAAGACGTAGAGCTTGGCGAGGAAGCCCACGAAGGGTGGGATCCCCACGAGCGACAGCAGGAAGAACGCCATCGCCAGCGTCAGGAGCGGCGCGCGACGATGGAGCCCCGGGTAGTCGCGCAGGTCGAAGCTGCCGTCGTGCAGGTGCACGAGCGTCACCACCAGGAAGGCGCCCAGGTTCATCACCAGGTAGGCCGCGAGGTACACGAGCAGGCCGCGCGCGCCGTTCTCCGAAAGCGCCACGACACCCATCAGCAGGAAGCCGGCGTGGGCGATCGACGAGTACGCGAGCAGCCGCTTCATGTTGGTCTGGGTGAGCGCTGCCACGTTGCCGATCGTCATGGTCAGCACCGAGACCAGCATCAGAAGCGCGGGCCAATGGATCGAGCCCATGAGATCCCACGCGCCCGCTTCCGGGACCGAGAGCGCGCCGTAGAAGAAGCGCATCGTGATTGCGAGGCCCGCGGCCTTCGGCAGCACCGACAAGAGCGCCGTCACCGGCGTCGCGGCGCCCTGGTAGACGTCGGGGCACCAGAAATGGAACGGCACGGCCGCGATCTTGAAGCCGAAACCAGCGAGCACCAGCAGCGTGACCGCGTACACCGCGAACCGGTTTCCGTCGGGGATGCCGCCCGCCAGGTACTCCTGGATCCCGGGCAGCGACGTCGTGCCGGAGAGGCCGTAGAGCAGCGAGAGGCCGTAGAGCATCGTGCCGGTCGACGCGGCGCCGAACAGCACGTACTTCAGCGAAGCCTCGTTCGACATGCGGTCGCCCTTCAGGTACGCCACCATCACATAGGAGGTGAGCGAGACCATCTCGAGCGCGAGGTACAGCATCACGATATCGTTCGACGCCGCCAGCAGCAGGCACGACAGCACCAGCGCGAGCACCAGCGCGAACAGCTCCCCCTGGCCGAGACCGTGGAGCTCGCGCGAGTTGCGGAAGCTGAAGGCGAGCATGGTCAGCAGGCCCGCGGCGATCAGGACCAGCTTGAACGCGGCGCCCAGGGGATCGACCACCAGCATGCCGGAGAAGAGCGCGGCGTTGGCTCCCTCGGCCTGAAGCTCCAGCGCGAAGCCGAGCGCCGCTGCCAGAGCGCCTAGCGTCAAGAGGCGCATCGCGAGATTGCGCGACGCCGGGCCGACGGAGTCGACGACGACCACCGCGACCAGTCCCAGCACGAGCGCCAGCTCGGGCCGGAACCAGGCGAGGCTGCGTGTCAGCTCCTCCATGCGCGTGTCAGCCTTTCAGGATGTCGGCGTCGTCGAGGTTTGGCGTGCGGCGCAGCCGGTAGAGCGTGAGCACGATCGCGAGCGCGACGGCCACCTCTGCCGCCGCCACAACGATCACGAAGACCGCGAAGACCTGTCCGCCCAGGTTGCCCGCCGCGTAGCGCGAGAACGCGACGAGGTTGACGTTGGCGGAGTTCAGGATCAGCTCGATGCTCATGAGCACGTGGACGGCGTTGCGCCTCGTGAGCAGGCCCAGCACCCCGAGCGAGAAGAGCGCCGCGGCCACGACCAGGTAGTGCTGGAGGCCGATCACGCGTCCCCCAGTCGGCGCACGCTCATGCGTCTGTCCGGCGGCGGACGATCATGGCCGCGCCCATGAGCGCGACGAGCAGCAGCACCGACGCGGCTTCGAATGGGAGCAGGTAGTCGCCCAGGAAAAGGCGGCCGATCTCCGTGGTGGTGGGGGCCGGGGGTCGCACGACGCCCGGCCACTCCGTCTTCAACCCGACCGCGATCAAAATCACGAAGAGGCCCGCGGCTACGATCAGCCCCGAGGCGATCTGTGTCGTCTCGGTGCGCAGCTCGAGGTCGTAGATCCTGTGGGTGAGCATCACGCCGAAGAGCAGCAGCACCAGGATTCCACCCACGTAGATCAGCAGCTGCGTCGCGGCGAGGAAGTCGGCGCCCAGCAGCACGTAGAGCCCCGCGACGCCGAAGAAGGTGACGAGCAGGGCGAAGGCGCTGTAGATGAGCGTGCGTGAGAGCACCACGACGGCGGCCGAGGCCACGGTCAGGCTCGCGAAGATCCAGAAGACGGCCGCCTCGCCGGTCATGCGCTCAGGCCCCGGCCGGGCTCGCCGGCGGGTTCGAGGGCGCAGGTGGAGCGGGCGGCGGCGAACCCCCCGGGAGCGGCGCGGCTTTGCTCTTGGGGTCCTGGGTGAGGAACTGCGCGTCCTTCTTTGCGAAGCGGTAGAGGTGCTCGGTCAGGTCCCCCGTCGCGAACTCGTACTCGGGCGTCATGTAGATGCAGAAGGTCGGGCACGGGTAGACGCACAGGTTGCAGTAGCAGCACAGCGACATGTCGATGTCGAAAGCAGTCACGTCGAGCTTGATCGTCTGTCCGGTCGCGGCCCAGATCGGCGGGGCGTCGGCGGGACGCTTCTCGGTCTTCATCGAAATGCAGGCGACCGGACACGCCCGCACGCACTGGCCGCAGCCGATGCAGTCCTCGTACTTCATGAAGAGCCGCATCCGGCTCCGCGGCGGCACGGGCCATTTCACGCTCGGGTACTGGAGCGTCACTGATTTCGTGAACAGGTGCCGCCACGTGATCCGCATGCCCACGAGCACCGTGAAGAAGCCTGCCCAGACGTCCTCGAGCCATCTCTTCATCGGGGCAACTGGCCGGCAGCCGCCACACCGTGTGCGGGGAGCCCCAGCTCCTGCTCGCGCCGGCGGTTCCACTGCAGCGCGCGGATCATGACCGTGAAGAGGAAGCCGACGACCAGCAGCGTGAGCGGCCAGCCGACCCAGCGGTCCCAGGGGAATCCGTCGGCTGTCGCCGGAAGCAGCACGAGCCCGCCCACCAGCACAACCAGCACGAGCGCGATCGGCAGCAGCACCTTCCAGGCGACGTACATGAGCTGATCGACGCGCGTGCGCGGCAGCGTCCAGCGCAGCCACATCATCACGAACACCAGCGCCCAGGCCTTGAACCAGAGCCAGAACCAGCCCATCGGCAGCGGGCCGATCTGCTGCAGCGCCGGGTGCGGCGCGAGGTAGCCGCCCAGGAAGAGGACGCTCGAGACGGCCGAGACCACGAACATCTCGGTGTACTCGGCGAGGAAAAAGAGCGAGAAGAAGAAGCCGCTGTACTCGGTGTGGAAGCCGGCCACGAGCTCGCTCTCGGCCTCGGGGATGTCGAAGGGGGCGCGGTTGGTCTCGGCGAGCCCCGCCACGAAGAAGCACACGAACGCGACCGGCATGATCGGGAAGTAGCGGAACAGGAACCAGTGCTGGAGCCCGCCCGCCTGCGCCAGCGTCAGGTCCTGAAGCGAGAGGCTGCCCACGATCATGACCGGCACCAGGATGATCAGCAGCGACGGGATCTCGTAGGAGACGATCTGCGCCGCCGAGCGCATCGCGCCGAAGAGCGCGTACTTGTTGTTCGAGGCCCAGCCCGCCATGATCAGCCCGACCGTCGAGAGCGCGGACACGGCCGCCACGTAGAAGATGCCGACGTTGAGGTCGGCGGGTTGGAGCCGGGCGCCCCACGGGATCACCACGAACGGCAGGAACGCGCCGACGTTCACCAAGAGCGGCGCGATCACGAACAGCCTGCGGTCGACGCCGCGCGGGAAGATCGCTTCCTTGAACAGCAGCTTCACCGCGTCGGCGATCGTCTGCAGCACGCCGTAGGGGCCCACGCGCATCGGCCCCAGGCGATCCTGCATAAAGGCCGCGATCTTCCGCTCGCCGTAGACGTAGACGAGCGGGGCGAGGGCCATGAAGTGGAACAGAACGAGCGCCGGGAGGCCGGCCGAAAGCGCAACGATCGCCCAGGTTGGCCATCCGGCGATCTCCGGAACCAGCCGGACGAGAAAGGCGTAGGTCGCGTCCATCAGCCCCTCAGCGGTCGATCTCCCCGAGCACGATGTCGAGGCTGCCGATGAGCGCGATCACGTCGGCGATCATCATGCCCTTCGCGAGGTGGTGGAAGGCGCTCATGGCGGCGAAGCAGGGGCTCTTCACCTTGACCCGGTAGGGGTTGATGCCGCCGTCGGAGACCACGTAGAAGCCGAGCTGGCCGCGCGGGGCCTCGCTCCGGAAATAGATCTCGCCCTTGGGCGGCTTGACGCGCTTCGGCACCTTCTCGTGGACGTCGGTCTTCTCCATCTTCTCGAGCCGGTCGAGCGCCTGGTGCACGATCTTCGAGCTCTCGCGCATCTCGGCGACGCGCACCCAGTTGCGGTCGAAGCACGACCCCACCGGACCGTACTGCCCCTTGCCGACCGCGACCTCGAAGTCGTAGGCCTCGTAGCCGCTGTACGGGAAGTCCTTGCGCAGGTCGCGTGCGAGGCCGCTGCCGCGCAGGTTCGGACCGGTGAGGTCGTGCGAGATCGCGAGCTCGGGCGGGCAGACGCCGACGTTCGCGATCCGCTTCACGAAGATGCGGTTGTGGATGATGAGCTCGAGCAGCTCGGGGAAGGTGACCGAGTCGAACTCGCGCAGGAAATCGCGCGTGGCGCGGACGAAGCCGTCCGGCAGGTCGTGGCTGACGCCGCCCACCCAGTTGTAGTTGTAGAGCAGCCGCGCCCCGCAGGTCCACTCGAAGAGATCGAGCACCTTTTCGCGGTCCCGCAGCAGGTGCAGGAACGGCGTGAAAGCGCCGATGTCCATGGTGTAGGTCCCCACCGCCACCGCGTGCGAGGCGATCCGCTGCAGCTCGGCCATCAGCACCCGGATCGTCTGCACGTAGGGGCTCAGCTCGATGCCCATCAGCTTCTCGACCGTGAGCGCGAAGCCGAGCGTGTTGCCCATCGCCGCCACGTAGTCCATGCGGTCGGCGTAGGGCAGCACGCCGGGGTAGTCGACGTTCTCGGCGTGCTTCTCGAAGCAGCGGTGGAGGTAGCCGATATGCGGCCGCGCCGCGCGCACGACCTCGCCGTCGGTCCGGAGCTCCAGCCGGAGCACCCCGTGGGTCGCCGGGTGCTGCGGGCCCATGTTGACGACCATCTCGTCGGTGTCGAGCGAGTCCTTGTCCCAGTCGGAGATCCAGGCTCCGGGCAAAGCGGCGCTCATGGCTCCTCCACGTGCCGGTTCTCCGGGGTGAAGTCGAAGGGCCCGACGCCGATCGGCTCGCCCGTGAGCACGCGCTCCACCATCTGCGGCGTCGGCTTCACGTGCAGGCCGTTGTAGTACTCGGGGTCCTGCCAGTCCTTGCGCAGCGGGTGGCCCTCCCAGTCGTCGGGTAGCAGGATCCGCCGCATGTCGCTATGGCCGGTGAAGACGATGCCGAAAAGATCCCACGCCTCGCGCTCGTGCCAGTTGGCGACACCCCAGACGCCTTCCACCGTCGGCACCGCCGGGTTCTCGCGCGGGAGCTGCACCTTGAGCGCGAACATGTGCCGGTGACGGTACGAATAGAGGTGGTACACCACCTCCATCCGCGGCGGCGTCTGCTTCGGGTAGTCGACGCCGGACAGGCACATGAGGTTGTCGAAGGAAAGGGCGGGCTCGGCCTTGCAGAACGCAGCCACCTCGGCGATCGCGTCCGTCCGGACGACGGCGAAGGGCGAGCCGGCCTCGAGCTCCGCGCTCGTGATCCTCTCGCCGAACCTCAGGACGAGCGCGTCATGGATCGCACCCGCGTCCATCACTAGGGCTTCCCCGCCAGGCGCGGCACATCGGAAGCGCCGTCGAGCGTGGCGCCGGCCAGGCTGCCCACCGTCAGACCGCGCTTGCGCAGCACGCGGTCCTCCTGGATCTTCTCCTGCAGCTTCAGCAGGCCGTAGAGCAGCGCCTCGGGCCGCGGCGGACACCCGGGGACGTAGACGTCCACCGGAACCACCTCGTCGACGCCCTTCAGGACGTGGTAGCCGTGGCGCCAGTAGGGCCCGCCGTTGTTGGCGCAGGAGCCCATCGAGACGACGTACTTGGGCTCGGGCATCTGCTCGTAGAGGCGCTTCACGCGCGTCGCCATCTTGAGCGTCACGGTGCCGGCCACGATCATCAGGTCGCTCTGGCGCGGCGTCCCGCGCGGCAGGATGCCGAAGCGATCGAGGTCGTAGCGGCTGCCCCCGGTCGCCATCATCTCGATCGCGCAGCACGCGAGGCCGAAGGTCATGAACCAGATGCTGTTCTTGCGGCTCCAGTTGATGAGCTGGTCGGCGCTCGTGACGATCAGGCCGTCCTCGAAGCGGTTCTGGATCAGGCCGCGGACGGCTTCCGGTCCGCTCAAGCCCTGTCCTCCGGCCGCACCCAGGCGAGATCGCCCTTGCGCCAGACGTAGGCGAGCGCCACCACCAGGATGCCGATGAAGACGAGCCCCTCGAGGTAGGCGAGCGGGCCGAGCTCGCGGAACACCGTCGCCCACGGCAGCAGGAACACCGCCTCGACGTCGAACACGACGAAGATCAGGGCGAAGACGTAGAAGCGGATGTTGAACTGCACCCACGCGTTGCCCACGGGATCCTCGCCGCATTCGTAAGTGGTGAGCTTCTCCTCCGAGAAGCGCATCGGGCGCAGCACCCACCACAGCACGAGCGCGAACAGCAGCAGTCCCGCGACCACGGCGAGGAAGACGAGGATGCTCGCGTGGGCGGTCAGGAAATCCGTGGCGACGAGAGGGGCTTCGGACACCAGGAACTTCTCAGCCTGCGACCGGTCGCGACGATATCAGACCGGCGTTCGGGGAGCAAAGAGCGGCATGGATCAGGCGTCCGCGGAGCAGGACTCGAACGAACTAGAGGACGCCCGAGTCCTGGGGAACTCAAGAAACGGGGCGAGGGTTCTCTGGACGGGCCTACCGGGGGCTGAGCGCCCCCGAACCCCGCTAGCGTTTAGAACCAGGACGGGTTGCAGGTGGTCCGGTACGAGCCGCCGCCGCGGCGGATGTGACCCGAGGAGATCAGGATGTCGTACTGCTCGTTGAAGGAGTTCGTGTTCTTGACCGCGAGCTCCTCGCCGTCGTAGTAGGCGCAGTAGCCGGCCGCGTTCAGGTTCTTGATGACCCCGGTGGTGTAGGCCGTCACGTCCTTCACGTAGTAGCAGTTCTCACACTTGTTGTTGTTGAAGTCGAAGATCGAAGGCTGTTGCTGCGTCAGCAGCGTGATCGCCTTGTCCACGGGGCCGAGGAACAGCGGGTTCTGCACCGTGCAGGGCGCGTTGGGGTTGTTGCTCGGAGGCAGGCTGCACGAACCGCCACTCGGAGGAGCCGGCGTGGGGGTGGGCGTCGGAGCGGGGCCGGGGGTGGAGGGTGTCGGCGTCGGAGCCGGTCCGCCGAGGACAGGCGTAGGAGTCGGTTGGGGCAACACCACCGGGATCGCCACGGGCGACTGCGAGGGCGTGGGCCTGGGCTCCGAAGGCTTCGTCGGCAGTGCGTCCTTGAGTGCCTGGCAGCCGACGAGCCCCACGGCGAGCACTCCGGCGATCGTCAGCCGGCCCGTCCACCCACCGATGGCTCGCCCTCGCCTCATTCGACCTCTCCTAGTTCCTCATCACTATCTATCTAACTTCTTATTATTGCAAGATATTTTTGCTCCTCGCTCGTATGGCGACGGGTACCACAATGCCTCGTAGTCCCTCTAAACTGACACACTATTGCTTGTGCAAATCGGCCCCGTCGAGCCCGACCGCCGAATGACCCCTCGACTCCAATGGCCGGAACTTTCGCCGCCACTGGGACCCAACGACAGGCTTCGATTCCCTCCTTCGCGTCGCCCGGCTGGTCCATTGACGAGTGAATGGTCCGCTGTCTTGACAAGTGATCGGTCCGCTTTCGCCAGACCTTCGATGCCACGCGAGAAACGACGAGTGCCGGTCGCAAGCAGCCGACCGGAGGCCGGAACGAGGCGGCCCGACCGCCCGTCAAGCCATCTAAGAATGTAACTTTGGGCTGCATCGTCGAGCCATCTAAGAAGTAACTGCGTATTCCGCTGATGGTGATCACCGAATCCGGGGATTGTGATCACGGATTCCGATGATCGTGATCATCGGGTCGGAGCGGAGCGACGATAGCGGGTTAGCTTTCTTCCTCCTTGGCGGCTTGG
>Ga0247727_10011283_pt1 | contig 15631 bp, 12 predicted proteins | sample WisWelCaveWW1625_FD_202498 | JGI IMG/M metagenome (GOLD analysis project Ga0247727, IMG submission 202498) | Biofilm microbial communities from Wishing Well Cave, Virginia, United States - WW16-25 | ecosystem: Environmental > Aquatic > Deep subsurface > Groundwater > Cave microbial mat | place...
AAGGTATTAGAACCAGTGGACTCCTGGGGAATTCTGTGGGACCCGAAATACAGGAACCGGATTCTGATGCTGGACGACATGCGGGAATGTTTTGGCGCCGCGCTGAAATGGCGCGGTCATTCCGTGAACAGCAATAATTCGGGTGATTGGTTCGAAGCCAGAGATCTGCTTCTTCAACAGAAACCGCTTCTGAAAACGTACAACAGCTCGGGTTTTGACGAAATCCTCCTGAGTGGAGACGTGTGGCTGGCGCATGCATGGAGCGGCAACATGATTTTGATTGCGGATCAAAACTCCGATTTGAAATATGTTGTCCCCAGGGAAGGAGGAATCATTGCCGTCGAGAACTTTGCCATTCCACGGGCAGCGCCACATAAGGAAGAAGCGCACCTGCTGGTCAACTTCTTTCTGGACGCAAAAATTGGAGCAGAAATCACGAATACATATCGTTATCCAAACACCAATGAGGCGGCCAAAGCCTTTATTCGTCCGGAGATTTTGTCCAACAAAGTCTGTTATCCGGATCAGGCAACACTTGCGCGTTGCGAATTTCTGGAGGACCTCGGCGCGAATAATCCGGTGGTCGATCGCCTCTGGACAGAAGTGAAGTCGAAATAGGCTCCGGTAATTATTTTTTCCCGGCTGCTTCCTGTATACTTTTTCGTAACCGGAGGATTCATAATGAATGCCCTGCGCAAACAAATCGGTACAGCGTTCCTTTTTGTAGTCGTTATCGCCTTGATTTCTTGTAAAGTGAACAGGAAAGAAGATTCCGCTACTGGAAGCACGGATGCGACTCAACAGCAAAAGAAGAACTACCGGATCGGTATCGTTTACTTCGGGCCGGATGAGGGAGCTGAGCTTTGCATGAAAGGTCTTTTTGACGGACTCAAAGAGCAGGGGCTTGAGGAAGGAAAGAATCTGGAAATCCTGAAAACTCATGCCAATGCTGAAATTGGAAATATTCCAATGCTGTTTCAAAATTTTGACGGCATGGGGCTCGATGCAATTGTGCCGATGACCACACCCTGTTTGACGGCGGCCTGTTCTACTGTGAAGAAGACTCCCGTTGTTTTCACGTATGTGTATGATCCTGTTGCCGCGGGCGCCGGGAAAAGCACAACAGATCATCTTCCATTTGTCACGGGAACAAATTCTTTTCCTCCGGTTGAGGATACGGTTGCAATGATCAAGAGAATGGTCCCGTCCCTAAAAGCAGTCGGAACGCTCTACAATCCGTCTGAAGCAAATTCGGTCAAAGTGATTACAGTCGGACGCGACGCCTTCAGTAAAGCGGGATTAAAGCTGGAAGAGGTGACGATCAACAGCACCGCTGACGTTTATCCAGCAGCGCAAAGTCTGGCGTCACGGGAGATTCAAGCGCTCTGGGTTACCGGTGACAATACAGCGCTACAGGCTTTTGATGGAATCGGTAAAGCCGCAGCGGAAGCTAAACTGCCTTTATTCATCAATGATCCGGAATACGTCCAGAGGGGAGCGCTCATGGCTGTTGGAATCGGCTGGTATAAGACCGGCTTCGCCTCCGCGCAGAAACTGACCCGCGTTTTGAAAGGAGAAAGCCCTGCAGGCATTCCTTTTGAGAACTTCGCGGAGAAAAAGCTGGAACTGAATCAGGAAGTAGCCAGAAGCCTCAATCTCACATTTCCTGAGGATCTTCTGAAAGAAGCGGGAATGTAGCGGCCGGCCCTATATTGCGACCGCGGACAGAAGAATCAATCTTCTTGATTTACTGTGCTTTAGTCTTCCGGCCCAGGATGTTTCTATCGTAGAAGGAATTGAAGAAGCCGGTTTCGTTTCCCATCGCATTTCAAATCCTGCCGCGCGATACAGTTCTTTGAGTTCATCAAAATGAGCCGCGGTCATCGGCGGCATGCTCAACCGTTTTAATTCAGCGTAATCCCTTTCGGGATCAACGCTCAGCACCGCAAGTAGTTTGGCTTCAGGCTCGCAGACTCGTCGCAGGCCGTTCAATACGCCGGCCTCACCACTTCCGACGGCCTTTAATAACCTCCCCCATGGGAAGTGAATGCGCGCCTCGCTTGCGATGGCGGTGAATTCTTGCGGGAGGTCATCAACTGTTGCGCGAACAAACAGCGCATTTGCCGATTCTTTTGTATCCCGGTACGTCTTTACAGACGTTTTTTCCAAAGAACGGACATCCGGTTCAACACCGATAAAAAATCTATCAGTCTCTCTTAGAGCCGAACGATACACGAAGAGTCCGTCACCCGTTCCAATATCGATTACAACACGGTTCCTGAAGGGGGCGATCCGTCGCCGGAACACCTCCGGATCCATTCATCAAGTAGTTCTTCCGCGAATCATTTCCAGCATAGCTGCAAAACTCCTCAATCCATTATAGTCCTTCAGAACTTTACGTTAATAGAGACCTGTTTGATTCCGGCGATCAGGGGCAGGAAGTATGTTTTCGCGTTTAGCCGTTTAGCCGATGATCGGTTGATGCGAATCCATTTCGCGATAGAATCACTTGAACCGTGTTTTCGTATTTGATGGAGTAAATCTTTGATGAGATGTTCGATTTTCCTGTTGTTGTTATTGGTGTGTTTCGCGAGCTTGGGCGCTGTGCATGCCCGGAACGTGATTTCGGAACCGGCAGTCCAACCGGCAGAAGGAGAGGCGCAAAACCGGAAGGATGAGGCTTACGAGAGCCGGGGTTCCCGTGAGGACCGTGCGCTGGCGGGATTTCCGGATGCCGATGCGCAGCGGCGGGCGCTGGGTCTCAGTCTTGGCGCCGCGCGGGTTTACAGCAAGGAGCGCGGCTTTTCGGTTGCAGGGTACACCGAAATTCTCTATCAGACGTATTCCGATCAGGCCCACTGGCACGAAACAAATCTTCATCCCGTTGCATCTGATTTGCCTACGGGTAAGGATCAGGAGTTTACATTGCTGCGAGGCGTTTTGTTTCTGGGCTACCGTGTCAATGATCGCGTGGTCATCAACTCTGAAATTCGCGTTGATCGTGATTTGATCGAACGCGGAGTCGCAACTCTTCCTGAATATTACGACACGACCAAAGCATCAACGGAAGCCTCTCTGGATCTTGCGTATTTAGACTACATGAAAAGCCCGGAGCTCACATTCCGCGCAGGTGTGGTGCTGGTTCCAATGGGATTGATCAACGAATTTCATCAGCCGAACGAGTATCTTGGAACGCGCCCTGGATTTGGCGATCTGTTCACCATTCCATCCAACTGGCATGCGCTGGGATTCGGAGTTGCGGGTCACAAATGGGTCTTTGACTACCGTGCATATATAGTAAGCGGTTTGAACGCAGCTAAATTTACAGAATTAGGACCGCGAGGCGGCCGCGAAATCTCGATCGACACGATCAGCCGTCCGGCCGGAGTATTCCGGATTGATTACAATCCGTTTCCCGGAGGCGTTCTGGGCGGCTCCTATTACATTGGAAATTCGGGCGCATTCGATCTGGAAGAACCCGTTGATTTAAAACTGCGTACAACCGTCAAGGAAGCTCATGGCGAACTTCGCTGGAAGGGCGCCTTTGCCCGGGCCCAGTACGCGAAACTCCTGATGCACGGTTCAACAGAGTTAAACAGAGCTGTGCGCACGACCGGATTGAACGGTATTGCTCCCAGAATGGTCGGCGGATACGTTGAAGGCGGTTACAATCTGTTGTGGCGTAAAAAGAACGGATCCATGTTAATGCCCTACCTGCGGGGCGAAGCTTCAAATCCACAGGATGCGATTCCACCGGCGCTGCTGGAAATGGGTCTGATTAAAAACCACTATCTCGATTTCATCAAGTGGATCATCGGTGTCGAATGGAGACCGGTTCCTGCTTTATCGATCAAAACTGAATACGAAAGCATTCACGATCAAAACCAGATTTTCTGGAACGAATTTCACATGGGCGCCAGCTACGCTTTTTGAATTGGGAGGGGCTGTGCTGAAAATAGAAAACCTTGTCAAAGTTTATCCCGGGGGAATTGCTGCGCTTCAGGGAATCAACCTTGAAATCGGCCGTGGAATGTTCGGATTGCTGGGGCCGAATGGCGCCGGCAAAAGCACGTTCATGAAGATCCTGACCGGCTTGCTGGAGCCAACTGCAGGGAAGGTCTTTTTTGAAGATACGAATATTGTAGAACATCCGGAGTACGTGTGGTCGCGGTTAGGCTACTTACCGCAGGATTTCGGTTTTTATCCGCATTTGACCGGGGAAGGGATGCTCCAGTATTTGTTGCAATTGAAAGGCGTGCACTCGCCGGCCGGCCTCAAGCGTCTGGCTGCCGATCTGCTGGAGCGCGTCAATCTGACGTTTGCTGCAAAACGGAAGGTGCGCGATTATTCCGGGGGAATGCGGCAGCGGCTCGGCATCGCGCAGGCAATTGCCGGCAATCCTTCACTGATCATTGTTGATGAACCCACGAGCGGTCTGGATCCCGAAGAGCGCCTTCGTTTCTATTACCTTCTTTCGGAATTGAGCCGGCAAAGCACCGTGATTCTGTCCACTCACATTGTGGAAGATGTGTCTGTGCTCTGTCCACGCTTCGCCGTCATATTTCAAGGACATGTGGTGAAAGAAACAACTCCGACGCTGGCCGTTCAGGAATTGGAGGGCTTCCTCTTTGAAGGAGTCGTAGAACAGGGTGAGATGTCCGGGTTTCTCCAGAATCATTTCGTAACCCAGACAGTTCTGTATGAAGGCAGTAATCGTGCCCGTATTTTTGTTCGGGACGGGGCTCCTCCGGCAGGCTTTCAGCCGGCCAGACCCACACTGGAAGATGCATATTTCCTGATCACCAGAAAAGCCGTCTCACAGCAACGGAGCAAAACCGCATGAGCTGTAGCTCCCGCTTGTGCGCCGTATTCTCCTGCGATTTTGTGTACAACTGGAAGAGGCCTTTCTACTGGATCTGGTACGTACTGATGGTCTGGAATGCTTTTCTGATGTCTTCCGGCGCCTGGTTCATACGGTCTGTCGATACGGCGGTGGGCACTGAAAAGTCATTTGTGAATTCCGAGTTTCAAATTGCTTTTGTATTCGCCCTCATGCCGGTGATGATTCTGGGATTGTTCATTGCGATAGCCACGGGCTCACCGTTAATCAGAGATGCCGGGCACCGGGTTGGCGAAATCATCCATTCCACGCCGCTTCGTCCATCCGAATACGTCTGGGGAAAATTTCTCGCCGCCATTGCGAGCAGTATGGCCGTTCTGGTTCTCTTTCTGATGACGTTAATTCTTCTGAATGATGTAATCCCGAATCCTGCGGCCGCAGAAATTCATGGGCCCTTCCGGATAAGAAACTACTTGATGCCTGCGCTTGTCTTCTTTTTGCCATTTGTGTTTTTTGTTGCCGGAGCCTGCTTCGCGATCAGCGAGTTCACACGCAAAACGTTTGTCGTTTATCTGTTTCCAGTGGTCCTGTTGCTGTTATACAACATGTTCTTGCTTTCCTGGTATCCACCGGATGCGAGTCCCGCATTCACTGCAATCATGCAGTACATCGATCCGTCGGGCTTCCGGTGGCTCAAGCAAAACTGGCTGGTTGTGGACCGCGGTGTCTCTTTCTATAACACCGGCAATATCGACTACGACTGGTCATTTCTCCTGAGTCGAATCGCTTTTGTGCTGGCCGGTTTTGGTTTTGCAGGATTGAGCTCATGGAACTTCGTGCGAAAGCACGCGAGAACTCCTGACCGTAAGATCAATGCAAAGCAGGTTGTGCCTGCAGTGGTCCAATCGCCGGCGATTGCTTCGCTTCAAACCGCACTGGAATCCCGGCGAGAGCGAACCGGAATCCTGCGGCAAACAGGGACCGTATTCGTTTTTGAGATGAAGGAACTTGCATCGCAACCCTGGCTTTACGTTTTTCTTGTGATGATTGCCATACTGCTGGTTGCCCCGGATCGCGGAGGCGCCGGACCCCTGCATCTGCAACAGATTTATACGTCGGGACTGGTGGCCACAACCAGCATGCTGGGCCTGACGATTTTTGTTTGCTTCCTTTTGCTTTTTACCAACACGGAATCACTTCATCGCGAGATGCAAACCGGACTCAGCGCGCTTTCCTACAGCGCGCCCGTTCCTACTTCCGCTTTCGTCATCGGCAAAGCTCTTGCCAATCTTGCTGTTGCTGCAGCAGCCATGCTGGCTTCGTTTGCCGGATGCGCCCTGCTCATCGTGACCAGTAATGAAGCCCCTCTCCAAATTTCCCCGTTCATCAGGACCTGGGGTTACCTATTGTTACCCACGTTTGTATTCTGGAGCGCGTTCGTGGCGGCTTCCTATGCGCTAACCAGAAGTCGTATGGCTACCTACGGTGTCGCATTTGCTTTACTGTTTGTTACAGGCTGGGCCGGAATCAATAATGAGATCAACTGGGTCACGAACTGGCCGCTTATAGGAAGCATTATCTGGAGTGATTTCGGTTCGTTCGATCTGGATTCTAAAGCGCATCTGCTCAACCGGCTGCTTTATCTTTCGCTGGCAATCGCCTTATTTGCTTTTGCGATTCGCTTTTTCCCGCGGCGCGCGCGCGACCTTCACGCTCAACGGGCACCTGTTTCGGCTTTGAAGAAACTTGTCACCGTCTCCGCTTTCTTGATACCTCCTGTTGCGCTGGCCCTTGGCCTTTGGATTCAAGTAGAACAGGGTTTCGAGGGCAGGGCGGCCAGGAATGCAGAGAAGGATTACTGGCGCCGCAATCTTGCAACTTTTGTCAATGAACCACTTCCTTATCGCACACAAATCGATATGGATATCCGTTTCGAACCGGCAAAGCGCGCGTTTCATCTGAACGGATCCTATGAAATGGTCAATCGATTGGAAAAACCGTTGTACCGGATTCCTCTCACAGGAGTCGGGAAATGGAGCAATCTCAAATGGACGATCAACGGAAAGAGTTTTGTGCCGGAAAACCGGTCAGGCATGTTCGTTTTTAACCTGGCACCTCCATTGCAATCGCAGGAAAAACTCAGCATCGGTTTCTCCTATGATGGAACTATGCTACCGGGGATCAGCAGGAATGGCGGATTTTTGGGCCTGGGAGAATTTATTTTGCCGTCAGGCATTGTTCTGACCGGACGTAATCCGTGGTTTGTGCCCGTTCTCGGATATGTTGATTCCGTTGGAGTCGATGACAAGAACCGGTATGAACCACGAGATCCGGGACCTCATTTCTTTGAAGGCATCACGGATGCGGGAATCGACCGGTCATTGCTGGACACTCGCATTCGAATCGATGTGCCGGATGAATACCATGCCCTTTCTATGGGCGTTTCGGTATCAGAGCAGACTCAGAACGGGCGAAGAATCACAGAATGGCAAAGCGACTATCCTGTTCGCGTTTTTAATGTTGTCGCAGCCAGATGGACTTCCAAAAAAGGAGAATCGTCCGTCATTTATTACAATCCGAAACACTATTACAATATCGATTCCATGCTTCTGGCGCTTGATTCGGCCCGGAAATACTATTCCGAATGGTTCGGACCCTATGTATGGAAGGAGCTGCGGATGAGCGAGTTTCCGGCCCTCTCAATGTATGCGCGCGGCAATCCAACCAACATTTTTTTCTCCGAAGGGATTGGTTTTCTCACCAAAGATGCTGAAGATGTTGCCGGCGCATTCGGCTTGAGCGCATTCGGCATTACAGCGCACGAAGCAGCGCATCAATGGTGGGGTCATATGCTTTCCCCGGGCGACGGACCCGGCGGTATTCTCCTGGCAGAGGGAATGGCGAATTTCTCTACCCTGTGTCTCGTCGAAAAAGTAAAAGGAGACGCGGAACGCCGGATGCTTGCCCGCCAGATTGAAACGTACTACGGTGAAAACCGTTTTGTCACCTCCGAACGGCCGCTCGCCCGAAGCGAATTCTTCAGGCCCGCCGATGAAACGGTCATCTACGACAAAGGCGGCTGGGTATTCTGGATGATGATGAATCATCTGGGTAAAGGAAAAATGTTTGAAGGCCTCACATCCTTTATCAGCAACTGGCACAAAGGACCAGACCATCCGGTGATGCAGGATTTTGTTGCGCATATGCGCAACTATTCTTCCAATCCGCAGGCATACGATGAATTTGTTCAACAATGGATTTTCGAAGTAAAGATGCCTGAATATCGTTTCCTGACAAAGCCTCAAAAAGAAAAAACTCAGCAAGGCTGGCAAGTAAAAGCTCAAATCAAAAATGTGGGAAACGCATCAATGCCTGTAGATATCGCTGCAATAACCGGAAACAAATTCAAGGAACCGGATGCCTATAAAGAATCGCGTACAAACCTGGAGATTAAAGCCGGCAGCGAACAGGAAATCTTACTGCTTTGCGATTTTGAGCCTCAAAGTCTCGTCATCGATCCCGATGTGCAGGTCTTCCAGCTTCAGCGAAACGCCGCTACATTCCGTTTTAAGGATTAGCGGCTCAGGCAGTGTAGTGCATCCAGTAGACTTTACTCGTTTTCACCGCCGAGGCGCAGAGATCGCCGAGGGATCGGAAGCTGTCTTTCTTTAATTCAAACCTCTGCGTTCTCTGCGACTCAGCGGTTAGCTTACGTCAATGAATTTCTCGCGCCTTACACTCAGAAAGCTTTTACTGCTGAGTCGATGTCCGGAAAGATATCCAGGAGCATGTCGTATCCTGAAATCCGCAATACCTGCAACACTTGCTGGGATAGGCCCGCCAGTTTCAAATGATGCGATTTATAGACTCCTTCGCGCACTCCTTTTTTCAATACCGAATCGGACTCCGTTGAATCGTCCTTCCGCAGGATATCCCACGCCTTTTGAATCGCTCGCAGTCCGGCGCTGCTGACATATCGCACCCCTGTGAAATCAAGAATCACAAACCTTGTGCCCTGCGTATACGCGTTTTGAGCCTGCTCTTCAAGTAGATTGCTTGTCTTTATATCCAGATCGCCTTTCAAATGAAAAACGGTAACCGGTACGCGTCCGGTGTGTGATGAAGTGGTAATCTCCATGGTACCCATCCTATTTTACGGAAAGATCAAATAACTATACAAGAGACGGGCACACAGATACAATCATTTCAGAATGGAACTGCTGGCTGGTCTGGGCCTTTTCTTTGCGGGCGTTAAGATGGTAGGTTCCAGCCTCAAACAAATGACAAGCCGGCGATTCCGTAAGCTGGTTTCTCTCTGGGCGGCTAATAGTTTTGTTGCAAGTTTGCTCGGCATCGCCATTATTCTTGTTACTCAGAGCACATCCGCGGTCACATTCATTATCGTGAGCTTGATTTCCAGCGGGCTGCTTACCGTGCGAAAAGCGCTCCCCATGATCATCTGGGCCAATGGTGGTTGTGCGATTCTCGTGCTGATTGTAATGCTGGATATCAATCCTGTAATCCTTCTGGTTCTTGGCGCTGCGGGTGTTTGTCTCTATCTGGAAAAACCGGAAAAATACCATAGTGCTGTTTCCGCCCTGTTCGGACTCGGGTTACTTTTTTACGGATTAAATTTCATTAAGGCAGGCGCCGCACCGATTGCAGAGATGGATTGGCTTTTCACTTATTTGCACGATAGCCGTCATGCCTACATTTTCTCGTTTGTTTTGGGAGCCTTCCTTTCCTTTATTGTTCAATCTTCGGCAGCTGTCAGTGTAGTTGCCATTGCCATGACCCAGGCGGGCATGTTCACTGTCAATGAAACCATGTTGATCATTTATGGCACCAACCTTGGCTCCAGTCTGACCGTCTGGCTCCTTTCCGCAAGTCTGAAGGGGACGACCCGGCAACTTGCCATGGCTCAGGTGTTCTTCAACATCGCAGGGTGCTTTTTATTTCTGATTCTCTTCCTGGCTGAGATTGTATTTCAGATTCCTCTGGTCAAACATTTTGTGCTTTCCATTTCCAGTCAAATTGAACAACAAATGGCGTACGTATACTTTCTTTTTAATTTTTGTACGGCTGTCATCCTCTCGTTTGCGATTACACCCCTGAGCGGACTGCTGGCTCGATTCTGGCCTCCTACTGCACAGGAGGACCGATCAAAGCTCAAGTATCTGCACGAACGGGCTATCGAGGACCCGGAAACGGCGATGGATCTTGTGAGCAAGGAGCAGTTGCGGATGCTCAGTCTCGCAGAAGAACTCATGCCGGAACTTAGAAACCGAACCGCATCAACCATTGCCCCCGTACACCAAAGCTTTGTGGCACTTTCCGGCGAAGTTGGATCTTTTCTCACCGATCTGGCGGATAAAGACATGGGTTCCCGCACTTCGGAACATCTGCTGAATCTTCTCAACCGCCAGGACCTGCTGGTTTCAATCGAAGAGAACATATATCTGTTAACAAAGAACCTCCAGGAGGCGATTCAATCCTCAGCGCTGGCTCCGCTGGCGGACAATCTACTGGAGGGCCTTGATACGATTTTGTTGACATCGATTGGCGCTATGGAATCCGGAGGGTCGGACCTTCAGATTCTGACCACTATCACAGGAGACCGGAGCCGCATGATGGAAGAAGTTCGACATCAGTATCTCAACAACGAAGAACGTCTGGATGCAAAAGAAAAATCAGCCCTGCTCTATATTACTAATTTATTCGAACGAATAGTTTGGTTGTCTGGCCGTCTTGCCGCGAGCCTGGAAAAAGCGCAGTAAAGTTATGTCCGAATCATCGGTGGAATCAAGAGTTTTTGACTTCCTGCAACTGTATCCTCACCCGAAAAGTCGGGTCCTGGGAGAAGTTCTCACAGCCCGAACTGGTCTGAGCTCTTCCGGATATCCATTCATTTCTCAGAGCTCATTTCGTCTTTTTCTCGAAAAAGTGCCGCACCTTTTTCAAGCCGCGCATATCTTGCTGGGATGGCTCTCGGCCGTAGAAGGAGGCCTGAGCGAATCGAGTTTATTCAACGAGAAAGAAATTGTTTCGGTGAAACGCGCAATCTTCGTAATCAGAAACGTCGTTTTCAGCGCCGCCGTATGCGCTCCGCCGGATCACTGGATACTGAAACACATTCTGTCTGTTCATGCCCGCACGGGAACCCTCAAGTTGTTCCAGGAGAACTCTTTTCTGAACAGAGATAAACTGCCGGCAGAACTTCAACTCGACCCGCGTCACCTGAGCTGGGATTTGTCGTTCCTTTATAGCCGTGGTTACTTGCGCTGCCGTGGTTCCAGATATGCGATGTCCCGTGATACTCAAACCATGCAACTCTTCAGTCGCGTTGAACCGGTTGCGGACGATTTGCTGCGAGATATGATCGATCCTGTTGTGTCGGTCTTAACGGGAAACGCTACGCCGGCTGAAGGAGAACTGGTGAACCGGTTTTATGAGTATCCGCCGGAGGAGAATCCCCCTGAACGATGGCATGCAAGCCGTCATCAAGTCGAAATCGGATACCGTCTGGTGCCGACCGTTCTGGCCCTTCACGTACTTAAAGTAACCGGCACAGCAAAGGAAGCGACTAACATAATAGAACATTTTCCGGTTACTCCGCCTCCGGAAGTGCTGCGGCTGCTGACGGACTGTGGCGTTATCGAAGAAAACCGCCTGACGATATTAGGAGCGAGAGTGTTTGAACGTGCACCAGGTCCATTCGGGATCATACACGCGTATGTGCCTTACATGCGGGAGCTGGAGAATAAGTTGCGCGGAATTCCTGCAAAAACACACGTTCAGCGGGCAAAGAACATTGCAGCCAGTCAGGATGCGAATCGCAAGACATTTCAGCAGGGAAACCAGAAGCTGGATCAGTTCTGCCGGGATCACAAATTCTCATACCGGGTGTTTATTGAGCATGCGCTGGGGCAGGGAGAAGCGACACGACAGCGCTGGAAGACGTCCGGAGAAGAAGCGATTCAGTATTTCGGAGCTGACCTGGAGGATGCAGCCATTGATGCTGCCGCGGGTTTACAAAACGCAGGGTCGTTGCCGAAAAACATGATTTTCGTTCGACGCGCCGACATCGCAAATCCCGATGCAGTCATCTCCGCCGTTCGGGCAAACGGTTGCGATACGGAAGATTCGGTGATGTTCGTTGGAAACGGGTTTCATGAAATCAGAGGACAAACAAACGAAAAAATCATCGAGACCTTCCGGAGCTATTGTGACGCCGGCATGCTGCTGATCTTTACCGAAGAATCCGCACTCAGCGATCTTGATCTGTTGAACACGGGATGGAATACTTACCACGCAGGGTTTCGATACGTTCATGAATTGTCGGGTCAGGGATTGAGACCCGCGGCAGGCGTTGATCGTTTCGGCAGATTCAGTTGGAAGATATGCGCAGCTCTGGGAGGATACTCTGTCTTACCGGGATATTCATCTCATACACGCACGATCTATCCATATCCAAAGAAAGGCGGATACAATCCGCCGATTTCCATGACGTACTTCTGCGTCCCCTCGCGACTTGCCCGAAAGCTGGGCTTCTATCCCTCATTCTGGTCAAAAACATAGCCGTGGGACAGGCTCTGCCCACAAATCGACGCGCGGGAGTCCTAAGAATCGCGGTGCACGGTTTCCATGGAGAATGCGGGCAGGCACACTGCGACATATTCGGCACCTTCCGGCTCTGGAGTGCTGTACTGAACCCATTCTCCCGCGCGTGTAATAATGGCCTCTCCGGCGCGAACATCCATCACTCCATGACGGCCGGTAACACGCAACATTCCGTTCAGGACAATGGTGTACTCATCGAATTCAGGTGTCTGCCCAGGCTCGACCCAACCGGAGGGACTTTGCATGCGCGCAATACTGACAGCTTCTGTTTTTGAATTTACCCGGCCGACAAATTCCTCAATCCTTTTCGGCTTGTTGCCGGCAGCCTGGATCACAACAGGCGACTTAATATGCGTTGGCATTCGACTCCTCAATCAAAAAAAACTAATGAGCAAGCGGGACCAGTGGTCCTGCAGATGCAGCACTTCATGATTCATCATACCGCAGGTCGAGCTGCAGCGTGGAGTCTGAGACTGTCACGGAAGGCGCCGGTTTGAAACAGATTGCAAGATGTCATCGTTTGTTTTACAAATGAACGTATGGCAAATCGAACCGTTTTAAGTTTTCCTGAAAAAAAGAAACCGGCAAAAAAGGAGAAAGGCGGGACTCGCGAGAAACTGAGTGAGCAGCTCCTTCAAGAGCTCCGGAAAGATGATGCATATCGCGAGTTCACATCGGCTGAAGAAGTTTATGGTGGAATCGGCGAGTCACTCATGAAAGTTCGTAAGGCCCGAAGAATGAGTGTTGCCGATCTGGCCGGGAGCATCGGTAAAAAAGAAACAATTGTTTTACGAATGGAAAAAGGCGAATACAAACAGTATACGATGAAACTGCTCCTTCAACTTGCCCACCGTACCAACAGCAAGCTACGAATCCGGTTTGAGTAGGCGCCGGTTTATCCTTCAAATCCCGCATTTCACATCAGACTACACGCCGCTCAGAACACCCCCGGCAACCTTTTTCGAAGGGGTCCCGTCTAATAAACCGAGGAAGAAAGTATGAAACGGATTGCTATTTCGATATTGCCGCTGATCATGGTTGTTTTTCTGCGCGTATCACCGTCAATGCTGATTTCTTCGGAGTTGAGGGACATCCTGAGGCAGGGCGCTTTTTTTGCGCACCTTTTGATAGATAACTACCCGGGTATCGAAGAAAAACAACGCGAGACGATTGCGCCTGTGGGTATACCAACGGGAAGTGTAGAAACGGTTGTGATAGCAATGGCGATTCCTGAACTGGAAAACATGGATCTGGAAATGGAAACAACGTTATGTGCTGCTCGCCACCTTAAAGCGGAGAATCTCCGGAAGACCATCGAACGAGCCCACCGGGTCCTGGAAAAACAGAAACGAATCATGCGGTTACACGGCATCCATACTCCAGTTGAGTTGTAAGACACGAAACGGGACGCACACGTGTGCGTCCCGTAATCGCAAAAACGATTCAATCTTCGATTTCGATCCCTTTATCTTTACCCTGTTCCTTGAGCGTTTCGATTACTTTTTTATCGAAGCTATCCTTTGCTCCTGAACGTTTTCCTTCAGACTCAACGAAGTCATCACGCTTCTGACTCAATTCGCCGATCTGCTTCTGGATTTCATTGCGTGTCTCCAGTTGCTGTCTGACGAAGTTCTTTTGTTCTTCCGGAGTTTTGTCCCTCAAAGTTTCAGGTAAGGCTTCAGCGGGCACATCCTCCAGTTTAACTTTGCTGTTGGTGACGGCATCAACAAGATCCCAACTGTCATTGCGATATAATCCGGTTGATTTTGAAGCAGCTCTCTCTGCAGCAGCTTCGTCACTGAACGCCATTGCGGCAGAATCATTCTCTTCCTGTTCCGCCTTTTGCCCGGCTCCATCGCTCCCGTAAGGAACGTAGGTTTTGTTCAACTCACCGCTCAATCGCGCCAGTTCCCTGTCATAAGGAGACGAAACGGCGATCATGCCGCCGCTTTGTTCAAGCGCCATATACTTTCCTTCTGCAAGATGTGCGATCTCTTTCCAGACGGGTTGTGTGGCTTCCATTTGACCGCACTGGACCGTATTGATGATGATTCCGGCTGACGCCGCCTGGCGCGAGACTTTGCGATAGTCGTACTCGTCCTGATAGTCCATGTGAGGCGGTGCATCGCCTACAAGATACACGATCTTCAACGCGCCCGGCTCCTTGCTCCACTGCAATTTGTGAGTCGCTTCATGCAGCGCGAGATTCACATGTTCCGGCGTATCTCCGCCGCCATCTGCGCTCAACTGTCGCAAATGTGAATACATGACATCCAGACTTGAGGTGAATTCAAATACGCGTGTCACGTAAGCATCTCCCCGGTCGCGATACGCAACCAGACCGATTCGCAGAACAGGCTTTGGTTTTGCGGATGCCACTGTATTCACGATCGACCAGATCTTTTGTTTCGCGCCTTCAATGAGTCCTGACATACTTCCAGTCGTATCCAGACAAAATACAAGATCGATTGTTGCCGGCTTTTCCTGTGTTGACGGCTGAACATTCCCGGAAGTCTGTTGAACAGAAACCGGCGCGGGAATCTTCCGTGTCAACTGCGGACTCGAGCTGATTTCGTGACCTGCTGCCGCTTCCCTGCGTTGAAAGGCATAAAGCCCTGTTACAAGCACGAGCGCAATCCAGAACATAACTAATAATTTTCCTTTCATTGGTTACTATCTCCGTAAGGCATTTGCTATTCTTAACGCCTGATTGCTTCGAAAGATCTAAACCGGGGATACTCAAATTACGGAGCTTCAGTTTACAGAAGGGATTGTTCTAAAAGAACATTTGTTCTCCGGAAGCTACAAAATTTGTCAATACTCAAAGGCCGTCTTCTCGAGAAGTTTAATGGCACATGATTTGAGCGAGCTGTTTGGTCACGAAAAAGGGGCCTTCACCGGAGCCACTGCTGCCCTCAAGGGGGCTTTTGAGCTTGCGCACGGTGGAACGGTACTTCTGGACGAAATTGGAGAACTCGATTGGCAATTGCAGCCAAAACTGCTTCGAGTTCTTGATTGTCATGAATTCAAACCGGTGGGTTCGAGCAAAACCGTCAGTGTGGATGTGCGCGTTCTTGCTGCAACAAACCGGGACCTGAAGCAAGAGGTCAAACAGGGAAGATTCCGCGGCGATCTTTATTACAGACTTTGCGGACTGGAAATCGGTTTGCC
>Ga0247727_10011284_pt1 | contig 15630 bp, 12 predicted proteins | sample WisWelCaveWW1625_FD_202498 | JGI IMG/M metagenome (GOLD analysis project Ga0247727, IMG submission 202498) | Biofilm microbial communities from Wishing Well Cave, Virginia, United States - WW16-25 | ecosystem: Environmental > Aquatic > Deep subsurface > Groundwater > Cave microbial mat | place...
AGCTGGAAGGCGTGCGCCTGTTGAGTCGCAAATCCATCGAATTGATGACTGCGGATTTTGTCGGCGAGTTGAGTCCGACCAGCGGTTTCGGCCTGGGTTTTGGAGTCCGGCGGGCTTTGCGTGAAAGCGGCGAGCTGGGTTCCATCGGCACGTACGGTTGGAGCGGCGCTTGGAACACACGATTTTGGGTCGATCCGCGTGAGCAGATGGTGCTGATGGTCTTCACGCAATTGTATCCGTTCGGCGTCGTGGATGTAATGAGTAAATTTTCAGTGGCGGTTTATCAAGCGATCATTGATTAAAATGCAGACAATAATTATCGTCAGCGGCTTTTCTATTTTTGATTTGGAGAATTTTCGATGTATGCCCCACTCTCCTCCCGTTACGACACGATGCGCTACAATCGTTGTGGGCGCAGCGGCGTCAAATTGCCCATCATCTCGCTGGGCCTCTGGCACAACTTCGGCGGCGTCGATGTGTTTGAGAACAGCCGGGCGATGATTCATCGCGCCTTCGATCTCGGCATCACGCATTTTGATTTGGCGAATAATTACGGCCCGCCCTTCGGTTCGGCCGAGGAAAATTTTGGCCGCATTTTGCAGAACGATCTCGCGCCGTATCGCGATGAATTGATCATTTCCACCAAAGCCGGTTGGGAAATGTGGCCGGGGCCGTATGGCAATTTCGGCTCGCGCAAATATCTCATCGCCAGTTTGGACCAAAGCCTGCAGCGCATGGGCTTGGAATACGTCGATATTTTCTATCATCATCGCCCCGATCCGGAAACGCCGCTTGAAGAAACGCTGGGCGCGCTCGATCAAATCGTCCGCAGCGGCAAGGCGTTGTATGCCGGCATTTCCTCTTATGATGCGCCGCGCACCAAACAAGCCGCACAAATTCTGCGCCAGCTCGGCACGCCGTGTTTGATTCATCAACCGGTTTATCACATGTTCAATCGCTGGATCGAAGAAGCGTTGCTCGGTGTATTGGAAAACGAAGGCATCGGTTGCATCGTGTTCTCGCCGCTGGCGCAGGGGCTGCTCACCGATCGCTATTTGAGCGGGATTCCGGCGGATTCCCGCGCGGGCCGGCCTACGGGATTTCTGCGTAGCAAAGATGTGACGGAGGCGAAAGTTGTAAAAGTGCGCCAATTGCAAGCGCTGGCGCAACAACGCGGCCAATCCATCGCGCAATTGGCGGTGGCGTGGACGCTGCGCCATGCGAGCGTCACCTCGGCGTTAATCGGCGCCAGCCGCGTGAGCCAACTCGAAGAACTCGTGGCAGCGCAAAATAATCTTTCTTTTACTATCGATGAATTGAAAATGATCGACGATATTTTGGCACAATGAAATTGCGATGGTTGGAGTGACAAACTTAAGTTTGTCACTCCAGTTTTGCAACATGCTGCCGAATTTACACGCAAAGACGCAGCAGTTATGAATAATTCGAAAGTTGTTCCGCTCGCGCTCGGCTTTTTTGTGTTTTTCCTCTCTTGCACCCCGAACAAAGAGAGTCGCTGGGTCAGTCTTTTTAATGGAAAGAATCTCGAAGGCTGGAAAGTCAAAATCGCCGGGCACGAATTGAATGACAATTATAAAAACACGTTCCGCGTTGAAGCCGGGTTACTCAAAGTGTCCTACGAACAGTATGAAAATTTCAATGGCGAATTCGGCCATCTTTTTTATAAAGACAAGTTCTCGCAATATCGTTTGCGCGTCGAATATCGTTTTATTGGCGACCAAGTTCCGGGCGGCCCGGATTGGGCGTTGCGCAACAGCGGTGTGATGCTGCATAGCCAAGCGCCGGAAAGTATGACGAAAGAACAGGCGTTTCCGGTTTCCCTCGAAGCGCAATTCCTCGGCGGCAATGGCCAAGATGAACGGCCGACGGGAAATTTATGCACGCCCGGCACGCACGTGGTGATGCACGGTGAGCTGATCACGCGCCATTGCACGAACTCGAGTTCTAAAACTTTTCATGGCGATCAATGGGTGACGATGGAAGTCGAAGTTCGTGGTGATTCCACGATCAAACATTTTGTTAATGGTGAATTGGTTTTGGCGTATGAAAACCCCCAGCTTGATGACGGCGATCCCGAGGCGCAAAAACTTATTGTCAACGGTGCGAAGCTGCTCCGGGAAGGTTATATTTCGCTGCAAGCGGAGAGTCATCCGGTCGAGTTTCGGAAGGTGGAGATTTTGATTTTGCAAGAATAGTGAGTGAAATTCAATGATCGGCCAAACCATCTCCCACTACAAAATCCTCGCCAAACTCGGTGAAGGCGGCATGGGCGTCGTCTACAAAGCCGAGGATACCAAGCTCAAGCGCACAGTGGCGCTGAAGTTTCTCTCGGCCATCGCGCTCGGCGGCGAGGAGAAGAGTCGCTTTCTCCGCGAAGCCCAAGCTGCGGCGGCGCTCAATCATCCGAACATTTGCACCATCCACGCGATCGATGAAGTCGATGGTCAGATGTTCATTGCGATGGAATTCATCGAAGGCCAGAGCTTGCGGGAGAAGATCGAGGCTGGGCCGTTGAAGATCGAAGAGGCAATCAAATTTGCCACGCAGGTTGCCGATGGTCTGCAAGCCGCGCATGAGAAAGGCATCACGCACCGCGACATCAAAAGCGCCAATATCATGATCACAGAGAAAGGCCAAGCGAAGATCATGGATTTCGGCTTGGCGAAGTTGGCGCGGGGCGGAACGATGCTCACCAAAGAAGGCATGACATTGGGAACCGCTGCCTACATGTCGCCGGAACAAGCGCGCGGGGAAGTGGTGGATCATCGCACCGATATTTGGTCGCTGGGTGTGGTGATGTACGAAATGCTCACCGGCCAATTGCCTTTCAAAGGCGAGAAAGAGCCCGCGGTGGTTTATGCGATTCTCACCAAAGAACCGAAGCCGGTGAGCGAATGGCGCAAGGAAACTCCCGTTACACTGGAGCAAGTGGTCAATCGCGCCATGGGCAAAGACGCCGAGGAACGTTATCAGCGCACGGAGGAAATGCTGGATGAGCTTAAAGTTCTCAAGCAGAGCATCGATACCGGCCATGTGGAAAAACGCCGGATAATTCCGTTGCGCTTCATAAGAAAAAAACGGACCTATCTTTATGGCGGAATCGCGGGTCTGATGGTTTTGCTGTTGGCGATTGGACTCTACAACTTCATTTCGCAACGCGATGATATTGACTCCGTCGCGGTTCTGCCTTTCGTCAATGCCGGCGCCGATCCCGAAGCCGAATATCTTTCCGATGGCATCAGCGAAAGCCTCATTCGCAGCCTTTCGCAATTGCCTCGCCTTAAGGTTATGTCGTTCAGTGTGGTTTCGCGTTACAAGGGAAAAGATAAAAATGTGCAAGAGATTGGGCGAGAGCTCGAAGTGCAGGCCGTGCTCGTCGGGCGCGTCTCGCAGCGCGGCGAAACTCTATCGATCAGCGCCGAACTGGTGAATGCACGAGACAAAAGCCATATCTGGGGCGAACAATACACTCGCAAGATGGCAGAGATTCTGGCGTTGCAGGCAGAGCTTTCAGGAGAAATCTCCGAGCAACTGCGGTTGAGGTTGAGCGGCAAGGAGAAGCAGCGGCTGCGCAAACAATACACTGAAGACGCCGAAGCTTACCAGGCCTATCTCAAAGGTCGTTATTATGCCGCCAAGTCGACTGAAGAGGGATTCAGAAAAGCAGTTGAATACTTCGATCAGGCTATCGAAAAATCCCCAAACTATGCGCTGGCCTATGTCGGACTGGCTGAGGCCTACTACACGGTTTCATCGTATTATCTACCCCCCAAAGAGGCGTTGCCGCGTCTGAAGGAGGCGGCGCTGAAGGCGATAGCGATCGACAATACACTTGCTGAAGCTCATGCCTCGCTGGCGTTGGCGAAAGCATTTTACGATTGGGACTCGCCGGGCGCGGAAAGCGAGTTTAAGCAGGCCATTGCCTTGAACCCAAACTATGAGTTCACTCGCCTCTTTTATGGCGGATTCCTGGTGCAGGAAGGGCGGTTTGAAGAAGGCTTCACAGAGATGAGGCGAGCGCAGGAGATCGATCCGCTTTCACTTTTAATAACCGCCTATTCCGGAATGCAATATCTTTATGCGCGCCAATACGACCGCGCGATAGAGCAATGCCGGAGCGCACTTGAAATGGAAGCGAATTACTGGCTGGCGCATTTGTTTCTGGGAAACGCCTATCTACTCAAAGGCAACGTGCCGGAAGCCATTGCGGCCTGTCAGAAGGCGAAGCAATTGGATGATAATCCCTGGATATTGGTAAGACTCGGTTGTGCTTACGCCGCCGCGGGAATGAAAACCGAGGCGAAGAAAATGCTCGAAACGTTGCGGGAACTGGCAAAGCGCCGCTATGTCTCGGCGTATGGCATCGCCAATATCTATGCCGAGCTTGGAGAAAAAGACCAGGCTTTTGCGTGGTTGCAAAGAGCTTATGATGACCGCGATGAAAATGTGCCTTTGCTGAAAGTCGATCCTTTCTTTGATAGCTTGCGCTCAGATCCGAGGTTTGCCACGCTGTTAAGAAAAATCAGCGGAGACAAATGATCGGCCAAACCATTTCCCACATAATGGAATTTATATCATGACTGCTCCTGAAAACCAGGAACCCCAAAACCTGCGCCAGCAACTCGAGGATTATGAACGACTCCTCGGCGTGCTGCAAGGCCTCGGCTCCTCGCTCGAAGTCGAGGCCATTTTGCGGCAGATCATCGAAGCGGCGTTGAGTCTGTGCAATGCGCAGCAGGGCTCGATCATGTTATTCGATCCCGATAGTCACGCCATCGCCAAAACACTCATCCGGCAAAGTGAGCCAGATGGCCCCGCCCAAGCGGGGCTCGATCATTATCTCAACTCGCTGCTGTCGGGATGGGCGCTGGATCACAAAGCTCCGCAAATCTCCGGCGATTTGGTGGCAACGTTTGGGGCGAAGCAGATCAAAGCGAAATATCAATCCATCACTTCTGCGTTGAGTGTTCCATTGGAGTGGCGCGGTGAAATCATCGGCGTCATTAATCTGCTTGCGCTTGATACGAATCATAAATTTGGCGAGCGCGAGCTGCGGCTCATGCGCATTCTTGCCGTCCAAGCGGCACAGTTCATTGCCAATGCCAAATTGCACGAAGAAGTGTTTGCCGAGGCTGATCGCTTGCGTAAAGAGATTCAGGACAAGTATCAGTTTCATGGCATCATCGGCCACAGTCCGAAAATGCAGGCGGTGTTTAATCTGCTCGAGAGAATCATGCCGACCGACGGCCGCGTGCTGCTCGAAGGCGAAAGCGGCACCGGCAAAGAACGGATTGCGCGCGTGTTGCACTACAACGGCCCGCGTCAAAATCAACCTTTCGTCGCCGTGGATTGCGGCGCGATTCCTGCCAATCTGCTGGAGAGTGAGTTGTTTGGTTATGTAAAAGGTGCATTCACCGGCGCGACGCAGGATAAGAAAGGTTTGTTTGAAGAAGCAAATGACGGCACGCTGTTTCTCGATGAAATCGCCAACATGCCGCCAGAGGTGCAGGTTAAATTTCTCCGCGTGCTTCAGGAAGGCGAATTCCGGCCTCTTGGCGCGACGCAGGTGCGCAAGGTTGACGTGCGCATTATTTCCGCGGCCAGCGGTAATTTGCGCGCGCATGTGAGCGATGGCAAATTCCGACAGGATCTCTTTTATCGCCTAAATGTCGTGAACGTGCAACTGCCGCCGCTGCGCGAGCGCAAAGAAGATATCGTGGTGCTTACCGATCATTTTCTCGCCAAAATGATGGAACGGCATCGCAAGCCGCTCAAAGGCTTTGCGCCGGAGGTGATTGCCGATCTCGAAGATTACGCGTGGCCCGGCAACGTGCGTGAATTGGAAAACGTCGTCGAGCGCATGGTCATTCTCGCCGAACCGAATGTTGAGTATCTCACACGCGATTTGCTTCCCACCGAAATTCAACTCGCGGCTGTGCTTGATAACGAGATGAACTCGTCACCAACCGATAGCCTCAGAAACAAACGCGATGAGCAAGAGAAAAAAATGCTGTTGGAAACGCTGATCAAAAATGATTGGAACCAATCCGCTACCGCCCGAGATTTGGGGATGCATGAAAAGACTATCCGCTATCGCATGCAAAAGTTTGGGATTAAAAAATCGTGAAATGTTTTTTCTCTTGATTTCAAAAATTTAATTCGATACTTTTAGTCGTTATGATAAACAATAAAAACGGCCTTTCTAAAAAGATTAAAACCAGCGGCCCATTGGCGCCGTTTGTTTTAGATTATCCGGCGCAAAACATTGGCCGCTCTTTAATTGTTCAGGCGAATTGCTTGGAATGGCTTAAGAAAATTGATCCCACCAGTGTTCATGCCATTGTCACCGACCCGCCCTACGGCGTTAAAGAATACAATTTCGATCAATTAGAAAAACGCGCCAACGGCAATGGAGGCGTCTGGCGAATTCCGCCGTCTTTCGACGGCAACACACGTTCGCCCCTTCCTCGTTTTACCGCTCTCAATCAAAAAGAGCGGAACACACTGTATGAATTTTTTGTTGAATGGACAAAAGCCGCGCTGCCGGCATTAAGGCCAGGCGCACACGTCTTTATGGCTTCCAATTCATTTTTATCGCAATTGGTATTTTCTGCATTAGCCGAGGGTGGTTTGGAATATCGAGGAATGATCATTCGGTTAGTGCGAACATTGCGCGGTGGAGACCGCCCCAAAAATGCCGAGGAAGAATATTCCGAGGTCTGCTCACTTCCTCGCGGCTGCTATGAACCATGGGGATTATTTCGAAAATCAATTCCTCATGACATGACCGTCAGTGATTGTTTAAAATCTTATCAAACCGGCGGCCTGCGTCGAAACCCCGACGGCACTCCATTTGAAGATACTATTGAAAGCGAGCGCACGCCACAAAGGGAAAAAGAAATCGCTGATCATCCAAGCCTGAAACCACAATCTTTATTGCGGCAACTTGTCTATGCGGCGCTGCCGCTTGGTGAAGGCATTATCCTTGATCCTTTTATGGGGTCCGGATCAACCGTGGCTGCTGCCGAAGCAATTGGATATTCCTGCATCGGCGTAGAACGCTATGAAGAATACTATAAAATGGCTTTAAATGCTATCCCAAAGCTTGCCAAACTCACTATCGCCAAAGATCAAATGCAATTATTCGTGTAAATCTTCATAGACCCAATTCGTTTTCATTTTGTTCATGCCATCTCTATTGACCGCGGCAGTTATCGTCCTTCGGCTTTGCGCCGATCTGCCGGAAAATACCCAATCTTTTTTATTCAATTTGCCGGCATAAACTCCTCTGAAACGAAATGGCTTGGGAGGAATTCTTTTTCTTTCATCATTCGAGGTATTGCTGTCAAAACAAAAAACCATGAGCCATATCGCTTCCGGATTATGTCCTTGCCATCCGCTCAAATGCCTTGAACCCTTCACCTCTATTCCTTGATTTGAGTATTGCACCGCATTGTTTGGAAATCTATTTTTCGGAATCAGATCCGGATGCCCGTTATGGTATTGATTTTTCACCAAACTCACGCAAAATTTCGGAATCGTGATATTCATGAACTCGCCGACAATGCTGCTAAAGTTAGCGGGCATGATAAAACTTTCTAATCGCGGTATGTCTTTGGTGTGAAGTTGTTGATTAATGAAACCTAAAAAGGCGAGAAATTCATTCATCGCCTGATAAACATGATCAACCGACAGTTCATAAGGAAGTCGGCAGTTTGGATTCAAAAAGGATGGATTTATTGGTGTAGGCGTGCAAGCAATTTTCTCGAGCCGGTTATTCATAGAGGTTAAGAAGACTTTCGCAGTTCCTTTTTCATCAATTGATATGGTTCAATACCAAGTGCCGTCGCTATTTTCGCAATGTTCTTTACCGAAATATTGCGTTCTCCGCGTTCTACGGCTCCAACATAGGTTCGATGCAATCCCGCAAGCTCAGCCAGCTTTTCCTGGCTCAAACCAATAATGACGCGATAGTGCTTAATATTTGCTCCAATGGTCTTGAGAATATTTAACATGACTTCAATATAGCGAAATGAACTCTATGAGTCTACATTATATAAGTAGCATACAAACTTAAACAGGCTTCCAGCTTGATTCTTCATCCAATGCCTTTCGGCAAACGCTCGTCACCTTTGCCGAGCCACCTCGGCAAATTGCCGAGTTTTGCCGACTCGGGTTGACGCGAATTGCTTGGCGCGAAGACACTCGAACACGCGATAAGAATTTGAAAGCAAGCCACTTCGCTCGGATTCAAACCGAGAGCGAAGTGGCTTTATTGTTTGTGGCATGATTTTGGAGAAGAAGCGAACCGGACTTGCGTTACACATGTTCAAATCTTATAAAAATTTTTGACGCAAGCTCGACTTGACCAAACAAATTCAAAAGGAGGCGCTATGAAGTCTGTATGCTTGTTTCAAAGGTTATTGCTTTTAGCCGGTTTGCTGATTATCGCGAGCAACGGTGATTTGCGCGCGCAAACCAACGTGAGCGTTTACGCCAAGGGACTCACTTCGCCCATCGGCCTCGAGATCGATGAGCAGGGCCGGCTCTGGGTGGCCGAGGAAGGCAGTGGCAAAAACGATAGCCGCATCTCCATGGTGACGACTGATGGAAAAGTTCATCCCTTTCTCACCGGACTTCCCTCCGAGCTGGTCGAAGGCGATCCGTTGGGCGCCGAACATCTCTATCTCGATGCCAACGGTGATTTGCTGATCGTCCAGGGCGAAGGTTCCAATTTTTTGTCGGAATCAGTTTTAAAGATAAGTCCCGCCGGGTTTTCTCCTGGTGATACCTCGCGGAAGATCGATGATCTAAAAGCGATCCATAAGATTGGCCGCTTCTCTTTGCGCAACGGCGCTGCGACCACCAATCCTTATGCGATGGCGATCGGGCCGGACGATAATTTCTATATCGTTGATGCCGGACTCAATGGCATCGTGAAACTGGAACGTTGCACCGGCAATCTCAGCGTGTTTGCCACGTTCGATCCCATTCCCAATCCCACCGCCGAAGGCCCGCCGGTTATGGATGCCGTGCCGACCGGAATCGTTTTTTGCGGCAATAAATTTTATGTGGGACTTTTCGTGGGATTTCCCTTTGTGCCCGACTCGTCGCGGATCGTGCAAGTCGATCTCGACGGCCACGTTTCCACTTTCAAAAAGGGGTTGACCTCCGTGGTTGATATCGCCATCGATCCGCGCGACGAGAATTTGGTGTTTCTCCAATTTGCGCGCTGGGAATTTCCCTTTAAGCCCAACACCGGCGGCGTGTTCAAGCTGAGGAATGGCGCCATTGATACCATCGCGTTTGGGTTGAATTTTCCGACCGGATTGCGCTTTAACAACAATGGCGATCTGTTCGTTTCCAGTTTCGCCGATGGCCAAATTCTGAAAATCACTTCGTCTCTTGCTGCGGCGCAGTGGCGGCTCCAAACCACCTTGAGCGGCAATCCTGCGGTTGTCAGCCTCAAAACGGTGAGCCGAGATGTGGCTTGGATTGCCGGTTTTGACGCCACGGTTTATCGCACCACGAATGGTGGGCGAAATTGGATTCCCACCACCGCCAAGGCCTCGACTACCGAAGCCTTGGGATGCATTACGGCCCTCGATGCCAACACCGCATTTGCCGGCGGCGGCGGACCGGACTGGTCCGGCGTCGGCGCCCAGATTTATCGTACCGTGAATGGCGGGCAAAGTTGGGAAGTGGTTTATACGCCGACAACGCCCAACTCTTTTTGGAACTGGATTCACTTTTTCGACAGCCAAAATGGCATTGCGCAAAGCGATCCGCCCATTCCAGGCGGGAATTTTTTGATTGTTAAAACCAGCGACGGCGGAAAAACTTGGACGCCCATCGCCAATCCGCCCGACGCCAATGAGAACGAGTTTGGCATTTTTAACGGCTTTCATTTCTTCGATAATCTCAATGGCTGGTTTGGAACCGGCCATCCGCCGTTTATTCCAGGCGGCAATGCCGGACGCGTGTTTCGCACCACCGATGGCGGTAATACCTGGACCGCTTTTGCTTCCGGAAATGGCGAAACCGTGAATGCCGTGAGATTCGTTTCACCGACGGTCGGCATTCGCACTTCAGATTCTCCGCCATTTTTGACGCGCTCTGTGGATGGCGGACAAACCTGGACGCCGGTGAGCGGCCTTCCGGTTTCAAACATTCGACAAATGATCGCAGCAACCGGCGTCAATACGCCGAGCCTTAGTCAGCTTTGGGTTTACGGCGAAGCGGATGCGCCATTCATCTTGTCAAGCACCGACGGCGGCGCGACCTGGCAACAACAGACGATTGGGGGCAGAGTCGTGGATCCTATCTATCACCTGTCGGCGGTGAGCTTCGGAGCTTCGAGCGACAGCGTGCAAGCTTTCGGGATTACTTTTGATATCAGCACACTCGCCCGCGGCGGACAGATTTTCAATTATAGCAATCGCCTGGGTGTTTTAACCGCGGTGAAGGAGGAGCGACCAAACCTTCCCCTCGAATACACCCTCTCGCAAAACTACCCCAATCCGTTCAATCCGGAGACGAGAATCAAGTATCAACTTGCCAAGCCGGACCGAGTTGCATTGAAAATTTTCAACATGCTGGGGCAAGAAGTGCGCACGCTGATCAACGAACTCAAACCTGCCGGCGCTTTTGAAGTGTTGTGGGATGGCAAAGACAACGCCGGCCAGCGGATGCCGAGCGGCATGTATCTGTATCGCCTCGAGGCGGAAGGGTTGACACAGACCAAGAAGATGCTGTTGTTGCAATAAGCGAAGGGCGAAAGGTGATTGGTGAAAGGCGATGGGCGCGCCTTTCGCTCTTCACCTTTCGCCTTTCGCGCTCCACCTTTCGCAAGAATCCGATTTCCTGCCTGATTCGTATTATGAACAACAACCACCAGTCCTAAATTTTTTATCTTCAACAGCAAGGAGTAATCATCATGACTGCACAAGAAAACACCCAGATCATCCAAAACATCTACGCCGCTTTTGGGCAAGGCAATATTCCGGCGATTTTGAACGCGCTGGCGAGCGATGTCGAATGGATTCACACCGCGGCGCCGGCCATTCCGTTTTCCGGCACGTATCGCGGCACGCAACAGGTCGGCACGTTTTTTCAAAAACTGGTCGAGCATCAGGATACTTTAGGCTTCGAACCGCGCGAATTTGTGGCGCAGGGCGAGACGGTGGCGGTGTTTGGTTCCATCAAAGGCCGCAGCAAAGCCACCGGCAAAAGCTATGAAACCGACTGGGCGATGAAATGGCATTTGCAGAACGGCAAAGTGAAGAAGTTTCACCACTTCTTTGACTCGGCGATCGTCGAAGAAGCGTTTCGGAAAAATTAAAATTTTTGTTGATTCACGACCAATTTTAACACGGAGACACGGAGTCCACACAGAAAGCACGGAGAGCAATAAATGTTTTTAAAAATTCTCCGTGGCGCTCCCGACGGGCGTAGCCGTGAGTTCAGTTGCCCCATGTTTTAAAAAAATTGAATTTTAAGCCGCCCGAAGGGCCTCAGCACAAAATAACTTTAACTAATTTCAAGGAGAATCATCCCATGTCAACCGCAGAAATCAAGTCCATCGGCCCTCGCTTCTTTAAAGAGCAAGATCGGCTCAGAGGCGGGCCAGCAGATGAGTTGTGCGCTTCCAATTACGCAGCGCACATCGGTGGGAATCCGCCCATGAATCTCGCTGCTCATAAACAATTCGCCAGCGCATTCTACTCTGCTTTTCCCGACCTCAATCATACCATTGATGACACGATTGCCGACGGAGACAAAGTCGTCGTCCGTTTTACGTTACGCGGCACGCACACAGGAAACTTTATGGGTATCCCGGCTACGAAAAAGTCGATAACGGTTGGGGCCATTGCGATCTTTCGCATAGTGGGCGGAAAGATTGAGGAACTTCGCTGCCAATTCGATCAAATGGGCATGATGCAACAACTCGGTGTTATTCCGGCGTGACTTGCGAGCAAGCAGATGGCAGGCTCGAGCTTTTTGCCGGCACTGACGACGAGAGAACTACGGCGGCGCGCTCCGCTTGATTCCGCTTCGGCCCTGAGCCGCATAACAGATATGAAGGGTGAAAGGTGAAGGGCGCGTGCTCTTCGCCATCTAAAAGGCGTTCTCATTGAATGGGATCGCCTTTTTTGTTTTTGAATGAATGGACTTTGTTACGATCGTTCAAAATTATCCTTGCATTTTTGGCGAAAGCGATTACCCTTTAAAAATAAGTCAAAGTTTGAGTAATCCAATGATCGGCCAGACCATTCCGCACTACCAAATTTTAGAGAAGCTCGGCGCCGGCGGCATGGGCGTGGTTTACAAAGCCCAAGACCTCAAGTTCGACCGCTTCGTCGCGCTAAAATTTCTGCCGGAACATTTGACGCGCGATGCCGAGGCCAAAGCGCGGCGCGTTCAGGAAGCGCGCGCGGCGGCGGCGCTCAATCATCCCAATATCTGCACCATCGATGAAATCGATGAAAGCGATGGACAGTTGTTTCTGGCGTTGGAGTATGTCGAAGGAGAAACGCTGCGCAAGAAAATTGGAGGGGCGGACAGCCGTCCGCCCGTACTTGCACAGTTATCAGTAACCAGTGTTATTGATTACGCGCAGCAAATCGCCTCAGGCTTGCAGGAGGCGCACGAGAAGGGTGTCATTCATCGTGACATTAAAAGCTCCAATATCATGGTCACGCCCAAAAGCCAAATCAAGATCATGGACTTTGGGCTGGCGAAACTTGCAGGCAGCTCGTTTCTAACCAAAGATAAATCGACGATGGGCACGGTGGCGTATATGTCGCCCGAACAAGCGCGCGGCAGAAAAGTCGATCAGCGCACCGATCTTTGGTCATTTGGCATCGTGCTGTATGAAATGCTCACCGGCCAATTGCCGTTTCAGAGCGATCATGAGCAAATATTGATTTACGCGATCATCAACGAAACGCCGGAGTCGATCGGTGATTTACGGCCGGATACACCGCAAGTATTGGAAGATATCGTCAATAAGGCTTTGACTAAAAATCTTGATAAGCGCTATCAACATGTCGAAGAGATGCTGGCGGATTTGCAAGTTTTGCAAAAAACTGGAATCCTCATGGCACCGGCCGCGAAAACGCCAAATGTGCGCCCCGGCAATTTGCCTGTGCCGTCGACGCCTCTCCTCGGGCGCGAGCAAGATCTTGATACCCTCACGCAACTTCTGCTTCGCGAGGAAGTGCGGTTGGTTATGCTAACCGGGCCTGGCGGCACTGGCAAAACCAGACTTGGCCTGCAAGCGGCGGCCAACCTCAACGAAACATTTACGGATGGAATATTTTTTGTTTCTCTCGCGGCCAACCCAGATGCCAAACTGGTGTTGTCCAACATAGCCCAGACTTTCGGAATATTTGAAAATCCCATGCGTTCAGTTGCCGAGGGAGTCATCGCTTATTTGCGCGAAAAGAATTTGCTCTTGTTGCTCGATAATTTTGAGCATCTGGTTGTCGCGGCGCCGGTCGTTGCCGAATTATTGATCGCTTGCCCTAAGCTGAAAATTCTCATCACCAGCCGCACGGTCTTGCATCTCATGGGCGAGCATGAGTTTTCTGTGCCGCCGCTGGCAACGCCCAATCCCAAGCATGATTTTACGCTCGCCGCGCTGACGCAATACGCCGCCATCAAATTATTCGTTCAACGCGCTGCCGCGGTCAAACCGGATTTTATTTTGACGCATGAGAATGCGCCTGCCGTCGCCGAGATTCGTCATGCTCGAAACGATACGTGAATACGCACTGGAATGCTTGCGCGCGAGTGAAGACTGGAACGCAACGCCACATGCTCATGCAGATTTCTTTTTGACCCTGGCACTGCAGGCTGAACCTGAGCTGACCGGGCCCAAGCAAAAAGTTTGGTTGAAGAAATTGGAACGAGAGCACGACAACTTTCGAGCGGTGTTCAAGTGGGTCGAAGAGACTGGCGAGGCGGATCATGGACTCCGCTTGGGTGGCGCGCTGTGGCGATTATGGCTGGTGCGTGGGCACATGATCGAAGGCCGTGAACGGCTGACGGCGCTGCTGGCGCTTCCAGGTTCCGCTCAACGCACGCGGGAACGCGCCAAAGTATTGAATGGTGCTGCCACTATCATACACGAAATGGGAGATTATTCTACCGCCCACTCGCTGCTCCAAGAAAGTTTAGAGATTTGGCAGGAGTTGGGCGACAAGAAAGCGGCGGCCGCAGCCATTAACAACCTGAGCTGGTTGGCAGTGATGTGTTGCGAGTTTGAAACGGCGCGCACACTTGCATCGGAAAGCCTGATCTTGTATCATGAATTGGGCGATAAACGCGGAATTGCAGTTGGGCTAAACAACCTGGGTTGGGCGGCATGCTTGCAAGGCGATTTCATAACCGGACGGTCACTGCATGAAAACGCCTTAAGTCTCCGCCGCGAAATCGGCGATGAACGCGGCATTGCTTTCGTCCTGATTGCCCTCGGATGGATCGAGGGTATGCAAGGCCATTATGAAAAGGCGACCGCTTTGCAGGAAGAGGCGTATGGCCGTTTGCAGGCTTTAGATGACAAACAGCTCATGGCAATCGCCTTGAGTTATCGCAGCAACGCCGCAATTGTTCATGGTGATTTCGACCAAGCGCAAGTGTTTCTCGAAAAGAGCGCGCCGTTCATCAAGGAGGTGGGCAGCAAATGGGGCTTGGCAATTTATTGTTACACCTCCGGAATTGTGGCGCATGAACAGGGAAACAACGCGCTGGCGGAAGCGCTTCTGGAAGAAAGCCTGTCGCTGTTTCAGTCATTGGAGAATAAATGGGGAATGGCTTATGTTCTCAACTTTCGCGGCCACGTCAAGCTGGAGAAAAATGACCTGGACTGCGCGCTGGCCTGCGACAAGGAAAGTTTGCATCTATCCAAGGAAACGGGCAATAAGCTTGGCGTGGCCAATGCGTTGTTCGGCTTCGGTCGATTGTCGCACGCGGCTGGAAATCAGCATCGCACCGCCCGCCTTTTTGCCGCGGCGGAGACTTTGCACCTCGCTACCGGCGCTCCCATGCCGGTCTTCGTGCGTGCGCGCTTCGATCGTGAAGTCTCTGTGGTGCGCACCGCGCTGGAGGAAGAAGTCTTCACTGCTGAATATGAAGCGGGGAAAAAGATGGCGGTGGAGCAGGCTGTTACGTATGCATTGGAAGGCGCTGAGAAGGTATCGCGATAGGCGATGCCTAGAAAAATGCTCAATCTTGCTTTTTGCAAAAATTGCTTATCCTTGTCTACAAAGAATTGCCGGAAATAGAAGTGAGAGGATTGAGTGCAGGCAAAGATGAATCGTGAACATGATCGGCCACACCATTCACGAGCAGCAAATCAAAAAATATGACGCGACTCGAATTTTTCAATCGAATTACACTGCTTATTTGTATTCTTCTATTTTTTGCACGTTTCTCCGCCGCCGTTTTCGCTCAGCCCGACGGGGAAAATCGCATGACGTTTGAGCATGTCTCCGTCGATGACGGGCTTTCAAATGCCTTTATTTGGACCATGCTGCAGGATAGCAAGGGATTCCTCTGGTTTGGCACGGCTCACGGCCTGAACAGATTTGACGGCTACCGGTTCAC
>Ga0247727_10011285_pt1 | contig 15628 bp, 15 predicted proteins | sample WisWelCaveWW1625_FD_202498 | JGI IMG/M metagenome (GOLD analysis project Ga0247727, IMG submission 202498) | Biofilm microbial communities from Wishing Well Cave, Virginia, United States - WW16-25 | ecosystem: Environmental > Aquatic > Deep subsurface > Groundwater > Cave microbial mat | place...
CTGGCGGCAGCGCCCGAAGCGGGTGCGGTTGCGCGTCTCGTGCTGATAGCGGTCGATCATGATCAGCTCGGCCGATTGCGGGAGGATGAATTCGGCGTCGCCGAGGGCCGTGCGCGCGTAGTCGACCTTGTCGCTCGAGTTCATCAGGCCAAGTTCGGATGGGATCTCGTCGACCTGGACTTCGAGACGAACCAGGTCGAGTGTTTCGCGGTCGACCCAAAAGGAGCCGTGGAATCCGACCACGGCTTCCCGGCCGCCGACTCGCAACCGGTACCGGCTGCGTTCCACGGGAACTTCGTAGTCCCAGCGGTAGGCCGGCCGGCCGGCGTGTGTCACCTCGCCCTGGTAGGTGAAGTCGGCCACCCGGGGCCGGAACACGCTGCCGGCATGCAGGGCGAAGCTGCCGGTCCCGGTGGCTCCGAAGCCGACCATGTCCGCCAGCGGTTTGTCTTCGAACTGGCTGGCGTCAAGCCAGCCGAAGCGCTCCTTTTGTCCGACCAGACCGACCTCGAGCCGCAGTGTGTCCACGGCCTTGTAGTCGGCGCCCGGCCGGTCACGCGAAGCGCGCTCGATGGTCTGCACGCAGGTGTAGTCGGGTAATCGTTGGAGGTTCTCGTCCACCCGGCCCTTGATGCGCGCCAGCAGCCCCGGCGGAGGCTCCTGCGCCAGCAAGCCGGCCATCCCCACGATCCCAACCGCCAGCCGGGAGGTCATGTGCGGACTATTATAGTGAACCCGGCGGCTCTCAGGAGCCGGTCGAGGAGTAGTTCCGCACACCGCGGCTCCAGACCCAGATCGCCACCGCCAGCGCGGCCGCGGTCACCAGCGGCAGCAGGGCGGCATGCACGCGAAACGAACCTCCCTTCAGCGCGCCGGCGACCGGGTAGTAACTGGCGAACGCAAAGGGCACGATCCAGCTCAACAGGAATTTCAGGAACCCATGGTAGATATCCATCGGATAACGGCTGAAGGCCAGCAGGTTGTATATGGGCGGCCCAATGCCCACGCGGTCTTCCATCCAGAACGACATCGAAATCAGCGTCAGAAAAACAGCGACGTAGATGATGGCGCCGCAGATAGCGGCGAACGCCAGGAAGATCCAGCCGGCCCATCCGACGGCTGGTTCGATGTGCCGGGAGGCGGTCCACATAATGAACAAGCCGAGCGCCAGATCGCCGAGCGATTCCAGTCGCAACTGCTCGAACAGGATCTGAAACAGCGGGGACAACGGGCGCAGCAGCACACGGTCGAAATTGCCTTCGATGATGTAGCGGCCGCTGAAGTACCAAAGGTTGATGCTGATGAGGTTGAACAAAGCCATCGGAGCGAGCGAAAAGCCATAGAGAAACAGAATTTCGTGAAAGCTCCAGCCGGCCAGTCGGGGAATGTTGCGGAAGATGAGGTACACGGCGAGCATCCCGAAGGCGGAGGCGGCCGTGGTGGTGGCCAGGGAAATCAGGAAGTCGCCGCGAAAAGCCAGCCGGACCTTCGAGTACTGAATGAAGTAATGGCCGAGCAAGGAGAGATATCGCATTCCCTCACCCGCCGTGGATGGTGATGCGCCGGCTCATCCGCCCCCAGAACCAGGCGCCGAAGCCGAGAAGAAAGGCCGCCCAGAACAGCTCGAGCGCCAGAGCGCGGCCGATCTCCGGCCAGCTCCACTTGCCCAGGTAAATCATCAGCGGAGTAAAGCCGATGTGCTGAAAAGGCAGCAGCGCGGAGACCTCGCGGAGCGGCGACGGAAACAGGGTTACCGGCACCAGCAGGCCGCTGAGCAGGTCCTGCATCCAGAACTTGGCGCGCAGCAGGCCGAGGATCGACTGGAGCGAGATGGCGCAGGCGCCGACGATGAAGTTCATCCCGGCGACCAGCAGAATGCTTCCCGCCAGCGAAATGGCGAAAGCGCCGAAGTGCGCCGCTGTTTGCGGCCAACGAACGGGAAATACCCACCCGATGACCGCGGCCGCCGGCAGCGTGAGCATCACAAGGCGGAAGGCCGACTCGCCCATGGCGCGGGCCAGGTACGTCCCCTGAACGCTGGCGGGCTTGAGCATCGTCATGGTGATCTTGCCTTCCAGGATATCCTCGGCCATCTCGACGTCGATGTTGTTGAAGTACATCGAGCGGATGATCCAGCCGATGGCGACGTAGGTGACCATTTGCGGGAAATCGAAGCCGGCGTAGCCGGGATCAGCCCGGAAAATGGCGCCCCAGATGAAGTAATAGACGGTGACGTTGATGAGGTAGGTGAGCACGCCGGTGTAATAGCGTAGGCGAAAGGCGAGCATGTTGAGGAAGCCGATGCGGGAGAACTCCAGCAGGACGGCGGCTCTCATGCGCGTGGTTCCGCCAGGATTTCTCCGGTGTAGATGCGTTTCACGACCTCCTCGATCGACTGCTCCTCGATGACGATGTCGAGCACCTCGACGGCGTTGACAACCTGCCGGATCACCTCGGCGGTGGTGCGCTCCTCGCGGGCGAAAACCAGGCGCCGCGACAGCTCGCCGGCGTTTTCGCAACGAACGCCGGGGATTTCCATCCGGTCGAGCCGGCCGGCGTGCTCGCGGTCGCGCAGATCGACCAGCACGGCGCTCTCGCGCCACAGCATGCGCTTGAGGTCGCTGAGCGGCCCGTCAAACAACAGCCGTCCATGATCGATGATGATCAGCCGCGAGCACAGTTGCTCGATGTCGGCCAGATCGTGGGTGGTCAACAGGACGGTGGTGCCGAACTCCCGGTTCACGTGGCGCAGGAAGGAGCGGATACTATCCTTGGCGACGATATCGAGCCCGATGGTCGGCTCGTCCAGAAACAGCAGCGGCGGATTGTGGAGCAGCGACGCGGCCAGGTCGCAGCGCATGCGCTCGCCGAGGCTGAGCTTGCGGGCCGGGGTACGGAGATAGCGGCCCAGCTCGAGGACCTCGTCGAACTGCTTCATGCGCGCCTGGTAATCCTCCTCGCTCACCGCGTAGATCTTCCGCAACAGCCGGAAAGATTCAACGACGGCGATGTCCCACCAAAGCTGGGTTCGCTGGCCGAACACGACGCCGATGGTGGCCGCGTATCGCGAACGATCCCGCCACGGCACGAAGCCGTTTCCGAGAACTTCCCCGGAACTGGGAACCAGAATCCCGGTCATCATCTTGATGGAAGTCGATTTCCCGGCGCCGTTCGGGCCGATGTAACCCACCATTTCGCCGACCGAGATCGACAACGAGACGCAGTCGACGGCGCGAATCGTCCGGTGTCGGCGGGCGAACAGATCCTTCATCGCGCCGGCCAGTCCGGGACGACGATCGAAGGTGCGGAAGTCCTTGGTCAGATCCCGAACCTCGACACGGCCTCGCATATGTCCTCATTCTGGCATGGACACGCCGCGGGCCAGTTTTCCTAAGTAATCGCAAGTACCGTTACCGCTCCCGGGCCAAGAATTCAGGGTTTCTATTGACACGCGTCACAGGTTACTTTACCCTGAATGAAGCCGGTGGAATTGGCGAAACAGGCACCGGCGAATGCACTTCTTGTTCGGAGGAACCTAATCAATGAGAAAGCGGCTTGCTTTGCCGATTGCGGCATTGGCGCTGCTCGGAGGCTACGGCAGTGGACAGCTCCAGGCGGCATCAATCACTTTTAACCTTGTCTGTGTTTTGAACGCACTCAACACGATCCCTTGCAACACTTCGGGTCCGATATTCGGCACCGTGACGCTCACCGACAACCTCAGCGGCGGCGTAGTCGTTGACGTTGACCTGGCGGGCACGACGCAGAAATTCCGGGACCTGATGCTGAACTTCAGCGGCGCGGCCACGTCGCTGTCCTCGAGCGATGGCCTGGCGTCGCTGTCTGCGAATGGTTTCTCGATCAGCCCTTACAGCGGGTTGTTCGATGTCGGCAAGTCGTCGGGGCAAGGCTGGAACGGCGACGACCTGTATTCGACGACGCTGACGGGCAACGTTGCGATCAGCGTGGCCGATTTCCTGACCACCGACTCGCTGGGTAATGTCTACGTCGCTATGCACATCCAGGGCATCGGGGACGCCAACGGAGGCGACTGCACGGGTGACGGTATGGGCGGGACCAACTGCGTTCCCGGCATGCCGGGCCCCGGTTCCCTCAAGATCGGCGGCATCCTCCAGCCTAACCCACCGGAAGACCCGATTCCGGAGCCTACCACCTGGCTTCTGGTTGGTGGTGGCCTGGCCTTGTTGGGCGCGCGGCGCTTTGCTCGCAAGTAGTTTAACAACCAGGCGGATTCTGTTTCGTGGCTCGGTCGCCGACTGGCGTGACCGAGCCACAGCTATTTATGGCCTTAGTACCGGTACTGAACCCAGGCCCAAGGACTAAGGTTTATGGTTGACACGCATGTCCGGTGGCTCTACCCTGGGTAACGAAGTCGAAGAAGTTCCACCGAGGGTGTAGTACCTTGGCTTCCCAGCATCCTTCTTCGTACCGTCGGAGGATCCAATGAAGCGTGTGGCATTTGCGTTCATGGCACTGGCCATGCTCGCCGGTTTCGGGAGCGGACAACTGCGGGCCGCAACCATCACTTTTAACCTTGTCTGCGTTTTGAACGCACTCAACACGATCCCTTGCAACACGTCCGGGCCGGTCTTCGGCACCGTGACGCTCAGCGACAACGGCAGTGGCGGCGTAGTCGTCAGCGTTGACCTTGTGGGCACGACGCAGAAATTCCGGGACATGATGCTGAACTTCAGCGGCGCGGCCACGTCGCTGTCTTCGAGCGATGGTCTTGCCTCGCTGAATCCGAATGGTCTCTCGATCAACCCGTACAACGGGTTGTTCGACGTCGGGAAGACCACCGGGCAAGGCTGGAACGGCGACGACTTGTATTCGACGACGCTGACGGGCAACGTTGCGATCAGCGTGGCCGATTTCCTCACCACCGACTCGCTGGGTAATGTCTACGTCGCCATGCATATTCAGAACATCGGCGACGCCAACGGAGGCGACTGCACGGGTGACAACATGGGCGGGACCAACTGCGTTCCCGGCATGCCGGGACCCGGCTCGCTCAAGATCGGCGGAATCCTCATTCCGGAGCCTGCCACCTGGCTTCTGGTGGGCGCCGGCCTGGCGTTGCTGGGCGTACGCCGATTCGCGCGCAAGTAGTGTGACCGCAAGGAGGCTTGGCGCCGGATTGCACTGACCTAACATGGGCAGGTGGAGCTGTTTCGCAAAGCGGCTGGCGAGCCGCGGGTCCTCGGTGTCTTTCCCGGCGCTTTTCACCCGCCGACCACTGCTCACCTGGCGCTGGCCCGCGCCGCGCTCGCCCGCGTCGACGAAGTTCTGTTCGTGCTTCCGCGCCTCTTTCCCCACAAGGTGTACGAGACGGTGGGCTTTGACGCCCGCCGGCGCCTGATGCTGGCGGCGGCCGTCGGACCGCGCTTCTCGGCTGGATCGAGCGATCACGGCTTATTCATCGAGATCGCACGCGAGTGTCGGGGCCTCTACGGCCCGCGTCCCGAGATGTGGTTCCTGTGCGGCCGCGACGCCGCCGAGCGCATCGTGAACTGGGATTACGGGGATCCGACCGCGTTCGCTGCCATGCTCGACGAGTTCGGTCTGCTGGTGGCCGACCGCAACGGCCCCTACGAGCCGCCACCGGCGTTCGCCCACCGGATGGAAAGACTCGCCACCACGGCCGACCTGACCGGAGTCTCATCGGCGGTGGTGCGCGATCGCATCCGCGCCGGCGAGGCCTGGGAACACCTGGTGCCGGAGGAGATCCGGGAGGATGTGATGCGGCTGTACGGGTTCCGCCCGGCGACACCCTCCGGCAACGCAAGCTGAAGCTCTATCGCCCGAGCAAAGCGCCGAGCTCGAACTCGAGTCTTTCCAGGTCCTGGCGGTTATTGTAGAAGTGCACCGAGACGCGAAGGTTTCCATGGCGCGCCGAAACGAGCACATGGCGCTGCTCGAGAGCGCGCGCGAGCGCCGAGGCGTCGACGCCGTCGAAGCGCGCGGCGATGATCGGCGTCCCATAGTGGGGTGAATCGCCGGCAATCAGCGTCCCGCCGAGGCGGCATAGCACGTCGCGGGTCTGAGCGGCCAACTCGAGCACGCGCAACTCGATGGCCTCGGGTCCAATCTCGAGCAGCATCTCCAGCGAGGCTCCCATGCCGTAGAGCGAGGGGAACACCAGCATTCCCCCCTCATACTTCTCGGCCGCTTCGACGAACTCGGGCGCGCCGTGGTGCAGGTTGTCGACCCGCCGCCAGTCGCGATGGCTGCGCCAGCCGACGATGTTCGGCGCCAGCCGCCGGCGAAGCGAAGGATCGACGTAGACAAACCCGGCGCCGGTCGGCGCCAGCATCCACTTGTAGCCGTGCACGGCGAGCATGGCCGGCTGAATCGAGGCGGCATCGAATTCGAGCGCGCCGACGCTCTGCGTCCCGTCCAGGTAGAGGAGCACGCCGCGCGCGATGCATATCCGCGCGATCTCCTCGATCGGCGGCCGGAAGCCATCGGTATAGTTGGCCGTGCTCAGCACCACCAGCCGGGTACGGTCCGTGATGGCCTCATAGAATCGTTCCCAGGCGACCTCGACCAGCTCGGCCCCGCGGCTCGCCAGCAGAGACGGATAGTACAGGTTGTTCGGGAACTCGCCCTCGAGCGTGACCAGCCGGTCTCCCGGGCCCCACTCGATCCCATTGAGCAGCAACGACAGCGCGGCGGCCGCCGAAGGGAGAAACGCGATGTCCTCCGGGCCGCAGTGGATGAGCCGGGCGACCTGAGCGCGGATGCGGTCGGCGTCGTCGAACCACTCGAGGAAGTTGTGGCAGGCGCGCTCATCGCGCTCGGCGAAGTGCCGGGCGACCGCTTCGGTGGTGCGCCGCGGAAGCTGGCCGAAAGTCGCCGTATTGAGGAAAGTCCAGCGCTGCAGCGCCGGGAACTCCCCGCGGATGGAATCCCAATCAGTGGACATCGAGGGCGTCCCGGACGCGGCCGGCCAGCTCGGCGATCACCTCGCCCCGGGCCACGTCGTTCGAGGCGCGCGTGCGCCGGTCGACCAGCTCGACCATCCCCTGGGCGAGTTTCTTGCCGATCGTGACGCGATACGGCACGCCGATCATGTCGGCATCCTTGAACTTGACGCCCGGGCGATCGTCGCGATCGTCGAGCAGGGCGTCGAGGCCGCGCTCGCGGCATTCCTGGTACAGGCCCTCGGCCGCGCCGCGCTGCGCCATGTCGGAGTTGTTGACCGGCGTGATGACGACCGTGAATGGGGCGATGCTGACCGGCAGCGCCATCCCGTCGGCGTCGTGGTAGAGCTCGATGGCGGCGCACAGGATGCGCTCGATGCCGATCCCGTAGGAGCCCATGATCACGGTGACTTCCCTGCCCTCCAGGTTCAGCACCCGCAGTCCCATCGAATCGGCGTACTTGTAGCCGAGCTTGAAAATGTGGCCGACTTCGACCGCTTTCCCAATCTCGAGCGCGCCGCCGCACCCGCGGCAGCGGTCGCCGGCCGTCACTTGGCGCAGGTCGCCAAGCTCGGCCTCGAAGTCCTCGCCTCGAGTGACATTCCGCAGGTGATAGTCGTCCTTGTTGGCGCCGGCGATCATGTTGCGGCGGCCCTCGAGCGCGGAGTCGGCCAGGATCCGGATCGATCGCACGCCGACGGGGCCGAGCGAGCCGGCATCGGCGCCGAACCACTCGACAATCTCGGCCGGATTGGCGGGCCGGATCCCGGAAGCGCCGGCCGCTTCGGCGAGCTTCGTCTCGCTCAGGGAATGATCCCCGCGGAGCAGCGCCAGAACCGGCGATTCGCCGGCGACCATGACCAGGCTCTTGATCTGTGAAGTCTCGGGCAGACCGGTGAACCCGGCCACCTCGGCGATCGTCTTGCGGCCGGGTGTATGGAACTCTTCCGGGGTGAAGTCGCCTTCCGGATCCGCAACAGCCGGCGCCGCGGGCGTGGAAACGGCTTTCTCGAGGTTGGCGGCGTAGCCGCAGCCGGGGCAGCTCACGACCCAGTCCTCGCCGGCTTCCGAGCGGACCATGAATTCATGCGACTGGCTGCCGCCCATCGCTCCCGAATGCGCTTCGACAACCGTGTACTTCAGCCCGCAACGGTCCAGAATTCGGCAGTAGGCGCCAAAGTGCTTCTCGTAAGAGACGTCCAGGCCGGCCGGATCGACGTCGAAGCTGTAGCTGTCCTTCATGATGAACTGACGCACCCGCAGCAGGCCGGACTTGGGGCGGGGCTCATCGCGGAACTTGGTTTGGATCTGGTACCAGATCTGCGGCAGGTGCTTGTAGCTGCGGAGCTCGCCCCGCGCGATCGAGGTCATCACTTCCTCGTGCGTCATGCCGAGGCAGAAGTCGCGGTTCGAGCGGTCCTTGAGCCGGAACATGTTGTCGCCCATGAGATCCCAGCGGCCCGACTCGCGCCAGATCTCAGCCGGATGCAGCGCCGGCAGGAACATCTCCTGCGCGCCGATGGCATCCATTTCCTGGCGCACGATGGCGGTGATCTTCAGCAGCGAGCGCTGGGCCGGCAGAAGGTAGCTGTACAGACCCGCCGACAACTGGCGAATGTAGCCGGCGCGCACCATCCACCGATGGCTGGCGACGTCGGCGTCGGCGGGATTCTCCCGCAGCGTGGGAATGAATAGAGTGCTCCACCTCATCGAGATTTCCAGTGAGATACGGTTGGAAAGACGGCCGAAACGGCGTCGCTAGCATCTCATTGTAGCATGCTAGAATGAGGGTGTTTCCCGAATGAAGATCGCCATCGGTGCCGACCACGCCGGTCTCGAACTGAAGCAGCGCCTCGGCGAGACGTTGCGCGGCCAGGGACACGAGGTGGTCGACCACGGCACCCACACCACCGACTCGACCGACTATCCCGACTATGCGGCCGCGGTGGCGCGCGACGTGGCTGGCGGGCGCGCTGAGCGCGGACTGCTGGTCTGCTCGACAGGCGTCGGCATGTCGATCGCCGCCAACAAGGTGGAAGGCGTTCGGGCCGCGCTGGCGGTCGATCCGGACCAGGTCCGGCTGACGCGCGCGCACAACAACGCCAACGTGCTTGCCATCGGCGCCATGTCGACCGGCGCGCCGGCGGCCGAGGAAATGGTGAAGGTTTTCCTCGAGACCGCCTTCGAGGGAGGACGGCACGCGCGGCGCGTCGAGAAGATCTCGGAACTGGAACGGAGCTGACGGCCGAATGTCCTCCCACGACATGTCGCGGCCGCTGGCCGAAGTCGATCCCGAGATTTGTGATGCGATTCGATCGGAGCTCGACCGCCAGCACTCGGGCCTCGAGCTGATCGCCAGCGAGAATTTCACTTCCGAAGCGGTACTCGAGGCCACCGCCAGCGTCTTCACCAACAAGTACGCGGAAGGCTACCCGGGCAAGCGCTACTACGGCGGCTGCGAGTTCGTCGACGTGGTCGAGAACCTGGCGCGGGACCGGGCCAGAAAGCTTTTCGACGCCGAGTACGTCAACGTGCAGCCCCATTCGGGCTCGCAGGCCAACCAGGCCGCCTACGCGTCGGTGCTCCAGCCCGGAGACACGATCCTCGGGATGAACCTCGCCCACGGCGGTCACCTCACGCACGGCCATCCATTGAATTTTTCGGGCAAGAATTACAAGGTGGTTCCCTATGGCGTGCGGCGGGACGACGAACGGATCGACTACGGCGAGGTAGCGCGGCTGGCCGCCGAGCACCGGCCGAAGATGATCATCGCCGGCGGCAGCGCCTACCCCCGGATCATCGATTTCCCGCGGTTTCGCGAGATCGCCGACGCAGCCGGCGCGCTGCTTCTCGTCGACATGGCGCATTTCTCCGGTCTGGTGGCGGCCGGGCTTCATCCGAACCCATGCGAATACGCCGACATCGTCACCTCGACAACCCACAAGACCCTGCGCGGCCCCCGCAGCGGGATCATCCTCGCCCGGGCGCAATACGGCGCGGCGATCGATAAGACGGTCTTTCCCGGCACCCAGGGCGGGCCGCTGGTGCACGTGTTGGCGGCCAAGGCGGTCTGTTTCCACGAGGCCATGACCCAGGAGTTCCGCGACTATCAGAAGCGGGTGGCGGCGAATGCGGCCGCGCTCGCCGGTGGGATGATCGAGGCGGGCTACCGCGTGGTCAGCGGCGGCACGGACACGCACCTGTTGCTGGTCGATGTGTTCTCGAAAGGGATCCGCGGCCGGGAGGCGGAGTCCGCGCTCGACCGCGCCGCCATCACCGTGAACAAGAATGCGATCCCGTTCGACACCCATCCGCCGCTCAACCCGAGCGGGATCCGCCTCGGCAGTCCGGCCGTCACCACCCGCGGATTCGGCGTGACGGAAATGCGCCAGGTCGCCGCTCTGATCGCCGAAGTGCTGGACCGGCTCGCGGCCGGCGGAGCCGGGATCGACGAAACCGTTGTCGCGGTGCGCCGGCGGGTTCTCGCGCTGGCCGAGCGGTTCCCGTTGTATCAATGGAAGCTCGCGCCGGCCGGCGCGCGATGAGCCGCGCGGGCGGGCCGCTGTCGATCGTCATCGACGTTCGGCGGCTGAAGGATTTCGGGATCGGCACCCACATCCGCAACCTGGTCAACGCCCTGGCACGGCTGGATTCAGAGAACCGCTATCACCTCGTCTGCCGGCCCGAGGATCACCACGAGTTCTCCCATCTGCCCGAGAATTTCCGGCCGGCCGCCTACCGCCGCCCGGAGACAGACCCCCTCGAGCACATCGCCTTCTCGCTGTTTGTCGGCCGCTTCGCCGCCGACCTGTATCACATTCCACTGAATCGCGTCCCGCTGTGGATGCGCAAACCATACGTCGTCACTGTTCATGACCTGAGCCGCCTTCTGTTCGGCGGCCTGACCGGGGCGCGGCGCCAGCCCGCCATCTATCGCGCCCGCCGCGGTCTGGTGAACGCGACCAAAGTAATCGCCGTTTCGTCCGCGACCCGCCGCGATGTCGAGATGCTTTTCGGGATACCGACTGAGAAAATCCGGGTGATTTTCGATGCCCCGGACCCGAAATTCCTCGCCCCGTCGCATCCGGCGGATGCACGGGCAGCCGGCCCCGGGGCCGTCCTGCACGAGCGTCACCGCATCCTCGAACGCTACCAGATTGACCACCCTTTCGTTCTTTATGCCGGCAGCATTCGCCGCCACAAAAACATCCCGCGGCTGATCGAGGCGTTCTCGGTGGTGCGCGGCGAACTCACCAACGATCCTCTCTATAGCGAGCTCCGGCTGATCCTGATCGGCGACGAGATCTCCAAGTTGCCGGAGGTTCGCCGCACCGTGATCCAGTCGCGCGTCGAGCCGTTCGTGCGTTTTTTCGGTTTCGTGCCCCTGGACACCCTGCGCGTTTTTTATGAATCCGCCGTGGTGTTCGCATTCCCGTCCCTCTATGAGGGGTTCGGCTTGCCTCCGCTGGAGGCGATGGCCTGCGGAACGCCGGTAGTGACTTCGAACACGAGTTCGCTGGTCGAGGCCGTCGGCGACGCCGCCATCCTCGTCAATCCGGAGAACGTTTTCGACATCGCCCGCGGCATTCGCGACCTCCTGCGCGACGACGCCCTTCGCGTCCGCCTGGTGGAAAAAGGGCGGCGGCAGGCGCAGCGATTCAGTTGGGAGCGGACGGCTCATGAGGTGCTCGCGACCTACCTCGAAGTCGCCGGCCGCTAGAGGCCGCCGGGGTCGCCTCTTCCATCCGCGCCGCCAGCGCCGCACGCAGTTCCCCGGGAGCCAGCAGGTCGAGCGCCGACAACCGCAGCTTCCGCAGCACCCGGTCCGCTGTCCGCGGCCGCAATTGCCTGGCGCCTTTCAGCAGATGGTGAAGATAAGGCTGGGACAGGCCGATCTGGCGCGCCATCCCTCGTTCGGTGACCTCGCCGTTGCGGATGCGCGCCGACAGCAGGCCGCCGAGCCGCTCGAGCAAGGCGGCGAACCCCGGCGGCGGCGTCGTGGAGGCTGATTCCTTGAAGAAATAGGGGAGCATATGTTTCAGTATATCAAATGTGTTTTCACATTTATCCGCATTTATTATAAGCTCCGCACATCTCCTCTAGGCAGCCGTGTGTCAATGTGTTAGGGAGTATTTCGTCAATGCTGCCCTTGCCTGCGCCTGAAAATGCCGCGAGAATTGATTGACCTGATTCTTCCGGCAATTACTATGATTGAAGTCACCGGGGGCCACCCCGGGACAGACCTCGGCGCCGGCCTCGACCGGGACGGGTGGGCCGGCGGCGGCCTGGCGCCACGGGGAAACGGGAATCGTTGCCAACGGTTCCCGAAAAGCAAACAAGGACACTGCCGATGATGGAATGGAATCAATCCGACACGCTGGCCCTGGCTCTGCACTCGTGTTCGCGATGCCATGGCCTCGGCCAGACGTGCGGCAAACGGGGTCGGTCGATCCCCTGCCACTGCGCCCTCCGCTCTATTTTCCGGGCCTGCTACGCCCGGTTCCGTCACTGCGTCGCAAAAGAGAAATACATGAGCCGGGCGAGCCTGCAATTGATCAGCGGCCCGGAGCGCCGGCTTACCTGGGGACGGAAAGACGAGGAATACATCGCCGACTTCTACCTGGTGAGCAAGCGCTATCTCACCGTAACGGAGTTCTATCTTTTCAAGTATCACTTTCTGTATGGCGCCGACTGGAAACTGTGCTGCCGGCGGATGAAAATGGACCGCGGCAGTTTTTTCCACTCGGTGTACCGGATTCAACAGAACCTGGGGCGGGTCTTTCGCGAACTCCAGCCCTACGGCCTCTATCCGTTGGAGGAGTATTTCCACTCTTCCACACGCAAAATGGGAACGGAGGCCAGGGCCGCCAAAGTCGTCCCGATCCGTTCCGTCAACGGTCCCTCCGCACTACGTCCTCCCCTGAGAAAAACCGCCTGAATCCTCGCCTTTCGCGGCTGGCCGCGATACGGTCGGGGCTCGGTCGGCGGCGTTACCGCCGAAGGATCGGACCCGTAAGGTCGCGCCAGGCCGCTTCCATCGGGCCGCCGGCTCTCGTGGGCCGGCGGCCTCCCGCGCCAACGCGTTAGAATAAGTGCCCGTGAAGCTATGTATTCTCGTCCTCCTGGCGGGGGCGTCGGCGACCGCTCCCGCCCAATGGGTCCGGCTGTTCAACGGCAAGAACCTCGACGGCTGGGAAGTGATCGGAGATGGCGTCTGGTCGGCGATGAAGAATGAAGTGCTGCTGGGCGATCGCGTGCAGGGTAAATCGCTGCACCAGGCCTGGCTGTACACGAAGAAGCAATACGGCGAGTACGACCTGAGCCTGGAGTACTGGACGCGGCTCGGCGGAAACAGCGGGATTTCGATTCGCGACCACACGCGCGCCCGCTACGCGGTCGGGTCGGCGCATGACACCTTGCGTACGCCGTCGCGCAACGGCTACGAGATTCAGATCAGCAACGGCTACAAAGACAAGTATCCTTCCGGGAGCATCTATCTGTTCGCCGCCGCCAAGGTGGATGCGCAGATTGCAAATGACTGGAACCTGCTCGAAGTCGAGTCGCGTGAGGACCTGATCCGCGTCCGGCTCAACGGACAAGTGGTCGCCGAGCATCCGGGCGACCCGGCCCGGCCCAAGACCGGCCCCATCGGCCTTCAGTTGCACGACCCCAACAGCGTCGTGATGTTCCGCAACATTCGGATCCGTGAGATTCACACCTCCGGCGGCAGCCGGCGGTAAGCCGGCGGCCGGCGGGCCGACCGCATTCCGCCCTCGGGCGGATCGGCTGCCCGCCGATAAAAGCAATCAACGGTGAAACCGCCGTTGACTCAGGCGATTCTCAGCAAGCGGCGGGCATTGGAAGACAGAATCTTGCCGGCCACCTCCGGCGCTGCCAGACGGCGAATGGCGGCAATGCCATTGGAGCCGATGCATTTTTCTCCGCTGCCCAGATGGTCGTTGCAATCGCTGCCATAGAGGAGCTTGTCCTGGTGACGCCGGAGGAACTGGCGGGCGTGGTCCTCGTCGCGGAGCATCGAGTTCAATCCGGAGCCGGCCGAGAGGTCCCCATACATGTTCGAGTAGTCGGCCAGCCAGCGGTCGGTGATCCCGCCGGGGGCGACCGGAGTCTTGGGGTACATGACCGTCTGGTCGTGGCCGCGGTCGATGTTTCCCCACCAGGTCTGCGCGTGGCCGATGAAGTTCACCACCGGGAATTTTTCGAGGATTTTGTGGAATCGCTCGAAACCGGTGTTATAGGCGGCGTGCTGGAAGTGCAGCAGGACGGGGACGCGGTACTCGCGGGCGATTTCGGCGATTCGGACAATGGCCGCGGAGTCGCACTCGACGGGGAACTTCTGTTCGCCGATGCCGATGGCGCCGAGCTTGAGATACTTCTCGAGCACCGGGCGGGTCTCGGCAATATCGGGCAGCTCGTTGGCGAAGAAGACGAATTCGTCCGGATACCGGCGGGCCAGGTCGACGACCGAGTCGTTGCCGAAGGCATCGGCGGCCAGGCCAAAGCGCGAGCCGGCCGGCAGCAAGACGGTCCGGGTGATGCCCATCTTGCGCTGGTGCGCGACCAGGACGTCGTCGGGACGGCCCGAGTAGTGGGTGTGCTGGTGAATGTCGATGATGGTCGCGGCCGGCTGAGCGCAAGCGGCGGCGGCCGCGGCCACAAACGAGCGGCGGGTGATCGGGGAGCATCGCATGGATAGATTATGGCGTGTTACGGCATAATCGAACAATGCGTCCGACGATGATTCTTCTGCTGATGCTTCCCGCCTCCGCCCAGCCGGTGTACGACCTGCTTCTCCAGGGAGGCCACCTCATCGACCCGAAGAACAAACTGAGCGGACGCCGCGATGTGGCCATCGCCGGCGGCAAAATCGCCGAGGTCGCGCCGGCCATTCCGCCGTCCAGGGCGAAGAAGGTGGTGAGCGTCGCCGGGCTCTACGTGACGCCCGGCCTGATCGATATCCACGTCCACGTGTTCGCCGGCGAAGGCTCCGAATACACCGGCGCCAACGCCGTGTTTCCCGACGACCACACCTTCCGCAGCGGGGTCACCACTGTGGTCGACGCCGGCAGCTCCGGCTGGCGCAACTTCCCCGACTTCAAGCGGCGGACGGTGGACCGATCGCGAACGCGCGTGTTGGCGCTGCTGAACATCGTCGGCCGCGGCATGGGCGGATCCGTCGAGCAGGACACCTCCGACATGGATCCGAAGGCGACCGCCGAACAGGCGGCGCGCCACCGGGACCTGGTGGTCGGCATCAAGACGGCGCATTATCAGGCGCCCGATTGGATCGCCGTCGACCGCGCGGTCGAGGCGGGCAACCTGGCGGGTGTGCCGGTCATGGTCGACTTCGGACGCTTCACCGCTGAACGCCCCTACGAGGAGCTCGTCACCCGGCGGCTGCGGCCGGGCGACATCTATACGCACATGTACCTGGCCTGGGTGCCGATGCTCGACGACCATCAGCGCGTTCGCCCGTTTCTGCTCGAAGCCCGCAAACGCGGCGTCATCTTCGACGTCGGCCACGGCGGCGGCAGTCTTGTTTTCCGACAGGCCGTGCCGGCGATCCGCCAGGGCTTGCTGCCGGACTCGATTTCGACCGATCTGCACATCACCAGCATGAACGCCGGGATGAAAAGCATGACGAACGTCATGTCGAAGTTCCT